>Ga0193719_10000029_pt1 | contig 42594 bp, 51 predicted proteins | sample U2a2metaG_FD_160103 | JGI IMG/M metagenome (GOLD analysis project Ga0193719, IMG submission 160103) | Soil microbial communities from a riparian zone of the East river system, Colorado, United States - U2a2 | ecosystem: Environmental > Terrestrial > Soil > Riparian zone | place: USA: East... | reverse complement strand
ATAAAATCTAGGACTGTTTCTACGTCCTTATCAGAAGCCATAACTTGGTGTAAAAATTTTAAAATTTTCTGTGGTGCAGGAATATGAGGAGTCCTATGTAGATAGACATGAGGAATTTGCACAGTAGCCATAAAATCAGGACTGTGTTCCTTGACCTCACCTGTACCAAGGTTGACCATAACGTTCTTACAACAAAGCCATTCAATATCTCGGTCAAATGCTGTCCTATCAGTATAGTTAGCCCAGATAATACGATTTTTAATATCATTTACATCATTGGTATTTACCTCTGGGTCATATTTTACACATTCCTGTTCTATCAACCAATCAGCACCCTTTATATAAATCCCATTGATAGTATCATAATAGTAAATTTCCTTTGTGTCTTTCATAATCTTAAAATGATATTTTGCTGTTAATTCCTGCTCAAGCGTTCGCTCTCCTTGCTGCTTACCCTTGCTTTTGCTTTTATCTTTACTACTAGTAGAAACGTAAATCCGATCCCACATTGGCGATAATTTCAAAGTTAAATAATGTTTTAGTTGTGTGAATGATTCGGTACTCATTGAACCATTTACCAAAGAATCAAGTTGCTGTATAGTATCATGAGCATATTGCATAACTGGAACTTTTATTACATCAGTATCGCCATCTATCCGTCTGAAGTTTATTTCTATTTTATAATTATCATAGTATACTTCAAGAATACCATACTTGACTAATTGATCGCTTAACTCTAATTGCTTTACTTCCAATTCCTGTCATCTCCAATTTTATTTTCGTGGACTTTAGGCCAAGTATCAGAAAGTGATAGTCTAAAAAGCACCCACTCTTCCTCATCATCGGTTGGTTCATGTATACGCGGTATTTCTCCAAGAGATTTTATGGATAATTCGTAAAGTTTCTTCAAATGATATTCCTTTGTTTCCTCATCCGTCATCTTTTTGAGTTGAATCGGAAATTGCAGTGATTGACGTGCTAATACCTTGTTGATGTTTCTAGGCAAGAACACCACTTTTTTTCTCATTTTTGAAACAATTCCTTAACTATATCTGATAGGGAATGAGAACATGGATTTTCTTCTAAATGCTTTAGAATTATATCCCAGATCCTCTCTGTATTGTCTATTACATATTGCTCGGGACCTCGATGGAAATCTTTATTTCTATCAGAGTATGAATAACTGTCAACCATAATTTGATCGACATCTCCTTGGTGTTGATGTTGAAAAAAATGGTGCGGCTAGTGGTGTTTTGTGTTTGCGAGACTTGAACACCACTAGTTTTTTTATTTCTGGAATAATTCTCTCATTGCCTCCCGTATGCTATGATGACATTCATTTTCATTCAAATGTTTCATGATTACCATGTAGACGTATTGCATTTAAGGCTTGAGACACTGATAGGAGGGTGAACTTTTAGTCTTAATTGATTTAAATCATTCATAAAGGTAGTTTCAATTGTATCTGTTATGGGTAAACATACTGGAAGCTTCTTTAGTTTCATTCCACCATCAGGAAACAAAATATGCTATCGAGCCGTACACGTTTTTACAATTGGGGATGATGGAAAAATATCTGAACATAAGGCGATTCGTGATGATCTAGCATTGATGTATCAACTTGGAGTGGTTAAAGCAACGACTCCACAATATGAAAACTTCCTAAAAGGTTGGAAAGGGTTGATGTAATGATGAATTGAATCCTGAAATGGATGCTAGAGATTGAAACCTTGACACACTACGAATAAACTGGCATACAAAGAAAATGCTGTTAAACTGCGGAATTAAGTATTTAGCAAAGTATGGGAGAACCAGTGGGCTACTGCACAACCGACTTTATTTTTTCCTCATCCACATACTTTAGGCATGGACAGGCATCGGACTTTGAGATATGATTTACACATCGTCTTTGATGATGCATGTCCATCCAATGCCACTTTATATCGTGGCCACAAATACACGTTGACATAATTCTTTCTCATTTAATAATATAGTTTCCGAGACTTATCTAATTTTCGGAACTTTATTAATCTATTAATCGTTGAGGAGCGTATGAAGCTGTCACGTCTTGCTCGAGCTTGAAACTGGTGTCAAATTTGAGATTCCACGGTTTTAACAAGGGAATGACTCAAGTTAAACTCTTATACACCAATGAGAATTAAAACACATATGTCGTATGATCCAAAAATCCTTCTAAATAGGTATTTACATCTAAATAGATTGAATTCCTCAATAAATTATGTACCATCGATAGTTGATCCTTTCGATATTCAACCCCCTAGTCTATATCAAAAAAATAGAAATAGATTGGCATCAGGAAGTATGATTAATAAAATTCCGGATGTTCCAAAAACTTCAACTATGGGAACTGAATTATTGGAAGATTTACGTATTCGTCAGGAAGAATTCCTTAAAAGAATAAGAAAACATCCTTCTAAAACTGATGACCCTATGTTCATGATATAAAATTAAATAATACCATTTAGATAAGCTGCATTCCAACTGATGATTCCTTCTAATATCCCGGAATCTGTTTCACGAATTATTCTCAACTTTAGATCTATATTACCCTAACCTAATTGGAAATTCTGCGTCCCTAAACTTCTAATTCTAAGCTAGTCCATAAATGCCAGCTCAATGTGATGTCCTTTACTAAAATTGAGTGCTGTTGTTGTCCTATGCCAGTTCAGTCATTTCATGTAACATTGATTTATTTGATGAATTTCTTACCGATGTTTGAATTATTTTTGCTGTTTCAAAATCACACTCTAATATAAACGCCAGGTCATCAACCTTCATACTCAGAATTTGTTTTTTGTCGAGCGAATGCTTCAAGATCAAATCTTTTAGAACATCAGGGATAGCTAATGATTTAATGCCGCTTCTGAATATCATGATTAATACTGGTATCTATCTTATATAAGATTTTTCTAATGGATCCCTATAGTCAAAATAATGAGTGCATTTTTGCTAGGATTTCTGGAGCATGATGTGGTGGGTTCGTACTGCATTTAATTGCATTTAATTAAAGGACGAATCTACTATTTGGATAATTATTCTGATTTCCATCCAGATTTTCACAAGAAATTAACAAAGTGATCTAAAGATTGGAATAATTTATCTTATTTCAGATATTTGCCTGATATCTACTTAAATCATGTCGCTTACAGTCTGATATTGAAATCAGGGCCTAGTGTAAAGGTTGATCTGGTACAGAAATTCATTAATTTCTATCATAGATATGAAAACCTAAATTTAAAAATAACCTTTTTCTTGATATCTCTCCAGATACTTCATTTATACTGGCTCACCACAGATGTTGTACTCCAGAAGATATTTGGGCATAGTTTCTTCTTGGTGCCTGAATCTCTCTTACCAATATTTGTGGTAATAGACTATATTGAAATTCCTGCACTAATTTCTGCAATAATTTTTTACTCCTACAGTATACGCATGAAAGAATCTGACGCCAAAAAGAACTATCTATTTTTGGGAATGCTCGGAGTCCAATTTTTTCATATTTTCTGGATTACCGACGAGGTTGTGTATACCAGTCTTTTCAATTTCAGTTTTGTAGAAATTCCTTATGTCCTCTCATGGATTGCCATTCTCATAGATTACCTCGAGCTACCGGTAATGGTCGACCTGTTTTACAAGATCATTAAAAAGAAAAGAAGGTAGAGGGTAGGAAACACACGTGTGTTGCAAATGCAAAAGCAAGCTATTTCGCAAAGTGGCGGTTCAGCTATCTCAAATGTTTTAATAATCTTTTCAATAGTTGAAATGTGTTTTTAACAATTTTATGTACTTGCAGTATCAAAAAGTTGTTTTATATTCTATTTAGGATGCAAAATATTAATTTCCATTTTCTTCAATCTATCGTTATTTACTCTTCGTTCAGTATAGACGAGTTTTTGAGGATCTTGACCTGCAATCTTGATGGTTTCGGATATTTCAATGGTACCTATTCTTCCATAGTAATATTACGCCCTTCGCTAGTCTATACTCTCCAATGACATACCTGAAATGTGAGATAACACCCAATTCATTTCCTACAATACTCTTGAAGACTTCATCATTGTTTGGTTGAACTCCAACTAAGTAACATACAGGTGTAGTAGCATCACCCAGTATTTTTGTTCTAATTTCTAATGTGATGGATAATTTATGGATATACCACAGCTTCCGTTAATATACTACCTGTGCAGGCAACTATCCATAGGATCTAATAATAATTCCGTTTAGAGTAACAGCGATTAACAAAAGAAATAGAATTGAAACAATCGAGATAATAACATTATTGGAATGCAAATTTTTATTTGAATTCAACTTGTATTATTTAACAAGTTTCTACGATACTCATCTCAGCCAAAATAATTTCTGAGCTTAGGTGCTTACCCGTTTAAAGCCATACGTGTTCCTTTATACCATTCACAAAGTTTGAATCTTGGGTAATGAATTGATTTTTAAACGTTACTACAACGAGTAGCGTGGCACTGCCTTAAGCATTGTAATTTCAATCTTAACTATAGATTGTATCTATGTCAATAGATCCAACGCCATCTTTAGATCAGTAATTTCAGATTCAATTACTTCTCTATCGAGGTCATCTCTTGCATACTTTTTCAATCTATCGCAAGCATGTATCTCTGATATTATTATATCCTTCTTATCTTTGGATAGGTTGTGGAAAGACTCAACAATTGAATATATCACTTTTCTCCCATTCTCTTTACTTCCACAGGTTTTAGCTGTTATTTCATAGGGAGTTTCAGATTCCGTGATGTTCATTCCGATAATCCTCCTATCTCATAGTTCTGAATTTTAAAACCTTGTAATATCGATACGTACGCGGTAAAGGTATTCTGCTTAGTAATGATCACAACTAATATCCGACAAAGGACTATAATAAGCTATATCCCAAGAAATATCTAGTTCATTATCGTACTTCGAAGATCTGTCAAGTTTATTTTAAAATACTTAAGAAATACTTAGCGGATTGCAACCATTTTCAGATATTTTAAGTATTTGCTGCTTAGTTGAGTAGACAAAAATCTGGGAACGTCTTGTAAAAGTTGTTCAGCGTATTGAACACTCTCTCTCAAAATTGTATAGCCCTAATTTCGTCTTTGCTAGACAGCTATATTTTCTCTAGGTAGTATTATAAAAAAGATAGTGGTAAGTCGTTAATTACTTTGCGTTAGGGTCGGTTTCCCAAATACCAAAAGTGTTATTCTCAGTATCAAGGCATACAGCAAAATAACCCATTCCAGCAATAGGTTTTTTTGGGATAACAACTTTACCCCCTAATTGCATTACTCTATCAGAATGCTCGTCTACTGACTTTACGTCAATATAGTTTGTCATTCCCTGTTGTTGGGAATTCTGCCTTTTCATCATTCCTCCGCCAATAGATTTATTGCCTTTATCATCCGTGGTGGTAATAATTAGATATTCCATTCCTTCTGGTAGCGACTCCGGACCAGACCATTTCTCGAAATTCCATCCGAATAATTCACTGTAGAATTTCTTTGATCTTTCTAGGTCATCAGAAGGTATTTCAAAGTGCACTAATGTAGGCATATTATTAATTCAAGAAATGCATTAATTAAGGTTCTTGCCAACACTCGTCAACTAATTTGTTATAAAGTCCGCGAAAAATCATAAGTACCCAGATGGGTTTATTTAATCGCATAAGCTTTAGTTAATAGTCAATTTCTTTAGTGCTTTCTAAACATGACCACCTACAATGGATATTTATTTAATTTTAGGCAATAGTAAAGGAATTTCAATGTGAATTAAAAAAAGTACTAGGATAGTGAAGTTGGTTGAGAACAGATTATTTGATTGCAATTGTAATGAAATTGCAAAACGTAAAACAGTGCAAGTTTAATTATTCACCTTACTGCTGACCGTGAATTAATTCCCACATATAATTAATTTAGGTTTATAAGTGGACAATCTCCTAATTAGAAACGATAGGAACTGTTAAGTATTGTCAATAAGTAAATCTCACGGAATACAAATATTAGCACCTCTGCTTGTTACCTTAGTTTTACCATATACATATTGCTGGAGCTCTACGATTGAGGAAAATTCTAAATACTCAAATAAAATGGTTAGTTTTTCTCAATCAGGTGTAGAGTACTTTCGTTCAACCCTAAGTCACCTTGTGAACGAGTCACAGAATTTGACCAAATCGTATCAGGACGAAATTCGAAAGTGGACTTCGGGCCAATTTGATAATTCTACTCTGGTCTTAATTACAGATTCATTTTTGCCAAAGTTTGAGAATCTTATAGTTAATGCAAAAAATATGATTTATCCCAGAGAATACAAGTATGTTCATGATGCATTAGTAAATTCATTGGAATCTGAAACTGATAGTTACAGACACTTTAGAAATTATCTTATATCGGGAAATAAAACAGAAGATGATATTTCAACAGATCTCTTATCACTGGCTTTTCAATATGAACAAGTTTATTCAAAATTCCTCTCAATGCCTACTCCTGATTCTCATCAAAATGTGACTAAACGTATCAGCTTAAACTATTGAATGTTTTACTTAAGTAGATTTAAAACTAGTCCACTGGCAATCTTATTAGAAATTATATCCGGAACAATTGAAGGAGATGGTCTTTTCTGATTAAATGTCCTTATGTATATAGAATACCAAATTAGTAACGGACTTTGTGTTATGTCATCTATAAACTTTTCAAGATCCAGGTTGGAAATGTGAATCCCATCTCAAGTTCTGTAGTTTAGTTTTTGGCTATTACAATATAACACTCATAAATATAGTGTCGTAATTAAATAAATCTGCACGAGATCTTCCTTATTAACCAGATTCCAGCTATATCCGGGTAGATATGGACCGGAAGGTGTTGCTTAAGTCAGCTACAAGACTTGACGGTAGAAAACTATTAGGTCTTTTTGCCGTAGTAGTCGCTACAATATTAATAGACTCGGAAGTAGGTGTTGTGTCTGATTTTATCCCAGAAAAATTTCTTCAAGTGCAGGAATATCGCTCTTTGTTTGTACTGCAATAATATTCGCGATTTCCGGTTTCTTTATTCTATCATATGTTAAACAAATAGGCAAAGAAAGTGGCGCAACGATCCTACACCTCAGTCGAACCCATAAATTGGTAACAGTTGTTCAATACGCATTAGTTGCAATAATTGCATTCGTTGTACTGCAAATAGTAATTACTTTGCAATACAGTACTTTCACTCTTGCCTTAACCATTTCTATTAGTTATGGGCTCTGGATAATGACTATGGCGTTGCTAGCTCGTGCATTTTATTCCTGGTACAAATCAATAGCTTACCAAAGTGAATCCCAGAGCAAAATCTTAATTTTGATACTAGGATTTTCGATGGTAGCCTACGTTATTAATGGCATACTCCTTATCGCTAACTATCTTGTCTGGCTTGAAGAACAGCCCTCCATAATTTTATCTACAGATGTTGCGTTTTTCCCAGATTTTGAACCCGAAACCCTAGTAAGTCAAATTGGAGCAATAGCTCAAACAGTTTCGGCTGTAGCTTATGTTTTGACATGGATTAGTACTGTAATATTATTGCGACCATACATGAAGAAAATAGGCAGGATCAAATTTTGGAGTATCATGGGTTTTGCACTAGTTTACTATCTGATATCATATCCTCTCTTTGTTCTAGGATACTTTACTCCGAGTGGAGAAACAGATACCGAAGTAATGAACAATATTCTTGTAGTATCAATGTCTTCTATTGTCGCGGGAATAATATTTGGTGCCGCATTTCTTTCTATCGCAAGAACCTTGAGGCGTGGTACTGCTATTAGAGACTACTTGATACTTGCTGCTTATGGGATGCTTATATTTTATATTGCCGGTTCTGCGACAGTTTCCCAAGCCGCTTATCCTCCATTTGGCCTTGTTTCGACTGCACACTGGGCTCTCCACTTATTTGATATATGTCGGCCTATATTCCTCAGCTGTTACATTATCCCAAGATCTGACTTTACGAAAAACTATAAGAAAATCCGTAATGGAGCAGTCCAAGTTATTAGATAGCATAGGTACTGCACAAATGGAGAGAGAATTGCAAACCTCCGTTCTAACCATTGCCAAAAAAACTTCCGATAAAATGAAGGAAAATAGCGGTATTGAAGCATCGCTTTCTGAAGATGATATGAGAGATTACATGAGCCTGGTAATCAAGGAACTCAAGAGATCTAACTAACGGATATTTAGGTAATTTTTCAATTTTAAGTGGGTTTTAATTTATCATCATGTTGTGGCTTATTCTTGATAAGAGACAAACTGTAGATACTTACCATTTCATGGAAACTTAATATCATTGTTTTATTGTTTTAGCTCAAACGTAAATGACAGATTGTATGACAGATTGAATGATTTTTTTCATCAATGAGGACAATTATTCATAATAGTACACATAAATTGTTCAATTTGTATTTGTCTATATCATTTTGCATAGCTATTTTTCATTACTGAAATAAACAACGAAGTATACTGTAAAGTCTAGATTATCAGATTTTAAACCTTGCATCTAGTTACTCATTATGATATCAATATTTCATGATTTTGACGGTATTCAATACACTTTCTTATCTAGTACATTTTTCAGTAGGATAATGATAGACTAATTTTCTATTCGATGATAGTGAAATGCATTAATTTAATATAGTGCAATGATGGAGTGTATTCAGGTTTATGAGAAGTACGATTACCTTGCTTATTGGGCTAAGTACTGTATTGTTATTTCTTAGCATTTACGGCATACCATATGTGAATGGTCAAGCATCTAACCCAAATAATAAAACAAACAATGAAAATTCTGGATCACAAACAGAAAATTTAGATCCATTTCTTCTAAAAGGCTCGGATAACAACATCAATACTGGCAGCGCTAATAATCCTTCTCAAGCTAATGACGGATCTACCAGTAATAACAAAGATGACGGATCTACCAGTAATAACAAAGATGACGGATCTACCAACAAAAACAACGACGGTACATCTCAAGCTAATGACGGATCTACCAGTAATAACAAAGATGACGGATCTACCAGTAATAACAAAGATGACGGATCTACCAGTAATAACAAAGATGACGGATCTACCAGTAATAACAAAGATGACGGATCTACCAATAACAACAACCATGATATTAAAAAAGGATCTGACAATAGCAAATCTTCAGTAGAGAATAAAGACTCAAAATCTAAAGATGAAGGCAAAAAATTTGAATTACCGTTCCCATAAATTATTCTGTCTTTGATAGACCACATTAGTACACAATTATGGATTAATGATCACTTCTATAGAACAAAAACATAATGGTAAGTTCAGATTTTGGATCGTTAGTTACGATCCATGTCACTTGTATTTTGTATTGAAAATTTTACATACCGTCAGAACCTTTGACCATTCTTCAAGTGATTCAACAACTGATCTAGCCTTATCAAGGTTTTTGCCAATTGCCACTACCCCATGATTTTTTATTATTACTGCCCTTACTCTATTATTTTTAAAACATTTTGAAACATTTGACGCTAATTCGACGGAACCTGATGCAATATTCTCTATAATAACTGGATCGCCTACAATTATCTTTGCTTCCTCGATTACTTCCTCAAATCTAGATGATATTGAGATTCCAAGTGTGTATGGACTATGACAATGAACAATGGCGTTTGCATCGGTATTTTCATAAATCTTTGTATGCATTACCCATTCTCTACTTGGTTTATGTTTACCAGTTATTGCCTTGGTTTTTATGTTAACTCTGATTAGATCTGTAGATCTCATTTTATATCTTGGCACCTCACTTGGTGTGATCCACATCCATATTCTTTCAAATCTTACACTATGATTTCCAGATATTGCCGTGTTTAATCCTAATGTGTAAAGATCCTTGACACAATTTACTAGCTCAGTCTTTAGATTCAATGGCTAACCTCAGTACAGTTACAATGATGATATTTATCAATTTGAGCCTAGATTCGGTAAACTTGCTTCCAGTACTTTACTTGAAATCTTCTTACCATAATATGGTAACATCCCATATTTAAATTTTTCTTTTAACGTATTGCTAACTAGACTTGGTTTGTCCCTGATGCTCATCGTTTTTTAAAGCTTTTTCATCCATGTATATTATTTCCCAAAGATGACCATTAATATCCTGAAAACTACGTCCGTACATCCAACCATAATCTTGTGGTTCTCTGGATTCTTTACCACCTGCTTCAAATACGTGCTGCATCATCTCATCTACTTTTTCTCTACTCTCGGTTGACAAAGCTATTATCACTTCTGTATCTTTTGTAGTATCACAGATTTTCTTTTTAGTAAAAGTTTTAAAGAATTTTTCAACCAGCAGCATTACGAAAATATTGTCATTGATGATCATGCATGTTGCATTTTCATCAGTAAATTGTGGGTTAAATGCAAAACCTAGCTTTTTAAAGAACTCTACTGTTCTACTAAGATCTTTCACCGGTAAGTTAACAAAAATTTGTGTTGTCATTTTATTCTCCATTTATAGTCTGTAAGAAAATATAAATCTAGTGAACCTTATTTTTATTGAATTATCGATTAAAAATAGATGGTACAAACTAGTAAAAACTTGGACATTTTACTACATTAGCTCAGTTATGTAATGCTTATAGTTCTTCTTGTGAATATACTGTTATGATTTTGGACAAGAGTCACAATGAAAGTAAGGTGGATTAAGACAGCGGAAGTCTGATATGTGACGTATGTGAACAAACATTCGATACTATGGAATCATTCAGAGAGCATAAAGCATCAGAGAATAAAGATGAAGGATTAAAATACAAAGGCATAGATTAGAAATATTTTTGCCTTTCAGAGGCCAAAGTCGATTGTTACAAGGCTGTTAGGTGTTTTCTATAAGATGAATAACAAAAGAAAAACTAAAAACAAACAAAGAAATGTATTTGTGAACAATATAAATTAAGTAATCAAAAGTAACTGTCACCTTCGGAACTTGCGTATAGGTCACCGCAGTAGGGTTTCACCTTGTAATATTTACATTATTGCCTCTAAAATATCATAAATTTTATAATTTTTGGGTTTGAGCATGATATCTATAGATGAATAAATATTGTTAAATGGAAATTTATTTATACTGTCAAATATACCTTGTGGAAGATGAACAAGAACACTTTTGTACCTATAGACCAACAAATACTCGCCAATATCATCGTATCAGTCTTAGCAATATTAGTCCTATCACTGACTTCTGGTGTATACGCAGAACAATATGATTTTAAAAACAAATTACCAGGCGATAACCATGGTGATAATACTCCATCGGAAAAAAATTGTAAAAAGTCTGACACCTTAGAAAAGATATCTATAAAAATAGATGGCGAAAAATGCGAAATGAATAATTTCAAGAATTACAAGAGCTGGGATTTCTATAAATTGGAGGATCCAGAGACTAAGCAGTGCCTCAATCACTTTCATGACCTGGGAGGATCCTTAGTAGATTATGAAGTAGTGTATTGTTACGCATATCCTGAAAAATATGATGAAAAACAGAACTAACTAACAACGTCTGATAGGCAGTATCTTTCTCCGAGGGGATGTCATGCCACTTTTTACTAGGACTTGACATCGAATTTGTAATTCCACTTTGTTTACTATTGGATAGCCATATCGCGATTAAGTACTATTTTCTAATCTCCTTTTCCAACCATCAATTTCAAGATCGAAACCTTTTAGTTGTTCTTGAAATTGTCTTGAGGTTAAGTTATCCGGCTTTAGAAACGTCCACACAGTGGTAGATCCTTTATTATTTGCCAAAATCCTTACGTAAACATTCCATGTAACATCGCCTACAATGAAAATGTGATCTAATATCAAACTCTCTTTGTCAGGAATACACTTTATCTTGGCTTTGCCAACAGGAGTACTACAAGTCCACCAGTCATTATCAACTTTAGTTACTGAGGTAATAATGCCACCGCTTTCCCAATTCTTCACATTCTGAAAGAAATCAAAGACGTCTTCAGGAGTCCTATTGCAAGTCATAATCTTAACAATTGCATCAACTGGATTACCATATTTCACAATAATGCTAGTCCTATTTGATTTATTTAAATATCCTTTTTGAAATTTCACTCCATTGAACCTGTTATGTTACTTGATTTATGATTAATATTTGCACCTATAGAATACTAAAGACCTTGTCCGGCATGATTTTTAAGTATATATCGCCTATGTTACGGCGACATTGTTAGAAACGTTTGGTTGGAAACACTCTGATTCTTTCCACGCTCGTTCAGATTTAATAAAAGTATTAGAATGTAAAATTTGAAACATGTCAATTTTCGGTACAACCCTTCAATGATAGTCCAGAGATACTCTAAGGTGTTCTGAGCTTAACGCAGCGATTATTATTTAATATGTTGGATGGAAAACCCGATAATTATTTATATTCTCAAGGGAATGAAGAGATGAACTTGTCGTTGTCCTTATATCAAAGAATAGGAATTATCATTGGATTTTCTGCAATTTTTCTTATTATTTCATCTAATGTGTTAATGAATTATGAACAAACACTACTAGCAAAGCCAGGAAAGGATAATCCTGGTAAAGGACATGGAAAAAATAACAAGGGAGATAGAGGGGGCAGTGATCAGAAGGCTGATAAGAAGGCTGATAAGAAGGCTGATAAGAAGGACAGTAATGTAGAAGTTCAAGTTAAAACAACTATCTACAAAGGTTTTTCTTTTGACTCTAACGGTGGTAACGCTGGCAAAGGCTTTAATTTTGCTACAGTTGGAGATTTTGGTTGTTCAAAGAACGCACAAAAAACTATTGATAACATGAAAGAGAATAAACCTGAATTCGTGTTTGCGTTAGGAGACCTTTCCTATCAAAAAAGTGCTAATTGTTGGTTTGATATCATGTCACCCTTTAAGAATAAGGCATTAATCACGTTAGGATTCCATGATGTAAATGATGGGCAGGCAAAATTAGATCAATATTTGAAAAGCTTTGCTCTGAATAAACCATACTATTCTTTTGATTACGGCAAAGTACATTTTATTGTAATGGCATCTGAATCTGATTATCAGAAAGGTTCAGCACAGTACAACTTTATAAGTGAAGATTTGAAAAAAGCATCCGAAAACAAAGACAAAGATTGGACAGTAGTAACCACTTATGGACCATTTTACACGTCCCCGTCAACACATAAAGCTGAAAAAGATCTTAGGGATATCTATCACCCTATCTTTGAAAAATACAATGTTGATTTAGTATTGCAGGCACATAACCACAACTATCAGAGAACATACCCAATATCATATAATTCTGCTGGTAATAGTTCAGAACCTATTGTGACAAATCAAAATACTACAGGTTATAACAATAACACAGATGGGACCGTTTTCGCATTAGTCGGCACAGGTGGAGAGAGTTTCTATCCGCTTGCTAGCCAAGCACCTTACGTGGCGAACCAATTTGACAAGTTTGGATTTCTAAATATAGATATCAGTAACGGAAATCCCCACACTAAATTGACTGGAACTTTTTTTGATAATAAGGGGAACGATATAAAAGACCAGTTTACTATAGAAAAGGAAATAAAAAATGGGAACCAAACGAATTGATAGACATGGTATATAGATACAACAAATAGTAACGAACCCGAGGGAACATTACTCCAAATATCTATCACTAAGGTGGTTCTACTGGCTCTAATATTGGTCTATGTCTTTTTCGATATTTTTCAATTTCGTAAAAAAAGTCTTCAAAATTATTCATATAAAATTCAGTCCTCCTTTTATCTCGTTCTATGAAAATATTTTGTGCAAGACAAATCCAACAAACTCGACCTGTTCCCCACAATGTTTTCAGTAAAGGATCTTTTAGGATAAGGTTGCTATTATACAACGCACCGATATGGTCAAACGTGGACCTTACTCTTTCCACATCCTGTTGCAGTCCAATTCCTTTTATTTCCATCTCCTCTAGAACAACAGGATCTCGGAAAATGTCAAGAAATGCCTCACCTTTAAATTTTATCAGGTTTTTGGAAAAATAGATTTTACCACCAATTTTTATACCTTTCTTATAATAGTGGTCCATATAGATTCTAAATGCCTCATAGACATTCTTTCTAGCTTCTCTTTCCTCGAAGGTATTAACCAACTTATACACTTCGATAAGTGTTTGGTACTTGCTGTGTTTTCTCAGAGAAATGAGGGTAAAAATGGAAATGAATAAAGCAACTACAACTCCACCTGCCGTTATCGTCTGAGCATAATCCCTAACTAAAGACCAAAAATCCATCGTTAATTATGTAGTGTCATCTTCATTAATAAATACGGATAAATATATTCTTGTAATATTTGGAATGAATCGTGAATGTGACACAACAGATTTACGGAAAGAAGGGATAGGAAAACATGAACTACAGATGGCGTCAATTCAACTAGGCATATTTGTAGAAATATTATAGGATTCCAGTCATTAAGAAGGATATTTTTAGAGTTCGTAAGCATCCAATTGGGTAGTCACCTCTTTAATGAAATCGTGTAAACCTATTGGCTTTTGAAGGAATCCATTTATAATTTTCTTTTTGGTATATTCTTGAAATATTATCATCTATTGTGAACGCACTCGTTAGTATCGTTCTTACGAAGCGATTCGAATCCTTTATCTTTTTTAGTAATTCCATGCCATTCAAGCCAGGCATTTTAAAGTCAGATAGTACGAGTACATAAGCATAATCATTTACTTGAAAATGCTCAAGTGCCAAAGACAGGATCTGTAAAAGTAAATATTCTAATACCTGGAATACTTTGTAAGGCTTCATGAAAAAAAATGATATGTGGGTCGTCGTCTACGATACTAATAATTCTATTGTTTGAAGACACTGTAAGCTTAAGCCTCCGATTCCACCCTAATCATCTTTCCACCTGAGGTTTTTTAAAGAAGCAAAGGTAGTTAAGTTTATTCTATTTCCCCTTGTTGGAAACATGCAATGAATGATGTGATGGTGGGTTAAAAGGTATCTCAGATTTGTCTACAATCTATAATTAATTTTTAGTAAATACCGGTGGGACTAGGAGCGAATGAGTAGAGAATCCCACCGGCCAGTGTCTATTTGTGGTAAAGGAGTGATTACATTTATGCTGCTAAACATAAGAACTTGCCTTACCTGAGTTACCTTACTCACAAAGGAATTTCTACAGATGAAATGTAAACGAGTACGATTATGTGAGGGAGAAACAGATATTGTGTCACCTTAGTTGTGAATAAATTAGAATTTCTAACTACTATTAGAGAGTATAAACACGAGCAAACTTAAATTTCATAAAAACGAAAATAATAGTTATGAAAATTGAAAAAAACCCAAAATATCTGTTAGGGTATTGTACATTGGCTGGATTAATATCATCAATTATAATATCCGGATTATTATTCACCTTGGATTTCATTTCAAAAACTCCATTTGGTACTTTTTTTGCTGTAATAGGTTCATCTTTAGGATTTTATGATGCCAACACATCGCCTTATGTAGGTCTTTTATTGCATTTTGCTACCGGTACTGTAGCCGGTAATTTACTTGGCCAAGGAGCACTATTCTGGAATAGATTAATTCCATTTGGCATCAAACGTGGAACAATTTTAGGAATTATAACAGGAATATCTCTCTGGTTGATATTATTTTTGCCCTTGACTGTGTATATTACACAACCGAAATTAGATATGTTCAATTTTTCAGCTCCAAACCAATACGTCTTTGTAATAGCACAACATTTCCAAGGGCTGTACCTAGCTGTAGTAATAGGATCCTTTTTTTTCCATTTGATTTATGGAATAATTTTAGGATTAATTGCCGGGAGACTCATCGAATTAAAATATCCAGCGGGAAATAATGTTAATTGATGCGTTCCTGGTGAGTTTGATATCAGTAATTAGTATTCCATATATTATTTTATTAAATTTGTGTCTGTCATATCATCGATTTTAGGAAGCATCGAAGGTGAAGAAATTGACGGTAAAGGAAAAAAATAACTATTAGCGAGGATACCTATGACTAGGGTGCTTTAGAGGGTCGATGATTCAAATCGATAAGATAATCGGGAACATCAATTCCGATTCGCATCTTAAAGATAAGTATCAAGATATGTTCAAAATTGACCATGTTGAGAAAATTGAGATCACTAGGCTCGAATCTGAAAGATCCAGAATCAGGAAAGTATCTGATAAAGGTACGGAATTAGCTCTCACCATGGTTCCTGGTTCACATATCAACGACGGTGACGTGCTCCTGTTGACAGAAGAGAAAATGGTCATAGTAAAGAGGATTTCTGAAAATGTGGCTATAATATCTTTAAAGGAAAATATATCAGCTGACCAATTATTCGAAACAGCAATCAAGATTGGGCACACTATTGGGAACATGCATAGACCGATAAAGATTGCAAACGGTAAAATATATTTTCCAATCCAAGCTGAATCTGAAATTGAGCTGTTCCTGAAGCTATTTTCTATTTTAAGATACAATCTTGATATTAAAAGCGAGAACATAATCTTTGAGCCCGAACCAGGTTATGATGTTCATGGACACTGAAATAGGCAATCAAGATGTCAGTTTATTGCAGATGTCTGACTCTTTTTTTCCAACGGGACTGTATGCAACCTCTAACGGGCTGGAAGCATTATCAAAAGTAAAGAAGTTAAAGAGTAAAGATATCTCTCAATTCATAACTATCTTCTTACAACAGGTAGTAGGACCATCTGACTGTACCGCTTTGGGCAGCACTTATGAATCATGCAAGAAAAGGGATCTTGCCGCTCTCCTCAATACAGATGAATCTTTATACTTTATGAGAATAATTGAGGAGACAAGAAGTGCCTCTGTTAGGTCTGGTAATCAATTACTGAAATGTGTTAGCTCTTTCGTTAAGCACAAAAAAATGCTAAAGGATTATCAAAACGCTATTAGTACTGGTAACGCAACAGGAATATATCCTGTATCATTTGGAGTAGCGGCTTGGTCACTTGATATCCCAAAGAACAAAGCTGGATTGATACTATTGTATGGGTTCACTGTAAGCGTTATAGGAGCTGCTTTGAGATTGGGTATACTTCAACATTTTGATGGTCAAGAAATAATTCATGAGCTAAGACCGCTCATTTTAGAATCCGTCCTAAAGAATATAGATAGACCAGTTTCAAAAATGTGGCAATTCGCACCAGGTCTAGATATTTTGCAGATGAAGCATGAAATGATGAGCTCAAAAATGTTTATTACATGAAAATGAGGTAAATTTGATATGTCCTCTAATCGGATTCCTCGCATTGGAATTGGTGGTCCAGTTGGTTCAGGTAAAACTATGCTAATAGAGCAGGTTGTTCCTTTACTTTCGGCAAAGGGATACAAAGCAGGCATAATTTCAAATGATGTCGTTTCCAAAGAGGATGCAGAAAGGATGAGACGAAATCTTGCAACAGAGAGAGGGCTAATACCAGAAGATCTAGTAATTGGTGTTGCTACTGGGGGATGTCCTCATACTGCCGTGAGAGAAGATCCATCGATAAATCTTTCTGTAGTAGAAGAAATGGAATTAAAACATGATTATCTAGATCTGATCTTGATAGAGAGTGGTGGCGATAACATTACAACGACTTTTAGTCCGGCTCTAGCTGACTATTTCATTTATATAATTGATGTAACAGGTGGCGACAAGTACCCTAGAAAAAGGGGACTGGGAATTGAGAATTGCGATCTTCTTGTAATAAACAAAATTGATATTGCTCCCTATGTTGGAGCAGATTTAAAGATAATGGAACGCGATGCAAAGATTGTTCGAAGTAGTAAACCGACGGTTTTTGTGAACTCCAAAACAGGCCAAGGAGTCGATGCGGTTGTGTTTCATATCATAAGGGATGTTCTTTTTGAGGCTCCACCAAAAACCCTGGTAAAAAACTAACTTGTTGAGTAATTTGTATAAGCAGGAAAATGGCTAACTGGATAGTAGCATAATGAAAAATGCACTGATAGCATTGCTAACCTAGCTTAGGAGGAATTGACCATGACCATCGATTCTAATACTCCAAGAAATATTCCGCCAGAGATTATGGTGTACCTCACAGACCCACAGCAGCTTGGGGTTGGAAAATCAGGAAAGGTTGGTATTTTGCGACTAAAGCTAGAAAGGGATCCAGGCACGGGTAAGACCGTTATAAGAGAGCAATATTGCCGTGTACCTCTATTCATACAGCGTGCCATTTATTTGGAGGAGACTCTACCCGAGATGGCCTACGTCTACATTATTTCGCCTTCAGGCGGGATATTGCAGGGAGACCGATACAGTATAGATATCACGCTTAGTAACAATGCTCTTGCTCATGTTACCACACAAGGAGCTACTAGAATCTACAAGATGGAAAGAAATTACGGGAGTCAAATAGTCAATATCAAGGTAGAGGAAGGAAGCTATCTTGAGTATATCCCAGATCAGATAATACCATTTCGTAATTCTAGATTCTACCAAGAAGTAGAATTAACTGTACATGACAATGCCACAATGATCTATTCAGAAACAATCGTTCCCGGCAGGGTCGCAAGTGGTGAAAAATTCGAATATGACATCTGTTACATAAAGACTATCGCAAGGAACCAATCGGGTAAGCCCAGGTTCATAGATATAGTAAAGTTAGATCCAAAGAAAGTAGACTTGACAGTTGACGCAATATTGGGAAACTCTGAAGTGGTTGGCACAATATATATCGTTACTAGAGAATTCTATGTGAAAGATCTCCTATATGAAATTAATGAAAAGATCAAAGAATTTGAGGATGAGGGAAAGATATCTGGTGGCACATCAATTCTTCCAGCCAGACAGGGAATAATAGTCAGGATACTAGGTAAAACGGCTGGAGATGTGAAGAATCTCATATTCGAAGTGGTAAAGATAGCGAGGAATCAAATTATTGGGGCCTCATTTAGCGGGATAAGAAAGGCATAATTTGTAATCAAACGATGTTCACCACCGGTGGCAAATTAAAGCCTCTCCGACATCTAAATTACAACCAACATAGGAATTTGCTAAAGTATTTTTTCACAATTCTGTCGGTCTAAAATAACATCGCCTTCCTGCGGATTATAATCTCTGATTGTATCATTTCCTTCACCACAAGTAAATTTATCAGCACCCGGCCCACCGGTTAGCTGGTCATTACAATTTCCAGAAGAGACCAGCGTATCATTACCGTTTCCTCCAGCTTTATTCGAACTGCATACTCCGTTAATAGTTGTAACTTTATCTTTAATCATGGAATCTCCACTAGTACTACCATTACTGCTCATCGTAGACATAACTTTGTTCTTAGATATGACGACTTGGCTAGATGTCAGATTGGATTCATTACTTTGGGAACTCGAATTAATGATGTTATTGGTATTGTTTATAGCATTGGAGATTAAATTATTTATTTTGGAATTCAGGTTTTTGGTAAAATCGTTTGTCTTCGAATCTGTCGAGTTCTGTTCTACGGCAAATACAATTACAAATGAATTGAAAATCAACAATATAGATAACGTGATAATGATCCCATACAAGATAGCATACATGCTTATAATTTCAAATGGTATTGTCCTTTATTATTTTTTGGCAATTATTTCTATTTCGTCGGGTTAGTCCAAACAAAACTTTCGAAAATTAATAACCTCAGCGAGAGACTTGGATAATTTATTTAACATACAAACAAATTGTTAATAGATTTCTCTTTCCAGAATTCATAGTTTATTAAATATATACCGTAACAATCTTGTAGAACAAAAAATTGTAAATTTGTGCGTAAAATTCAAATGCTATAATCAAAAAATAGATAGAACCGTAACATTGTACGGAAAACAATCTTTGAAATTTTCATACTAATATTGTAAAGAATGCCTTAAAATGATCTTCATTCAAATTATTAATGTTATGATTTTAATTGAGAATACTCAGAACGTTCATGTAAAATTTGTCTTCTCGGTCGTTTCATTACTATTATTACTTGCTATGGTAACTTACGCACCGCCGTTTTTACAAAAAGTTCTTGCAGCATCCAACACACATATTGTTGCTGCTGGAGATTGGGGCTGTTCTAGCAATACTGAAAAAACAGTAAATAATGCAAAGAGCATGAATCCTCAATTATTATTGGCACTTGGAGATTACTCTTATGAGAAAACTTCGACTTGCTGGCTTGATCTCATAAAACCAGTAGATTCCATCACAAAAATAAATTTTGGAAATCATGAGGGTGAGGGTGATAGTCTCATTAATTCATACCTCAATCATTTCGGACTTCCAAAACAGTACTATTCTTTTGATATTAACAATGTTCATGTATTAACCATGGCAACAGAAGAAAAATTCAGCACCGACTCTGAACAATATAATTTTGTAGTAAACGATCTTAGAAAGGCCGCAAATAATCCAGATATCAACTGGATAATCGTCAGTATGCACTATCCCTTTTACTCTTCTCCAAACACGTGTAAGGAAGCAGATTGTGCAGGAAACGAGGAATCTAGAGATTTATTTCATCCCCTGTTTGATAAGTACGGTGTAGATCTTGTTTTACAGGGCCATGTCCATAACTACCAGAGAAGCTTTCCCTTAAAATTCAATCAGGAGCCATCATCAAAGCCGCTAGTAACAAGTAATAGCAGGACAGATTACGAAAATCCAAATGGTGTAATTTTCGCAATAGTAGGAACTGGTGGAGTAAACATACATGGTTTGTCAGATTTAGCTCCATTCATGGCATATCAGCAGGATTCAAAATTTGGTATTTTGGATATGCATATTTCTGATGATAAATTAGATGCCAAATTCGTTTCCAATAATGGTGCTACACTCGATCATTTTAGTATATCCAAAACGGTAAAGAAGAAAATAATTGAACGCATCAGTGATAATATAGTTACTGATACTAATGCCAAACCACTATCAGACAATGTAGATACTAAAGCCAAACCACTCTCAGAGGAAAAAGTACAAGAGGACAAACCACTATCAGACAATGAAGATACTAAAGCCAAAGCACTAATAGAAAAAGATGAGAACGGCAAACCAACTATAATCTACAAACCTAACGATGATGCAGCTACTGATACTAAAGCCAAACCACTATCAGACAATGTAGAGACTAAAGCCAAACCACTCTCAGAGGAAAAAGATACTAAAGCCAAACCACTATCAGAGGAAAAAGATACTAAAGCCAAACCACTATCAGAGGAAAAAGTACAAAAGGACAAACCACTCTCAGAGGAAAAAGATACTAAAGCCAAACCACTCTCAGAGGAAAAAGTACAAAAGGACAAACCAACTATAACCTACAAACTTAACGATGATGCAGCTACTGATACTAAAGCCAAACCACTATCAGACAATGTAGAGACTAAAGCCAAACCACTATCAGACAATGTAGAGACTAAAGCCAAACCACTCTCAGAGGAAAAAGATACTAAAGCCAAACCACTCTCAGAGGAAAAAGTACAAAAGGACAAACCAACTATAACCTACAAACTTAACGATGATGCAGCTACTGATACTAAAGCCAAAGCAGCATCAGATAAAGAAGATACTAAAGCCAAACCACTATCAGACAATGAAGATACTAAAGCCAAACCACTATCAGACAATGAAGATACTAAAGCCAAACCACTCTCAGAGGAAAAAGTACAAAAGGACAAACCACTATCAGACAATGAAGATACTAAAGCCAAACCACTATCAGAGGAAAAAGATACTAAAGCCAAACCACTCTCAGAGGAAAAAGTACAAGAGGACAAACCAGCGGTAACAAAAGAACTTAGCAATGACGGACTAACAGATGACAACCCAAAGTCTCTACACAATGAAGATAAGGCAGATTTATCTAATGAAGACAAATCCACAAATGACAAATCTCATGTCGGAGGCTTACTTGGACCATCAGATAATACTGACCCTGTTGATAATGAGAATATTGACCATGACGGAGAAAAGACCACTATTACAAACGAAAGGGATCCATTTGCTGATCTGAAATAATCAGTAACAAAAGATGCAAAAGGTACGCTTGATAATTTTTTTACTTTTTTCTTTAACCTCTAGTTATAAAATATTTTTACAGACAATCATATCACATTCTAAGAGAACCTTCTTCATCATAATTTTAATAAGAATGGATGGGAGAATATCGATTACCATGAATTCCGAATTTGATCCTGATAAGTTTAAAGCAAATCAACGACAAAGCTGGGATAGTGTGGCCGATGGATGGCAAAAGTGGTGGAAAACTTTTGAGAATGGAGCACAACAGGTTAGCGATAGATTAATTGAACTCGCAGGGATTAAGCCAGGACATAGGGTATTAGAAATAGCAACTGGTATTGGCGAACCAGCAATTAGTGCAGCAAAAATTGTTGGTAAAGACGAGCACGTTACCGCTACAGATATCTAAAATATTTACTGTCTTTGATTTGGACCTGTTCATACAATTAAATGATCTACTTAGTATAAATCGGTTGAGAACTATCCCAACCATCTATTTAAATTATTGTAGATAATTTGTATGTACCAATGACAATTGAAAATCTTAGCGCCACTTCAATCATTATTTTTCTTATCGGATTACTAGTTTCTACTCTCGTAATTTACGTAGTAACCTTATTTATGAGACAAAGAAGAAGTATGAAATTAGCCCTATTTACTGCAATCATAGGATCGATAGTATATGGAATTGCCTATGTTCTGCTAGGAAATGGTTATCTGTCTGCTGTCTTGGGTGGAATAGCATGGCTATTGGCACTAAAAGCAATTTATCACATGGGGTGGCTAAAAGCCTTGATAGTGGCAGTAGGCATATGGATAATCACTACTGTTATAGGTGTACTGTTGCCCACCGTTATAGGCCCTCTTTAATAACAATCCAGCGTACATCTTTCAATAAGGAATGGTCGATAAAGCAATTCCATTCTTGTCAAAATAAAACATAATAAGCCTGACAAATGGATCTCGATGGTAGTTCGTCCCAGATAGTCATAAGGATTATCATTTTAAGAGAAAAATATATATATTGTAATAGACATTACATAATGTCAGGTGATATGCAAAATTGTGGAGAGATCCATGGGGATTTGGAGATAGATTTTTTGAACAGATAGACAAGGAATTTTCGGAGGCGGAAGATATGCTAAACAGGATGTTCAGAACGGTAAGAGAAACTGGCACTACCACTTCACAAACAATGCCGTATTTCTACGGATACCAAATCACTATAGGACCTGAGGGAAAACCTCACATAAGAGAGTTTGATAATATAAGACCTTCTTCTAAGGGACTGATAGAACAGAGTACTGCCCGCCAACCACTTGTAGATACCAGATTCAACGAAAAGGAGAATACACTGGTAATTACAGCAGAGATGCCCGGCATAACTAAAGAAGACGTAAAGGTATCAATGGAAGAAGGAATGGTAACAATACATGCAGAAAAAGGTAATAAAAAATATCATACAGAGCTTCCCGTAGAAAAAGAATTAGACACTGATTCTACAAAGGCCAGTTACATAAACGGAATCTTAGAATTAAAGATACAATTCAAAAAATCTCCAAAGCCAAAATCCAAAGAAATAAAAGTTGAGTAGCTCTACTAGTCAACTAAATCATTTTTTTCTTTTTTAATATTATTGGGGTATTTTAAATGGTACTGAATAAGAGTAACCAAGAGGTTCAGGTTGTAGAAACTAAATCTGAATTAAGATCAAGGCTCTATGATACTAATGTTGAGGTTCGTCTGGATCATGAACCAGTATCTTCAAGTTTAGTAAACTCCTTAAGAAAAGAAGTTCGATTAAGACCAATTCCCAGCAGAATCGATTATAATTTTTTTAATTATTGTTCTACCTGTGAATTGAAATATCCAAAACAGGTATTGCGTTGTAAAGACTGTAATCAGAAAGTTAGAACCAGACCATGGCATCGTTCAAAGATTATAGATCGCAAGAGAATTTAATACAGTGAGATAGTTAAGTTGATATCATGAAAAGACTGATTAAAGTCGTTTTTCTGGACATTGGCGGAGAAATTTCGATAGAGTTGGATGATTCACATTCTCCAAAGACTGTTCAGGCAATACTTGAAAACCTACCTATTGAGGTTAAAATCAATAGATGGGGTGATGAGCTATATAGTGATAAGACTCAGATTGTAGAAAGGGAAAAAGATGGGAAAAGACAAGTAAATTTATTCGATGTTGCCTATTGGCCAGAAGGGAATGCGTTATGTTTGTTCTATGGACCGACTCCTATTAGTGAAGAAGGAAAAATTCTGGCTTATTCTCCTGTAAATATAGTGGGAAGAATTATTCCTCATAATAATGAAAAGGAGAATGTATTGGGAAAGATCAAAGATAGTACAAGAGTAATCTTCAAATAAATCAAATCCTGCTATTTTTTTGATCCTAAGAGTTAAGCTGAAATAACGCTAAAATTTTCCCTATCATTCTATGACCTGTAATATTTGAACTCTAGAGTTTCTTGTGTCAGTAATGTAAATATCTTCTCCTTCATCATTTACCGCAATATCTTCAGGCTTGTGTAGCTGTTGAGCACCCTTGCCATCCGATCCCCAGCTAGACAGATAGTTCCCTGTATTATCAAACATTTGAACTCGTGAATTTATTTTATCTACAACGTACACCCGATTATTTGAATCAATTGCAATACCAGGGACAGTTTCAGAGAATTGACCCGATCCTGTTCCTAAAGATCCCCACTGTCTAACAAAAGTATCTTTACTATCAAAAACCTGAACTCTATAATTTTTCATGTCAGTCACGTAAATATTGTCATTAGCATCGATTGCAATCCCATGAGGAGTGTTAAATTGACCTGGACCTACGCCCTTTGATCCCAGAGTTCCTATAAAAGTACCATTATCATAAAATTTTAGAATCTGGTTTCCATTTGAATCAGTCAAAAAGACTTTGCCAAGAGAATTTACCGCAATTTGATGTGGAGCTCTCATAAAATCACGATCCCCTGTGCCATTAAATCCCCATTTTGTGATGAAGGTCCCTTTAGGATCGAATTTTTGAACTCGATGGTTTTTAAGCTCAACTGTGTAAACAAATTTTCCTTCAGGGTCAACTGTAACGTCATGCAAACCCAAAAATTGTCCGTCACCAGTTCCTTCAGAACCCCAACTAGTAAGAAATGTACCATTTGGAGAGAATTTTTGTATGCGTTTGTTTCCGGTATCTCCTACGTAAATGTTACCAAGATTATCAACTGCAAGACTATGAGGAGAAGTAAACCGTCCTTTTTCAATGCCTTTCATTCCAAGCTGTTTTATATATTTGAGCTCTGTTTCCTGAGAATAGACAGAAGTACAGCAAAAAGGATTTTGATAAATTATTATCCCAAACAATGCTACAATAAGTAAATAAGTTACAGATTTTTTTACTCCCGCCATTGAAACTATAAAAAAACTATGGTATTGAAAAATAAATGTGTATGCAACCTAATGACTCTACTTACATTAGTAACTCAGTAGTCCCTAAGATTCTGTGTCTGCATACGGATGTGGATTATCGTAAAAATTTAATTAAGTCACCTAAATTAGCTATCTGAATTAGGAGCGGTATAGAGAGGCAGATGACACTCTTCACACTTATAATAGAGAAAATCAAAGTCAGAACATAAAGTCATCACATCATGACATCTAGGGCATTCAATTTCGTTTTCAAGATTATTCTCAAACAGTGTTGGTTTAGTATGTTTTTCGAACAGATATTGTATTGACTTTGAGTTAGATCCGACCTTCATGGTCAATCTACTCTTATTTATACAATATATTATAAAAGTGCTACAAGATCCAATTCGTGTTAATGATTTTCAAAAAAATGATTGGTTAATGACATATATCTATTGTCCTTGTATTTAATGAATAATTAGGATATCAATAAAAGTATCATATTCTAAATTTGGAAATTCTTTAAAAGGAGAACTTAATCCCGACTCTTCATATCGATATTTTTGCTGGTTTTTCATATCAGTCGAATGGTACAACACTTAAATACTTGATCAGCGTATATATAAGCACTTAAATCGTTATAATGTCAAAGCTAATTACGTGTTCAATTTGTAATATAAAAGAGAGTAAGATGGTTACTGATTTAGTATCCGGTGAGATTGTGTGTAGTAACTGTGGAACAGTCGCGATAGATGGTATAGAAGAAAATGGTAAGGAATGGAGAAATTTCAATGACCTTGAGACAGATAAGAGTAGAATAGGTTTGCCATTTTCTCTCGCAGTGCACGATATGAATTTATCGACTATGATTGGCAAAACAAACAAGGATTCTACTGGACAATTTATTGATTCAGGAATGCAAGCTAGAATGAACAGACTACGAATATGGGATTCACGTACTCTTTTCCGTGATAGCACTTCACGTAATTTTACTACAGCCTTCATGTTATTGGATAAACTGAAGGATAAATTAGGTCTCACACCTTCAGTAGTTGAGAAAACTGCATATACATACAGAAAGGTTCAAGAGGATGGATTAATAAGAGGCAGAACTATAGGCGCTGCTCTTGTTGCATGCCTCTATATATCGTGCAGAGAACTGGGAGTGTCGAGGACAATTGATGAACTTGCTGAAGCAAGTAACATAAGTAGAAAGGCTATCGCAAAAATTTACAGGGATATTGTATTTCACTTAGGAAGAAAAATACCAGAAATAAATTGTTTCCAGTGTATAGAAAAAATTGCAAATAAAATCCAATTGAGTGAAAGGACAACAAGGCATGCAAGAGATCTTATGAAAAAAGCACTCAAATTAGAATTTTCTGCAGGGAAAGATCCCATGGGATTTGCGGGAGCAGTACTATATTCATCACTCCAAATGGAGGGGAAGACAGTAAGACAGGTTGACATCGCAGATGCTGCGGGAGTTACGGAAGTAACTATTAGAAATCGAGCAATGGATTTAAAAAACCGGCTCCATTTGATTTAAACTATTATATTATTTGTTGACCATAACTTTACAAGTGTCAAGACAACGCCAAGAATACGCGCGTTGCTGGTGGGCCTTTAACAAATTGGCCCATCAGTTCTAATTCCGTAACCAGAGGCGATCAACTAAGTTGGTCGCCTTGATCCATTATTATTTAATTCTAGCCAAGTTACATAATACATATTGATGGAAAGGTGGTATTACTAATTACAAAAATTGTAAATTGGAATTATAAAGGTGGAAATTTTTACCCTTTTCGCTTATTATTTATTTTGTGCACGTTATATATTTTTCCACATGAAAACCAGTACAACTTCGCTCTTCAACATTATACTAATTGCTGTAGCAACAATAGCTTTGAATGTTGGTACTATTTCGATAACATATGCTCAAAACACAGCAGATGTAGCACAGGTAAAGGATTATCTCAATCAAGCAATGGAAGCAATAGACAGTGGCAATAATACCCAAGCGCTGAAACTAGTAGAACAAGCGTCGGATCAACTTAAGAATATGACAGGAGTCGTAACTGAAGGTGAAGAAGGTGAAGAAGGTGAAGAAGGTGAAGAAGGTGAAGAAGGTGAAGGCAAAGAAGACACTGACGAGTAGGCTGAGTGCGTCTAAGAAGTAGACAAGAAAGAGGAAGTTGTCCAATTATTGATTATACTACGAAAATGAACTACATACAGTAGTGTATTGCATCCCACCGAACCCGAATATTATTGATACCATATTTAGTAAATTGACACAAGGTTTAAAATTTAATCATTGAAAAATTAATTACAAATATTAATTACAAATATAGCTAACTTTTACCACTACTCAACCACAGAGCTTTAAGTAGTTCGTAGTTTTCTATTGATACTATCTAATTTACAAGTAAGTGCTAAGATGAAAATTCGCGAAGGGATGCTGGAGGGTTTCAAGCGACAAGCGACTGAATGTATCCAAGCCAAGGAAAAGGATCCTGGGACTCTTCAATTCGACTGGTTTATTAGTACTGATGAGACCGAGTGTGAAATTCGTGAGGCGTACGAAACTTGTGAAGCATTCCTAGCACACCTATCCAACCTTAGTGAGCTATTACGGATACTTTATGAAAAATTTGCTTCTGATCACTCGGTAATAATTTACGGTTATCCTTCACCGGAACTATTAGCAAAAGTAAAAGCAAGAGGAGTTGACACAAAGTTCTTCTCCTTCTTGCGAGGACTCAACAAATGAGCGAGTAACGACATTATTTCATCGTATCCAACTGTAATTTTGCTCTTTTCATGTCCTTTTTCGAGTTGTAAAATAGTGTCAATTCTGTTCCTTGTTCCACCAAAAAATTCATTCCCAGTTATCTAAGAGCTTTAAACAATAATCACAAACAGGATATCCAGTATCTTCTTCATATTCAGTTTTGCACCTCTTACAGATTCTGGTGATCCGTTTGGACATCCACTATCTATATAGTTGAGTAACCATAAAAGAATTTGTAAAATGAATCTAGTAATTCGAGGGATTGAAACCAAGAATATCAAAAATGACGATTACCTTGTTGGTCACCCATTTACAAATCCCATGTTAGGCATTTATTATTTAGAAAATCTTATTTAATATAGATTATTTAATTAATTATTATTGGTAAATAAAGATGTAGATGTGCTGTTTTCACTCTACGATATATATGATCGAAATAGAGAATCTATTCTCTGGTTCCTTGAAGATTTCAATGCAAAAAGCTATGAAGAATATAAACAAAAATATCATGGTACATCTCAAGAAAGATGCCATTTTATTCGGGTTTGTGGTTTCTTTGAGCTTTCAGGTACTTTAGTAAAAAGGCAACTGATTGATACTAATCTATACTTTGATGTTTTTAATCCTAGTCCCTTCTGGCAGAAGGCAAAATCAATAATAGAAGGAATGAGGGAAACAAGACCATTTATTTATGAAAATTTCGAGCTTCTAAACGAAATGAAACTGAAGTGGGCCAAGAGAAGGACAAAATAATAATTAACAAATAATAAAAAAATAGTTATTGATAATTGATGGCAATATTATATAACATACTTTTAATTGTCATCGTATGTCAGTGTTAAATTAGAGAAACGCTTGGAGAAAGTCTATCAGATGGATAAAGAGAAATAAAGACAAAAATTAATGACTATTATAAATCAAAACAGTTGGTTCTACATAATATTGATGTCAAAAATAACAAATTTGATACCTGATGTTAATTACTCATTTGTCAACTTTAGTCCAAAGGGTTCTGTAACAGAATTACATGTTTCTACTAATAATTCAGAATACCTTTTTGTATCGTACACTGTCTTTGAATTTACTAATTCAACTGGAATACTTCTTTTTCTTGAATTTTTTCGATAATAATCCGTTATTACATATTTCAAAATTTGTCCTGCTTTAGGAGATTTACCTGCATTCTTTAATTGCAGTAATGCATCTAGTTCAACCGTATTCCTATTTTGATACTCGTCTACATTTTTCGATATCCTCTTTGTTAGAACCAAATCATTTATGGAAACCTTCCTATATTTCAAAAGCTCCAGATGCATTTGAAAAATATCCCTAACTTTTGGCATCAAATCTCTAACTTCTTTGATCGAGTTAGCTTCTGACATTATGTTCAAAATATCTTGCTGAACGTTTGAAAAGAATTCAACAGTGTCATGTCTTCTTGCTTCTATTCCCCTCATTTTTACAGTTCCATCTTCAAAGACACCAAAGTAACGATTAGAAACTGGCAGTATAGCATTATTCTTTGAAGGAACAAATACAATCCACTTGTATATACCTTCAAATGAAATTGGAAATCCAGTTTTGTTTTCTATTTCAGTTTTTAAATCCTTATAATCATTGTTTATACTATCTTTCTTTTGTATCCAAATGGAATCAACTATGGCGTGGAGGATTTTAAATCCATGTAATTCTGCTATCCTTATTGTTTGTAATAAAATCTGTCTATCAAAAGCGCATACTGCAATATGTGCGTCTATTCTACCAAATTTGGCATTATTAAAACCTAGATAACCAAAACTTGTAACTAAAACCCATTTTAGAGCAGTTTGCCTTGCATCATAAATCTTTTTTAATTTGGGATCTGTGATTGAGTTTCTCTTATCTTTATAGATTGCTCTCTTCTTTAGTAATATTTCTAGTGATATAGGAACTATCCCTCTTCTTTTTTCACATATATAATAATTTAGTAATTCTGGAACGCGTAACTTGGAATGAGAACAACAGTTACAAATTACAGTCTCAGCTGATATATTTTTTTTAAACATTATATTAGGATAGAGAGAAACAAAATCAAGTTCAGCAACTTTTTCATGCACACCCACAATTGGCTCAAATATCAAACCGCCGCGATCAGCAACTAAAAGATCTCCAAGCGACTTTGGATGTTCTGCTAGTGCGGGCTTCCATGGAATAAGTATATCGTTTATCATAGCATTATAGAATTGTAGACTGCTCATACACTTTCCAATAGAGGCCCTGGACGCCGTATGCAATGGTAACCTACAAATCCTCGCAAGTTCATACAATCCTTGAAGACCAGATTCATTTAGAACAAAGGAATTGTCTGTGTCAATGTGTATCCTTCCAAATAACTTTGTAGCTAATGGTTTGAAATATATCTTACCATAAGAGAAATATGATATTCCCTCTCTCTTAGGTCTGTATAAAGGTACACCTTCTCTATCTAGGATTAAATCTACTTGATTGATTTCCGATCTGTATGTTAGATAAGGAAATGTAAATGAATCACCATCTTCTGTGAGAATAAAATCGGGATTAATTTTTTCTATTTCTTTAACAAGTTGATATAAAATATCTATTTCAGTACCCTGAATATGAATAGTATCTTTAATTCTGTCACAGTCTTGTATAGATACCGATGCTATTGAATCTGTAACTCTAGGTATCTTTCCTTCCTTTATTTTTGGATAAACTTTTATATGTATGTTATTAAATAATGGTAACTCATATTCTGTAGACCACACATTATCCTCTTTGTCCGTCCAATTAAGTTTTGAATTAGATACATGAATTTTACACTTCATGAGTGGAAAAATATCATGTTGATAAAAATAGGATTGTTCTGGTAGAATGTCTACATTGTATATTCTAAATTGTCCAAATCTTCCTATTCTCTCAATTTTTTCTGCTAATTTTAATGAGTAAGTAGAATCTTTTAACTCCAGTTCAAGAACTTGAGATCTCTTCATATCTGATATCAATTCAAATTTAGAAAGAAAATTATGTTCTTTTATCATGGAAAGTATTTCATTATTCTCTATGATAGATTTTAATAAAGACTTTTCAGAAGCAACATAGATTTTATGATTCCAACTCTTGTCCACCACTCTTATCGTTGTAGAATCAGCTTTTTTTATCCAGAAAATCATGTTACCATTTAAAGCATATGCATCAAATAACCAACCAGATATCATTTTGTTATAATGAGTTTAGATACAAATTTATCAACTAGAGTACTGCAGCACAAAATTAGCTTGTTGTAATTCTCTATTCCAGATTTTTTTATACGTTGATGTACAATTAGATGAGGCATGATCTCTTTCTTACCAATTCTGAACTATATAATAAGAAGAGATTCTATGAGGCGGGGAGGGTTACAAACAGTATATAATATAATGAAAGCAGGTAGGTAAAACAGAATACAATACAATAAAACAAAATAGAAATACTACTAATCGTTTTAGAATTCAATCTTTCCTATTCTGCCATTCCGATAATCCTCTAAAGTTTTATCAATCTCTTCCTTACTATTCATAACAAATGGTCCGTACTGTACTATTGGTTCATTCAGAGGCATTCCTGCAACAAGCAATACATCCAAAGGAGATCTTGCATTCTCAGATTCACTAATAGAAACATATTCACCGTCATTTTTGAACACAATCAAGTTCTTTTCTCCCACCGTTATTTTGTTTTTTCCAAAAAGACCTTTACTACTAATAACATACGCAAATGCATTATAATTTTCGGGGATGGGTTGAATTACTTCCGCACCTGGTTGAAGGGTAAAGTGCAAATACAAAATAGGAGTCAACGTGCTGATTACAGCCTTAGTATCAAGGTAATTTCCTGCAATAACTTTAATCGATACTTTACCATTAGGCGTCTTGACTATAGGAATTTTTGTGGAAGGAACATCCTGGTAATCTGGTTTGATCCATTTATCAGTTTTGCGAAGATTTATCCACAGTTGAAATCCATGCAACCTGCCTCCACTTTTAGCAAACTCTTTTTCTGGCATCTCTGAATGAACTAAACCAGATCCTGCTGTCATCCACTGAACATCACCAGGTCCAAGCTTACCAGAATTTCCCTGAGAATCTTTGTGTTCGAATCTTCCTTCAAGCATGTATGTAACAGTCACAAAGCCTCTATGAGGGTGGTCTGGAAATCCTCTCCCCTCTTGCGGTATCAAATCTAACGGGCCCATCTCATCTAAAAGTAAGAAAGGATCTAGATTCCGAATAGATCGTGAAGGAAAGGATCTATGAACGATAAAACCATCACCTTCTGGAGTTTCATCACTTTTTTCCACAAGTCTTATTGATCTATACTTGGTTTCATGGGATTTATCAATAATATCACGCTCTTCCCTAATTTTTTCCATATTTTATATTCAATAATATTATATTTAAGTAAGGTAGTAATTCCCGACCTACTCAGCTACAAATATGCATTTTCGATACAATTTCAGGTAAACTTTTCACAACGATATTTGGGAATAATATATAATTCTGCTATTCAAATGATAATATCAAATTATGAGGATTTTGATTCCAAATTCATTCTAATACTAAAGCTATTACGACGGGATTAGTATGCCTAATCTTATTAAATATTCTAATCAGAGTTGTTACAAACCCATATTTCTTGTCAATCATAGAATATACCATTGACGATTCTGCCGAATCTGCAAAGTTTACTTTCCCATCAAACCAGCTTCCCTTTAGATTTCCACGTATATCACAAGGGGCAATCCTTACATGTGGATTGTTTCTAATTCGCTTAACCTTGCCAGATTTGGCATCAGTTCTAAAGTATATCAAACCTTGGTAAACTACGAACCAGATGGGAGTTCTAACTCCCGTGCCATTTTTCCTAAATGTTTCAATGTTAATATACTTGAATTTCGATAATTGGGAGATTTTATCTTCAGACATGTATATAACTTTCAGTATCGTAAGGTCTTATTAGTGAATCTTTTTGTAGAATTCTATCGTAGTACAGATTCATGAAACACTTAACCGAGCCATTAAGTGTTAGTAACGCTAATCTTGTCTGTTTATTATTCATCTTTTGGTTTAATATTTCTGAAATTAAAATAGAGTGCCAAATCATAGATAATCTTTATGACACCACTTAATAGAAATGGTGCTGCAAATGATAAAGTCGATTGAAAGATATACCCAAATAGCGAAGGAGATACTGTTTGTGCAATATTTCTTGAAACATTGGTTAATCCCAAAGCAGCAGTTCTCTCATCTTCACTGACAATGGCTACAATGTATGATTGTCTCGTCGGAACATCCATCTGCGACAGAGTCATTCTGACTAAATAGAGTATAATGGCCAATGGTAAAGAGGGTGCAAAAGCAAGCAAGATGAGCAAGATATTAGACGGGATATGTGTAAATACCATTGTATTTACAAGACCTATTCTATCGGCAATCTTTGCAGCTGCAATATAAGAAAAAGCAGTTAAACAATTCGCAGCTGAAAAAATATATGACAAAACAGCAAGGTCAGCTCCAAATCTTGTAAAGAACCACAGAGACACAACACTTTGAATTACAAAACCTCCTGCAAATGAATCAATTGCAAACAATGTGGAAAGCTTGGCAACAATCTGTTTTGATCTTGGAGATAGGGTATGCTTAACCGTCCTCTTCGTATTGGGTTTAATTTCAATATCTTTTGAGATCATGAAGTAGATAATCATAATAAATAAGCCAAGCATGCTGTATAAGGTAAATAGAATCTTGATTGATTCAACTTGACTTAATCCATAATAGTGATATTGTAAAAGAGATGGTAAACCAGACAGTAAAATGCCTGCAGACATGGCAAACGTTCCTACCATATTATAGAGTGCATATATTGTATTCATCATTTTTTTATCTTTAATTGTTTGTGGTAATATTGCCTGTTCTATTGTAAGGAAAGCACCAGTCTCTGATCCAGTAACATTAATAATTCCTATAAACGCTGCTAATATTAACATCAAATAATTGTCTGTAAATGTGAATATTAATCCAGAAACTGACATTAATGAAGCATAAATAATAAGAAGCCTCCTTCTCCCAATTCTATCTGCATAAAAGCTAGCAAATAATGTAAAAATCACGCTGTTTACAAGTGCCGATCCTAAAAGTAGACCTATCTGGATGTCATCAAACCCTAATAACTTTAGATATATGGCTATGAGAACACTAAGAAATCCATAGCCAAATGTCCTCAAAATTCTTACCGTAAGTAACAGCTTTCCATCTCGTGAAATCCAGGTGAGAGAAAAATTCATAGGATTTGATTATTTCACATTGAATTTTTATCGAATATTATTTTCGAGTTTACAGCAGACAGAAATCTTTTTACTATAATTTCCTATTTAATGGCTATTCCATTTCAAAATATTCTCTGCCAATTTGGGAATAACACCCTACTTCACTCTTAATCATCTCAACTTCTATCTCGAACGTTCCACTGCCTTTTTTAGATCCTCGAATAACATTACTGGATGAAATTCAACCTTCGCTCCGAAGTCTTGAAATAATGGTTCAGCTATGTCTGGTATCATGTCAGCACTTTCAAGGTTAACAATAAACGCAAAAGTCCTATCTCCACCTGCTTCAAAAAAATAAGCTGCTTCAGCATTCACTTTTTTGATATAATTCTCAAGATCCTGCAAAAATTTTGGATTCTTTACCATTTTATTACCCGCTTCTGTTGAAATTTGAGCTCTGACCAGAAATCTCATTAAGTCCTATTATCCTGTATCGTATAAAAGTCTTTGATTTAACGGGCTTCCACGTATTTGAAGCTTAAAATAGTTATGCAGGCGATTCATTCAGTTATCCTGCACAAAAGAGCAGCAATAGAACTTTGATGACTTATACCCCAACCAGATTCCAGATAATATTTATAATAGTACTAGCTTCGATAGGAACGATCGGAAATCAGGTAACATGAGATTTTGACTCAGATAAATTGCCACATGTTTAACAGGGTTGAATTTCTGTCCCTATAGATCCTTCCCACAATTGAAAAATTTTCTTGGGATGACCACTGTTACTCTTAGTTCTATGCATTTTTATGAGTTCCTTCTTAGATCACCTTATCAGGTGTTCCATAAGCAATTGGAAGTATTTCTTTTATTACCCGCTTTAGGGCAAGTTTTCTCTGACTGTAATTTGATGATTAAGATGGATTGACATTAAGAATATACATACTACCGCATCCGTACCTGTATCTATCCAATCATACATGATTCGAACCCTTCAATACTCCTGTGTAGGATTCATCATTGCATGTTAATGCATAACGATTTGTTAAAATAATGTATATCAAAGCACTCAAATATGCTAAAGAAAAAATTAAGTTATGAACAGAAGATTATTCCTTTCAGTAGTCGGTTTACTAATTGCAGGAGGAATTGTTGCACAACCATCTATTTCAAATCATACATATTCGCAGGTAGAGAAAAAAGTACTGAAAATTGGATACTTTCCTAACATTAACCATGCACAAGCAGTAATCGGTATAGGAAATGGGGATTATCAGAAAGCACTGGGCAACAATATTGAAATAAAACCTTTTGTTTTTAGTGCAGGTCCATCAGCCATAGAAGCTCTTCTTGCAAAACAGGTGGACGTTGCATATGTGGGCCCAAATCCAGCAATAAATGGTTATGTTGTCTCTGACGGAAAAAACGTCAAAATAATTTCTGGTGTATCAAGTGGCGGTGCGATATTTGTCGTAAGAAACGACTCGGGCATTAATTCAACAAAAGATTTTGCTGGAAAAAAGTTTGCCTCTCCTCAGCTTGGCAACACTCAAGACGTTGCACTGAGAAAATATCTACTTGACAATGGATATAAGACAAAGGATAAAGGTGGAAATGTTGAGATACTCCCCGTTAAGAATGCAGATATTTTGACATTACTATTAAAGAAAGAGATCGATGGGGCTTGGGTTCCTGAACCTTGGGGTGAAAAACTGATAAAGGAAGGCAATAGCAGACTTTTTTTGGATGAACGCACGTTGTGGCCAGATAAAAAATTTGTCACTGCCAACATAATTGTTAATCCAGAATATCTTCAACAAAATCCTGAAGTAGTAAGGAAATTATTAGAAGCACATGTTAATGAAACGCTATGGATAAATTCCCATAAAGCAGAGGCACTAAAGGCATTCAACGCTGAATTGAAAAGTCTGACAGGACAGACTATCCAAGATGAACAGCTCTCCGAGGCCTTTTCTAGATTAGAATTAACCTATGACCCTATAAAACAATCATTATTCAAGTCCGCCACTGATGCCTTTAATGTAGGATTTCTTGGTAAAAGTAAACCAGATTTATCTGGTATTTATGATCTTACCATTCTCAATCAAGTCCTAAAAAAGAAAGGACTGCAGGAAATCGATGGCATTAATATAGCGGCCAAATTAACAGACAACATGAATAAATCGGCTCTAGTCAACGTTACTAACAAATCCCTCCAGTAACGATCCTTGAAATCTGGATCTAGATCTAGATGCACATTTTAATCCAAGAGCTTATTCCAAAAGGTAATAGTAACAAAAAGAACTGGAAGTAAATTTATCTTGGTTCGAGGGATAAAGCACAGGAATTAGGACCGGCCTCCAAATCAGGCATTTGCATATCGTCAAATGGTAGCATTCTCTTATTGATATCTATAATTGTTTTGTAGTTCATTGGCCTTGATGGCAAAGTGTCTGTAACAAAATGAACAAATTCATCCTGAGTCATGGAAAGAAGTTTTATTTTTTTATTTAGTGAACCAATCGTGTCAGCTATTGGCACAGCATGCTTTAATGTAAATGAACTCCCATTAAAGTGCGCAGGGAGAATTACAGTATTCTCTGGTAAATGAACTATTTTTTGATGATAAGTTTCATACAGAAGTCCAGCATATTTTTTTGCTTCTTCTGTTAAGTCAGGTCGTCCAACACTTTCAACAAACAAGGTATCTCCGGTGAATAAATAGGAATATTGAGTATTATCTTGTGTACTTTTCTTTCCATCAGTTTCATCAGAATAGCTTGTCAAAAAAGACATACTGCCATTTGTATGTCCAGGTGTGTGAATAGCTCTTAGCGAAATTTCCTTCGATATTTGTATTTGTTCGCCGTCTTTTATGTAATTGATATTAATTTCTGTATTTTGGCTATTGTATTCCTCTAGTGAGCTGAAGTACGCGAAGGTTTCAGCGTTTGTTTCTGAAGATAAGGTTTTAGCTAATTTTGCTACTCCAGAAACGTGATCAGCATGTTGATGGGTGTCGATTACCTTTATTATTTTCAATCCATTTTCCGTGGCAACTTTCAGAAACGCCTCATAAATCTCTCGGCTTGGATCTATAACTACTGCTGTACCATCTTCTTTTGAAGATACAATATATCCCATACATCCCTTAGATATCCTTCTTACCTGCCATATTCTAAAGGGAGCTTCCTTAGGAACTCCAACTTCTGCAACATCGTAGACTTTATTCCATCCTGCCATTCCGCCCTTGACACTTTTTACATTATATCCTAATTGGTTAAGCAATCTTGCTGCCATCATTGACCTATTTCCGTGAGAACAAACAGTAACAATTTCTTTGTCTTTTGGAATCTCTTTCAACAAATTAGAATCATTCAAAAATAAACGATCAACGGGGATCAATTTAGGATTTTGATGATTATCGTAGGATAATTTCCAAGATTCATATTCTTGAGGAGTTCGAACATCCAGAATAAAAATATCCTCATGATTATCTATTTTCTTTTTCAATTCATTCGGTGCTATTTCTTGACTATTTCCTGTCCTTTCGCCATTCATATGTCATTATAGATTACTAATTTCTATATAAACCGTGATTACAGAATATTAATCCTTGTCAGCTGAATCGTGAATTTTAGAATCTTTAATTAGATTCATTCCGGCTGAACATTCAGGCTTATTCTTTGCTATCAAATATACAAACAAACCGATAGATGTCTCCTTATTCAGATTTGATCACAATCTGTATTCCATCTGGATCTGATACCATGAATTGGTCTCCATAAGCACCCTCTTGCTGTTTTCGCTGTGTAGAGCTGAAATAGTCGTTCTCAATAGTAGACCTAATTTTATTAAAAAAAGACACATCAGGAATGACAATAGTGAAGTTCTTCAATCCTGCCACATTACTGATTTGACTTTGTCCATTTAAACTGTGCCAGGTATTTATTCCGATATGATGGTGATACCCACCTGCAGAAAGGAATGCTGCACCCATTGGGGACCAATCTACAGTAATATCAAGCGCTAATTTTTCATGATAAAACTTCATTGACCGCATTAGGTTTGTGACTTTGAGATGCATATGTCCAATTCTTGCACCACTAGGAAACGGAATTGCCATCTCAATCTTTGCTTCACCCATCTCGGATACTAGGGACTGCAGATTGAGAGGCAATGTATCCATGAGAATACGTCCTTCAGGGTCCCTAGGCCAGTCTTGCCGTGGTCTGTCACGATAGACCTCAATGCCGTTATTTTCTGGATCTCTGAAATATAATGATTCACTGACTAGGTGATCGGCAAATCCGTCATACTGCACTCCGGAATTTTTGAGTGCTAGATAGGTTGAAGCAAGACTCTTTCTGTTAGGAACAAGCATTGCAAAGTGAAAAAGGCCAGTTGAATGTGAAGAAGCATTCTTTGCATTCGCATCATGATGTAGTTGGAGAAAAGGTTCTTCATTTTGATCAGAGTCCCTGAAACCTAATTCGCAAACCAGATTACCATCATCGTCTTGATCTCTTTTTTTTGTTTGCAAGCCAACTTTTTTCTCATAAAATACTAATGTTTTGTCAATATCCCTGACTCTTAATGCAAGGCAGCTCAATCTAATGAGATCATTAATTTTGAATCTAGACAATATGTTCTGTTTATTAATGTTGGGTTAATATCATTTAAAACAATTGTATCTTATATCATGAACTGATTAAAGAAGTTGTTATATTCCAAATTAATACTAAAGCTTCTCTAGGGATCTAATTTCATATGTTATTGGCTTATCATTGGTTTGGAGTCAGATGGATAAGTTGCAAACCCCTCCAATAGTAACGTCTGACTTTATATATCTTCGTCTAATAGAAGATCGTAGGTTAGCAGAAAATCAATTTGGTAAAATTCAAATTGATAGGACCGAAGAGATTAGAGGTTGGGCTGCTAAAATGAAAGAAATAAAACAGAATGAAAAAAATGTCAAAGCAGGAATTGTAGCAGCCAATAATCATTATGGAGGATATGGTCCTGGAACTGTTGATATCTTTCGACAGAATATGGATATGGAGAAACTATCCTTTGAAAACGTAGATATGGCAAAAATAAATCGACAACTAGATTTGGAACCTAGGTTTAACTTCAGCGGTCAAAAACATAATAAAGGAAAGCAAACAATGCTATCTGATTTTTTTAATTAATTATACATAAATTCCCTTAACTTAGTAAATAAGTTTGTGAATATTTTCTTTGTGTTTATACTCGTGAAGTATTGGAGGCCCCAGTTTCATAAGAAAACTATATAGAAATTAACTATACGTTACTATGATAACGCATAAGTAAGAAAAAAACAAAATATTTAGAAAATGAATATGCATTTAGATAATAAAATCCTGGTCTCATCATTTCTATTCATTTCCCTAAATATCCTGGTCATTTTATCCAGCAATTATGCGATCGCCGCAGAGAATTTCACCATTGTTGCAAATATAGATCTAACTACGATACCGAATCCTGAAAAGTTGAAAGTTATAGCCTTTGCAAACGGAGAATCTGCTGTTAAATACATTGAAAATGTAAATGACGTAAAATCAAAGTCGATTTCAATTCCATTTACTTTTGAAAAAACAAATGATTTTGTTACGGTGGGAGTAAATGATGAGTATTTTGTATGTGCTTATGCCCTTAATGCGACAAATGTAATGAAATCTTATTCTTGCATCGAGGGTAATATTGAACAACCAGATGGAAAAAACATAGCAAACATAGGTTCGGGGCCTAAGAAAACCTTGTCCACTGGGCCGTTCCAAGCAGTAGAGTTTGGAGGGAAGCCTGACACAAAGAATGTAAAGATTAACATCTTGGTACCGCTGTCCGACAGAAAAAATGTCGAAAATATTAAAGTAGTAACCATGGATAAGGGTGAATTTAAGTCCAAATCTGTAAATGCAGGAGAATTACTAAGAAATTCAACAGGCAATACGATAAAGTTTGCTTTTGATTTTGACAGGGAAAGCGGTATCGGACAAATACAACAAGGTGATATGTACTTTGCCTGTGTTTCTGCAAACGAGTTAAATCCTCCAGAAGGAACGGAGTGCGAGCATAAGTTAACAAAAATAATCAGCCGGGAAAACAACTTATTTGCTAGGTAGGTCATCTGTCACGATGGGATCTACATTGATTAAAAAAAATATTCTGGCTATAACAATTGTATTATTGTCTTTCTAAATAATTAGTTTAAATTACATATCGTTAGTAAACGCAGATAGTGATTACTGCTACGACCAAGTTGGCGATGGTCATCATTGTTTTGAAAAAGAAAAAAGATGTGAGAGGGCACAAAGACAAGATGAGATGGCAGAAAGTCCTTGCTATACAGAAATTGATATTGCTAGTGGAGAATTTAACTACTCAACCGGGTTTTAGAAAATATGAAAAATCCCGATATTTTTATTTTTGAAATTATAGATTTAAAATGAATGGAATTATAGATAAAATAAACGAAACAAATTCCAAAATAGAAGCCGATCCATTGCTTGGTGAATTAAGAATTTTGAACTGGATATTTTATCAAGTTTGTAGTAAATAAAATATGAGAAAATTATTTGACAATTATTACAAGAGAAAAATTGAGAAGTAAATTTCTGTGAATGGGGGTTAAGAAAATGAAATTCTTGATTACATCAGGCCAACATATTTAAAAATTATTAAAAATTATCGATTTCTATTTATGACTTGATTAGCTCCTTTGGTTACATTTCCATTTGTGCAAGTTCCATTATCGTAAAGTATAGCGTGAATAGATTGAATATTTACATTCAGAGACACACAAATTAAAGCTATAACTAGAAACATCCAGATGAAAATCGACTTGTTCATTCAGCATACTTGTAGTCTTTATCATTAATATGGGAAACGGAAGAATTTTTAGGTTTAAATTATTCCTACAATAGAGTATAATAACACAAAAATCATATAACATGAATATAGAATATCATAAAATGCGCATTTAAATAAATATTAAGAAGATGAATATGTGTTTATATGCGAACCAGTTCTAATGTGATTTATGACTTTTTCTGCGTTTCACATTGTTTATCTTGTAAGTATAAGTTCTGAATAATTTTGAATGCTACGAAAAACCTAAAACAAGACCATATATTGGTAAATCGACTTGGCAAGATTGCTAAGAGATGTTCTGATCTCTTGAATAGCAATGTAGTTATTTCAATAGAAGATATCAAAATAATATCAATGCTTATTCAGGAATTTGTAGATAAATTCCACCATGGTAAAGAAGAAAAAGCATATTTTCCACGCATGAATGATAAGAATAATTATTCTGAAGACATTCGAAAATTCTTGATAGAACATGAACTTGGTAGACGTATTGCAAAGATGTTGGTCCAGAGTCTGTTAGCCTGGGATAGTGGTATTGATTCAAGGGAACCAGTTGCCAGATTCCTGAATGCTTATTCGGTATTCATAAGTATACATACAGGTAAAGAAAATTTATTTTTTGATCTTATAGAAGAGAGAGGCAGCCTTTCTGAAGAAGAGCATTCTCTATTAATGAAACATTATAAAGTTTGTCACAGCAATGTCGGAGGTAAAGCTAGAGTCGAACAGATGACAAAACTGATAGGATACCTTGAAGAAAGAGATTGGATGAGAGAGTAATGTGATCAGTTAATGATTATTGATCTTGCCTACTCCAGAGCTATCATACGATTGAATTAAACTATTTGCAAATAATATAACTCGCAGAGTATCTATTACTGTTTAGTAGGAACAATAAGAGCATGAAAATATAGTTAATCTCATTGTCAAGTCTTTTCCTTACAAATCACTATTTTAGATATTTTTCTTCAGTTCAGTATTTTTCAATCCACATGACAAACACCTGTAAGATTTAGTCTTTTCAGTTTCCTTTTCACATATTAAATTCTCGCCACAGCATGGACATTTCATGGTTCTCTGAGATTATTGAA
>Ga0193719_10000028_pt1 | contig 42937 bp, 38 predicted proteins | sample U2a2metaG_FD_160103 | JGI IMG/M metagenome (GOLD analysis project Ga0193719, IMG submission 160103) | Soil microbial communities from a riparian zone of the East river system, Colorado, United States - U2a2 | ecosystem: Environmental > Terrestrial > Soil > Riparian zone | place: USA: East... | reverse complement strand
TCAAGGCTGATGCCACTTCAATTCTTCGAATTGCCGTCCGGGTCCTCGAGATTGAACCACTTCAGAGATTGAAAAAGATCAGGGGCGTCGCTTTCCGGCCGCAAGCATCACGCAGGCTTTCTCGATTCGGCGTCTATGTGCCTCCGGTTGGTTGGCTGAGTCCATCCAACTAATAAAGTCCCTGCGCTCGATTGGCGTGAGATCGCTCCACTGAGCTTTCGCCGTCGGGGTAGCCGCGAGGGCTGTGTAAAGATTAAATGACACTATTGAATAACAGCAGGGGCGTCGCTTTCCGGCCACAAGCATTGAGCAGGTTTTCTCGATCCGGCGTCTACGTGTCTCCGGTTGTTTGGCTGAGTCTATCCAACTAATAAAGTCCCTGCGCGCGATCGGCGTGAGATCCCTCCACTGAGCCTTCGCCATCGGGGTAGCCGCGAGGGCTTTGCGAAGATCCGTTGGCACTCTGGGCTCTGATTCTTCTCCAGCCGGCCTAGGATTCATTTTATCCATTTATTGATACTCCGGAATAAAGTGAGCTTAATATCTGCTTGCAATTTCTTTTTCTTCTTTGGCATTCATGATTGGTTTGTAAATCGATTTATCGGCGAAGCCGCATCATTTACTCTGGCCTAACGACCCAAGTTCAGCGACCCGGCCCACGAGGGCGTCGGATTGGAACGAGAGCGGCATGGATAGGTTCGCTGCAGCGCATGGTTAGGCCGCCTCGTCATCGGCGCCAGCCTCGACGCGCGCAGCTTTTCGCAGATAGTGAAGGCTGCGCAGGAGAAAGAATAATTCGATCAGGGGGTCGGCCCGAAAACCCCTTCGAGGAAGCCCGGAAGCGGATTGCCACCCTCGGCGCCGATCGCGGGGATCTCGACCAGCAGATCGTCGGCCAGGCCGTTGCCGTCCGCGTTGGTGGTTGAGTTGGAGTCTCGGACGATTTGGGCGGTTTGGCGGTTCCTCTTCCAGCGGGCTACGGACGGCCAGCCCCGGTTTGTTCAACACGTGGGTGTAAATCATCGTCGTAGAAACCTCCTTGTAGCCGAGGAGTTCCTAGACCGTCTCAGCCGAAACTCTCAAGCAAGAACTCTCGACCCGTCTATTTACGCCGGCGCGCCGCCGAGGGCGCCGGGGAGCGGAGGCGTGACGTCGGGCGCAGCTACAACCTGCTTGGGCGGTTTTTCGGGCGGCATCTGTTTGCTGGGGGGCGGCGCAACACCAGGTGGCGGATTGATCAAGCGACCCTGTTCTACGATTTCTTTAATCTGCGAGCCGTCGAGCGTCTCGTACTCGAGCAATGCTTTGGCGATGACTTCTAGCGTCTCGCGATGGGCGATGAGTGTCTCCTTCGCCAACTGATACGCGTCATCGAGTAGTTTTTTTACTTCCTGGTCTATCTGCTCGGCAGTCGCTTCGCTGTAATCGCGCGCGCGAGAGATGTCGCGACCTAGAAAAACGTAGTCTTCGTGGTCGCCATACTCGACCATGCCCATTTTCTCGCTCATGCCCCATTCGCAAACCATTCGGCGCGCAATTGCGGTAGCCATCTTGATATCGCCCCGCGCGCCATTTGTGATGTCGCCGAAGACAATTTCCTCTGAAACGCGGCCGCCCATGCTGACGGCCAGACCGGCAAGCAATTCGTTTTTGCGGTTCGTATATTTGTCTTCCTCCGGCAACCACATGGTCGATCCGAGCGAAGGGCCGCGCGGAATGATCGTCACCTTATGGAGCGGTTCGGTGTGCGGGAGAAGCTCGAGCAGCAGCGCGTGGCCTGCTTCGTGATACGCAGTGTTCTCCTTTTCTTTTTCGCTCAGCGCAAGACTGCGGCGTTCCTTGCCCCAGCGGACTTTATCACGCGCTTCTTCAAGCTCGGCCAGCGTAATTCCTTTCAAGCCGCGACGGGCGGCGAGCAACGCCGCTTCATTGATCACATTGGCAAGCTCCGCGCCGGAATAACCCGGTGTGCCGCGCGCGACGACAGCAAGATCGACGCCTTCCGCCAGTTTCACCTTCTTGGCATGGACGCGCAGAATTTCCTCGCGCCCTTTGACATCGGGCAAATTAACCGTGATTTGGCGATCGAAACGTCCTGGTCGCAACAGTGCCGGATCAAGAACATCGGGGCGGTTGGTGGCCGCGATGATGATCACGCCTTCCTGGGTATCGAAACCGTCCATCTCGACGAGCAATGCATTGAGAGTTTGCTCGCGCTCGTCGTGTCCACCCCCAACGCCGTGGCCACGATGACGTCCGACCGCATCAATTTCGTCGATAAAGATAATGCAAGGAGCGGATTTCTTGCCCTGCTCGAACATGTCGCGAACGCGCGAGGCGCCCACGCCGACAAACATTTCAACGAAATCCGAGCCGCTGATCGAAAAGAACGGGACATCGGCTTCGCCGGCGATGGCGCGCGCCAGCAACGTTTTGCCAGTGCCGGGCGGTCCGACCAGGAGAACGCCCTTGGGAATGCGGCCGCCGAGCTTCTGGAATTTCTTGGGATCACGCAAGAACTCGACGAGCTCCTGCACTTCATCCTTTGCTTCCTCGACGCCGGCGACATCGCGAAATGTGATTTTGTTCTTGTCCCGGGCAAGCATGCGCGCTTTCGATTTCCCGAAATTGAGGGCGCCTTTCCCCGCCATGCGGATTTGCTGGCGGAACAAGAAGTAAAGCACGAGCAGGAACAGGGCGATGGGGAGGAAACCGATCACAGTTTGCGCAAGCACATTTGATTCGGTTTTGATCGCCGGTTGAATGCCCGCCGCCGCGAGTTTTTCCTGCAAATTATTGGTGAAAGTTAAATAGACCGTGGTTCGAAACGGAACCGGCTGGGCGGCCGTTGGCCCCACTCCCGGGCGAATATAAGCGCCGCGCAGGGTTTGCGTCGTTCGCCCATCCTCGACCACAAGGATCAGTGGATAATTCTTGTCGTTGACGATCTGCTTGTTCTCCAGCAGCTCGAGAAAGCGGTTGTAAGGTACGTCTTCGAGGGGCTGCATCCCGCCGCGGAAATAGAGCATCGCGAGAGCAATGCACCCGAAGCCGATCGCCAGGAGGACGATGCCGCGCCAATTGAAATTGGGTTCATTGCCGCGGGATTTATTCTCTCTTTGAGAGTTACGGTCGGACTTTGGCATGGAATCAAAACGCTCTACGCGCAAAAGCATGTTACCATGAAGGGTTTTTCATTGCAAAGAGCGGGCCCCTTTGGGCAGAGCGTGAATGGTGATAGTGAATATTGATAAGATTGACATCGCGAGAGTTGAAACGTTGAATTGTTAAAGCGGTTGAGCCACCGCAACCTGTTTCTTACGTATCGTAGCCGCACATTGCGTCGCTCGTCGATTTCGGTAAAATTTTGGCCGAAACATACAAATGACAGAATTGGTCTCTACGGTAGCAGACAAAATCGACCGGGCCGTACAGCGGGTGACTCCGTTTGCCTACCGGGTGCGACGGACCGGGCGGCGCTTGGTGCGCCGGGCTTTGCGCAAGCCTCGCAGTGTCTCGGAGGGGCCAAACTTGCTGCCCTTGTTGATTCAAGTGCTGGCGAGTTTCACCAAAGCAGACGGTGTTTTGCTGGAGGAAGAGATCGACTCGAGCCTCGGTTTTCTGCGTTACGATTATCCGGAGGCGGTTTACTCGGAGCTGCGACAGTTGTTTCGACAGGCGCTTTATGAGCAGCAGGACCTGGCCGCGATGGCGCAAAAACTGAGCCTGCAGCTGAGCACGGAGCGCAAAATCATGCTCGGGGTTCAGCTTTACGATCTGATCTCACAAGCCGGTTTGAAACAAGAGCAGGTCGTCGCTTTCTATTCGTTCATGTCACAGCTGGGCATGGCCGCGCAAGCGATCGACATCGTTTACCAGCTCAATGCGTCGGAGGATTCGGATCCTTCGATCTACCAGCACGGCGCCTCCCCGCTCGAATCGCTCTCTTTCGGAACGGACGGGAAGGCAGACGTGACAGTAAGGAACCTGACCGACAACGATCGTTTGATGGCCTTCCGCTACCACGATCTGATTTTGCTGAAAAATTATAGCGGCCAGAACGTGTCCGTGCGCGGAAGACCACTGGTGCGTGGCGGGTTCTGTCGAATTTATCCGGGCCAGCGCATTCTGGTTGGCGATCAGGTGCTCAGCTATCAAGAGCTCGCGCAATATTTCAATGCGAAGAAGAACGTCTCGCTTCCACAGATTTTTATCCGTGTAAATAAGGACGCGGATGAAGTGGAACTGGAGCGCGCGCGGACACGCGAAAGCTCGCTCCGGATTACTTTCGGCTTAAAAGTGCGCGTGAAGGCGTTGCGCGATGTCGATGCCGAGATCAATGGAGTCAAATTGAAAGCCGGCGCCAAGGTGGAGGCGACCCTGGAAGACAAGATCATCTTCCACAACGACAGCGAGATGGATTTAAGCGATCTGCGCCGGCGGGCTCGCGCGTTGGGCGGCCGATTTCAGTTGAAGGCCTCCAAATCCGAATATTTGGTCTCCAACGATCCCAGCCGGCTTGAAGCCGACGATATTCTGCTTTCTCCTGGCACCAGCGGTGACGTGCTGCTGAAGATTTTTTGCGATTACGACCAGCGGGTGGGTCTCTTGGAGGTAATTGAAGCCGATCGTCCTATTCTGGTTGGCGATACTCCTGTGCGCACGACCGCGCCGCTCAAAGACGGCGACACGATTCGAATCGACATCGGCCAATTTCTGCGGTGCAATTTTTCGGAACGAATCATCGAGGAAGAGCGCAACATCATTCGCACGCTCGATGTGAACGAGGTCACGCATCGCTTTAGCAAGGGGGACGTCGGCCTCGAGGGAATTTCCTTTTGTGTTAATCGGGGCGAGCTCGTTTGCGTGATGGGTGCAAGTGGTTCGGGAAAGAGCACGCTCTTAAAGGTGCTGGCCGGACAACTCCGGCCCAGCAGCGGCGAAGTTATCCTCAACGGACAATCGCTTTTTCCGAACCTTGACGTTCTCAAGCACTACGTCAGTTACATGCCGCAACAAGACGCGTTCGACGAACATCTCACCATCGGCGAGAACCTCCAGTTTGCGGCGGCGATTCGCGCCCCGCACCTGTCGCGACGCGATCGCACCCGGCGTCTGGAGGCAAAGCTGATCGAGCTCGGCCTCGGCGAACGCCGGGACGCAGTGGTGGGCAGCCCGGAGAGCAAAACGTTGAGCGGCGGCGAGCGCAAACGCCTCAACGTTGGCCTCGATATGATCGGCATGTCCGACGTCTATCTTTTCGATGAGCCCACTTCCGGCCTCTCCTCGAAGGACTCCGAGCATGTCCTGGAGATCATCCGCGGAATGGCGCACAACAAGATCATAATTGTTACCATTCACCAGCCGAGCTCCAAACTCTTCCAGATGTTTCATAAAGCGATCCTCCTCGACAAAGGAGGCCGGCTCGTGTTTTTCGGCACGCCCTCGGACATGCTTCGCTATTTTGCTGAAGCGGAACACCAGCATCAGTTCGGCGCCGAACTGGGCGCCTGTCCCTCCTGTGGAACGACACGCCCCGAGTTCATTTTTGACGTCCTGGAGACACCGTTGCGCGATTTGAGCGGTGACATCATTTACGAGGAAAACAGCCGTGGCCAGTTGGTCGCCGCGCGCCGTTATTCGCCGGAATTCTGGCGCGACAAGTACGAGGCCTTCCGATTAATCCAGGACGTCAAGCAAGTTTCCTTGCGCAAGGAACCGGGTGCGCTGCTGCCCGCGACGCCCGCCGAAAAGAAACGCCTGCCAATCCGCTGGCACGACGAATGGACGCAGTTCCGCACGCTGTTGCGTCGCGCATTCATGAGCAAACTGCGCAATCGCGCCAACCTCGTCATCACCATCGGCGTCTCGCCCGTGCTGGCGTTGCTTATCGCGACGCTTCTGCGCTACTCAGAGAGCGGGAAATACGATTTTGCGTCCGCTTATCACATCCCAACATTTTTGTTCCTTGGGCTGATCGTTGCGATGTTTCTTGGGCTGACCAACAGCGCGGACGATATCATTCGCGACCGCGCCGTGCTGCAACGGGAGCGCAATCTCAACGTTCGCCTGTCGTACTACATCTTCTCAAAGATACTCACCCTCGGGGTATTTGCCCTGATCCAATGCGTGCTTTTTGTCTTAATCGGGAATTACGTCCTGCAAATCCGCGGGATGTTCTGGATTTATCTGGGAATCATGCTCATGACGGCGTTGGGCGGCCTGTCGCTTGGTCTGGTCATTTCTTCGCTCGTTGCCGATCCGAAAACGGCCGCCAACATCGTCCCGCTGGTCCTGATTCCGCAGATCATTATGGGCGGAGCCCTCATCAAGTATGAAGACATGAACCGGAACCTCGCTCTTGTTTATACGCTCTCGCATTGGTTCTCAGAACATCCGAGCACCGACCAAAGCAAGAAGATGGAGAGCAAGCTAGAGGTGCCATTTGTTTGTCAATTTATCGCCATGCGTTGGTCGTACGAAGAGATAGTTCTCGCGCAAGCCAAGCTGAACCCGCTCACGCGCCGGCAAGATCGAGCCAGCGACGAAATTCAAAAACTTGCACACAATGCGAATACGCCTGAGCAACGTAAGCGTCTTGATGACTTGAAAGAGGTTTTGGCGTTGCTATCGGGTCTCGAAGGAAGTTCGGTGAAGGAGATTGATCGTTATCTCAAACTAATCGATCCGGTCCTCGCCGGGAAACAGAAGTTCGATCGCTCTCTCTTCCGAAACGCAAATGGTCCGGTCACGGCTGAGCAGATTTATGTAAATCAGAAGGTGTCTGATCTGATCTCCAACGCCGAGATGGAGCAAAGCGATTATCGCCGCGGTAATCGGCTCAACGTCTTCTTCGGCGCGCAAAAACAGTATTTAGGGATAAAAGTTAGCGCGTTTGTCTTTAATACAACTGTTCTGATTGGATCGACGCTTGGATTACTGGCGCTACTCCATTGGATTTTGCGAAAGCAACTCGAGGTGCGCAGGAACTAGATGAAAATGCAAAATTCGAAAACGCGCCTGATTGTTGCGGCGAGCGAGAGCGATCCCGACATGTTGTACGCGACGAAGTTTTGGGCGCCCGATCCATTTATTTTCCTGGAGCGAAACGGCAAACGCACCCTGGTCCTGAGCGACTTGGAGATTGATCGAGGCCGCAAGCAGGCCAACGCCGACGAGTTCGTCATGTTCAGCGAGTTGGAACGGAAAGTACAGGGAAAATCAAAGAAGGCGCCTCCATACGAAAAAGTTCTCGCGCATTTTTTGCGAAGACGCGGTGTGAGATCGGCGTTTGTTCCCGCAGGTTTCCCGCTTGGCTACGCGGAGGCGCTGGCCGCAAATAAAATCCGTGTCCGGGCTACCAACGGGCTTTTCTGGCCGGAACGTGAGTCGAAATCCGACAAGGAAATTGAAATGATCGGCCGGGTCTTGCGAATTACCGAAACGGGCCTCCGGCGTGCGATTGAAATTCTGAAAGCATCGAAACCTGGCGCCGGAAAACGATTGCGCTGGAGCGGCAGAACGCTGACCTCCGAAATGCTTCGGGCAGAAATTGATTCCACGATTCTGCGTGCCGGTGGCGTTCCGACCGGGACGATCGTTGCCGGTGGCGACCAGGCGTGTGATCCGCATGAGCGCGGATCCGGTCCTCTCTTTGCGAACTCGCTGATCATTCTCGATGTTTTTCCCCGCGACGCGAGGACCGGTTATTTTGGCGATATGACTCGCACTGTTTTGCGCGGGCGCGCAAGCGAGGCGCAGCGAAAGCTTTGGGAAACGGTGAAAGCAGGGCAGGCGCTGGCTTTGAAAAAGATTAAGGCCGGCGTGGATGGGATGACGATTCACAAGGCAATTCAGGAATTCTTCGCAGAGCGTGGTTTTCCGACGGAGCTTCGCGAGGGCCGCCGAGTCGGATTTTTTCATGGGACCGGCCACGGGTTGGGGTTGGAGATCCACGAGCACCCGCGATTGCAAAAAGTCACGCTGAAAGCTCGACAAGTACTAACGGTTGAGCCCGGATTGTACTATCCCGGACTGGGTGGCGTGCGCCTTGAGGATGTAGTCGTGGTCACCAAAACAGGTTGCAAGATTCTTTCGCGCTTTCCGAAGCGGCTCGAAGTCTGAGGTGGATCGGTTGCTCCGTCGGACGATGCTAAAACAAATGCGGCTTTGCCGCCTTAATTAGCTTCGAGCAGGAACTGCTCGATCCCCGAATGAACGAAGCACGCGGTTGCGCGTCTAAGTTTCCTAGACACACTTAAGACAGGCATGTTTTATCCTTCCGGTTTCGGCGGCGGTTCCAGTTGGCTGCTCTATATAGGCGTGCCGCTAATTATTGGGCTCTGGGCACAGTTTCGGGTGAGCAGCGCGTTTCGAAAATGGGGGGAGGTGCGCGCCGCCTCAAACATTACAGGCGCGGAGTGTGCCCGCGAAATCCTGAAGGCGGCCCAAATTCAAGATGTCGAGGTTGTTGAGACGAACGACTTTCTTGGCGACCATTATGATCCAAGGGACAAGAAGCTGCACTTGTCCAGCGGCGTCTATCACACGCCCTCGGTTGCAGCTGTGGGCATTGCCGCCCATGAAACCGGTCATGCCATTCAGCACGCCAAAGCTTATGCGCCACTCAAGTGGCGAATGGCCATTGTGCCGGTAACAATGATCGCATCGCAAATGCTGCCATTCGTGATCATCGGCGGGCTGTTTTTTCACCTCACCGGTCTGATTACGCTCGGCATTTATTGCTATTTGATTCTGCTTGTCTTCCAGCTGATCACGTTGCCGGTGGAATTCGACGCGTCGCGCCGTGCGAAAATCATCTTGCAGCAAATGGGGATCGTTCAGCCGGGTCCCGAGGTTGCCGGGGTAAACAAGGTGTTGAACGCGGCTGCGCTCACTTACGTGGCGGCATTTATCGCGGCACTGGGCAATTTGCTCTGGTTGATGTCGATTCGCGACCGGCGCTAATCGACTGCGCCGTTGAAGAAGATGAGTGCTTCGGTCGCCTTACCTGCTCGCCGGATTTCCGATTTGTTATCGTCCGGTCTCGGCGCTCGTGCTAAATCTAAGCGTGAGGCGATGAACCAGCCGAGAACCGACGAAGATCAGGAGTTGGTGGCGCGCACGCAATCAGGCGACGCCAGTGCGTTCGATCAGCTTGTCATCAAATACACCCCGCGCCTTTACGGGTTGGTTTACAACATGACCTCGAACCACGAGGACACGAACGATCTCTTACAGGATATTTTTTCGAAGGCCTACAAAGCGATCCGCGGGTTTCGTGGCAAGTCGTCCTTTTATACCTGGATTCATTCGATTGCAGTGAACATGACGCTGAACTTTCTTAAGAAGCGCGGCCGGCGTTTTCAACTGAGCCTGGATGATGTTGACGCCAGCGTTCAAAACGACAAGGAATTCATGGAATTGACGGCGACCAGCAGTCCGGTGCGGGAAGCAGACCTGGCTGAGCTGCAGCGAAGATTGAACGAGGCCATGATGAAATTGTCTGATGAACACAGAGCCGTGGTCACCATGTTCCATATTCAGGGGATGCCCCACGCGGAGATTAGTAAAATCTTGCGTGTTTCAGAGGGAACGGTACGTTCGAGGCTCTTCTACGCGAATCGGCAACTGCAGAATTATCTGGACGAATTTCGGAAAAACCCTGTTTCTTAACCGGCGCTGAAATGGACGAATTTAACGACAACGAAATCGCGAGGCTGCTTCGGTTGAAGCGCTACGAGCAACCGCCGCCTGGTTATTTCGAAAATTTCCTCCACGAGTTTCATCGCCGGCAGCGCAACGAATTGCTCCGCCAGCCACTTTGGCGGATCTGCTGGGAACGCGCTCAGGATTTCATGTTCCGATTGGATGTTCGGTCCCTGGCTTCTTATCCTGCGGCTGCCGCGGCAGTCTTGGTATGCGCGGCAGTCATTTCATTGAAGATTTATCAGGAACCACAGCCTGCCAATGTTGCTCTCCAGAGTCCGCCCGCCTTATCCGAACCGGTGAATGCTGGAGGCGAATGGACGCTTGCGTCTCCGGTAGCCGCGCGGATTTTCCGGACGCAACCGCTTCGTAGCTTCGATCAGCGCGCCCAAACTCACTCCCGCAGTCGCGGGACCCCGCCCCGTTACGTGCTCGATAGCGTGCCCGTGAGTTATGAGTCGAGTTTCAGATTTTAGCCGCGCACCGGGGTTTCCCTCCCGGGCTCGGTTCGCGTTAATCTCCAGATTCAGCCTTGCGTTGGGTCTTTCCTTTGCCGCGGTTCCTCTTTTTTACGCTCAAGAGCAATCCGCCATTACGATTAGCCAGCAGGTTAAAGACATCTTTGGGCGCACGGCCAACGCAGTGGTTAGGATCCACGGTGACGACGAGCACAGCGAAATTTCGGGCACGGGATTTTTCATCGATCCCACAGGGACCCTTTACACTGCATACACAGTCGGGGGGGAAGCAGACAATTTCCTGATTGAATTTAATGGTAAGAAATATCCGGCGCGCCAGGTTTTGGCAGATATCCGCAGCGGAACGGCGATATTGAAAATCGACGCGGTCACTCCGGCGCTGCCGATTGGAAAATCCGAGGAGGTGGAGGTGGCAACGCCTGTCGTCTCGATTGGTTATCCTCTGGATTTGCCGAAGACACCGAGTTTCGGAATGGTCGCGGGATTTGATCGGAAATATCTTGGCCGCTACTTTTCGACCACTCACGTGCGTGTCAACCTGCCAACGCAGCGCGGAGAAGCGGGCGCACCGCTCTTGAACATGAAAGGGGAGGTGGTTGGGATTGTGGTCAGCAGTCTGGAAAACAACTCGTCGTGTTACGCCGTGCCAATCGAAGCTGCGGAGAAAATCCGCAGCGATTTCGTCCGTTTCGGCGAGGCCCGGCACGGTTGGGTCGGGATCAATGTTTCCGAGGCGCCTGGGCCGGTAGAGGGTTCACGAGCAGAAATGACCCAGATCATGGAGGGTACACCGGCGGCCAGTTCAGGAATAAAATCCGGCGACATTCTCCTGCAAGTGGGACGAACCAAAGTAACCCAACCGGAAGATGTGCTGGATGCGTCGTTTTTTATTACTGCTGGCGACACTGTCCCGATCACCGTGGTGCGCGGGGACCAAAAACTCACCTTTAATGTCCAGGCCGAACTTCATCCAGCCAGCGAACGTAGGCCGTTAGTCGCTGCTCCCACCATAAATCGGGCCGTTCCGCTCAAGCTCGATTCCGAGGCGCAGCGCACACCTTAGAGCGACTGGAACACAGACCCGCGATTGGCAAGGCATTTGTCCATTCTGCCTCTGGTCTGTTGAAATTTGCGCCCGCAACGCCGCTCGCCAGGCAGTGTTCCAAACTTTGTAGTACGCGCCTACAGTATTTTTCGAAACTCTGCGTCATCGATAATCCGGACACCGAGTTCTCTCGCCTTATCCAACTTGCTGCCCGGCTCCGCGCCGGCCAGCACGTAATCGGTCCTCTTACTAACGCTGCTGGTCACGTGCCCGCCGAGCGCCTCGATTTTCCCAGTGGCTTCCTCCCGTGTCATCGAAGGCAGGGTTCCGGTCAGCACAAACGTTTTTCCAGCCAGCGGCAGCCCTTCTGCTTTTTTGGCCGAGACTTTTTCACTCTTCGTTTGAATTCCCAATTGCTTTAGACGTTGCAGAATTCTTTTTCCGGTGGCGGATGCGAAGAAATCGAGAACACTTCGTGCGACCACCGGGCCTGTCTCGGTGACGATGCCGCGCTCTTTTTCGGCTTTGCTTTTCGATCGCTTTGCAAAACCAGATTTGATTAGCCGCTCTGCGATTTGTTGCGCATCGTCCTTTCGCCCGCGCTTTTCGTGGTAATCCAAAACGTCGCGGAGCAGTTGCGATTGGGCGACGCTCTCGATGGTATCGTGAAAACGAGCAAGCTGCGTCGCCGTAGTCTTGCCGACGTCCGGAATCGCAAGGGCAAAAAGCCAGCGTGAAAGCGGCAAAGTTCGCGCGCGCTCGATCGCGTGAATGGCTTTGGTCGCGTTTTTCTCACCGAAAATGCGCGGCGCTTCTTCCGTGCCGAGATTCAATTTAGCGAGTTGATCGGTCTTTAGTTCAAAGAGATCGAGTGGCTCACGCACGAGTCCGCGCTCGACCAGCTTATCCGCCACAACGCCGCCAATGCTCTCGATGTCGAGCGCGCCGCGCGCCGCGAAAAATTCCACGCGTCGGGTGGTTTGTGCGGGGCACTGAAGATTCTCGCAACGCCAGGCGACGAACTGCGGTTCGCGGCGGATGGATCCGCCACAGACTGGACACTTGCCGTGAACGTGTTTGAGGAAATCGAAAGTCTTCGCTCCTCGCGGCCGTTTGGATTTCACGACCTCGACCACCGCCGGAATCACTTCGCCAGCTTTTTCGATCACGACCGCATCGCCGATCCGAATGTCTTTGCGTTTGATCTCATCTTCATTGTGCAAGGTCGCGCGGGAGACCGTGCTGCCGCTTACGACGACGGGCTCGAGCACCGCTACGGGCGTGAGGATTCCGGTTCGTCCGACTTGGACCTTGATATCGAGCAACTTTGTTTCAACTCGTTCCGCTGCGTATTTGTACGCAATCGCCCATCGCGGCGACTTGGCGGTGAAACCGAGTCGCTCGCGTTGCACGAGCGCATCCACTTTTATCACTGCACCGTCGGTTTCGTAGCGGAAATCTCGTCGGACGCGATCAAGCTTGCGAATTGCATCTAGAATTTTTTCAACCGAATCGGCCAGCCACCAATACTCGTGCGTCGGCAGGCCAAGTTTTTTGAACAATGGAAAAACTTCGGAATGAAGATCGACTTCTGCGCCTTCAGTTGCCCCTGTTCCGTAAAAAACAATGCCCAGCGGACGCTTTGCTACGATTTTCGGATCGAGATGTTTGAGGGAACCGGCGGCTGCGTTGCGTGGGTTGGCAAACAAGGGTAAGCCGGCTGCTTCGCGTTCTTTGTTAAGCTTTTTGAAGCCATCTTTGTCCAGGAAAGCCTCTCCGCGCACTTCGAAGATTTTTGGCGCGCCGGCGCGCAATTGCCGCGGGACCGAGTGGATCGTTTTAACGTTCCGCGTGATATCGTCGCCAACCGATCCATCGCCGCGGGTTGCAGCATATTTTAGGTGCCCGCTTTTGTACATGAGCGAGACGGCGACGCCGTCCACCTTCGGCTCGATCACGACAGGAATTTTCTCGTCAGGCAAGAGACGCGTGATCCGTTTGTAGAAATTGGCGATCTCATCTTCGGAATAAGTGTTGTCGAGACTAAGCATCGGAACTCGATGCGCGATTTGAGCAAATGCCTGGAGCGGCGCGCCGCTGACGCGTTGCGTCGGCGAGTCGGGCGTGACCAGGTTCGGAAATTCCGCTTCAAGATCGACAAGTTCTTTGTAAAGCCGGTCGTAGTGGCGATCGCTGATTATAGGTGTGGCTTGCTCGTAATAGAGCCGGTCGTGCTTCTCGATTTCGCGGCGCAATTCGGTGACTCGTTTTGCCGCCTGGATTTCTTCCCCGCTCATGCTGCACGATACGAACGCGTAAAACATCGGCAATCGCCGCGCGGCACGAGGAGCGGAGTCGATCGATCAGTCCCGGCTCGATGTAATATGCGGCCGTTTTTGCCGGAGCCGAGCTTTCAAATTCGCGCAGCAGAGCTAAGTGTAACGAATCGTGGACCCCGGTGAAAAGATTCTGGGCGTTGAAGGCGGTGGCACAAAAACCGCATGGGTGCTTGTTGAAAGCGCTGGCAATGAGTTGCGCATTCTCGATCAGGGCAAGTTGCCACCGTCAAATTTTCGCCTCGTCACTCTTGATCGTTTGCGCACTGTTTTTTCGGAGCTACCAAAGCAAATTGATCGGGCGGGAATTTTTCTCGCCGGATGTGGTCCGGAGGATCGACCTATCCTCTCCCGTCTTTGCGCTGAAATTTGGCCGACCGCGAAAATCATCACCGGGAACGATCGCGATTCCGGCGTGGCCGCGGCGCTTGGAAACGGTGAGGGAATCGTCGTCAATGCCGGGAGCGGCTCGTCCGTTACTGGGCGACGCGGGGGCCGAATCGAGAAGGCCGGCGGTTGGGGACACATTCTTGGAGACGCGGGCGGCGGGTATTTTCTCGTTATTCAGGCGCTGCGTTTCATTTTGCGGGAATACGATCTGCGCCGCGGCGAAGTGCAATTTGCGGCGAAAATTCTGCGCGCACTTTCCTTGAACAATTTTGACGAACTCGTCCGCTGGGCGCAGACGGCAGATAAGATGGAAATCGCGATGCTCGCACCGACTGTTTTTGAAGCGGCCGCCGGCGGTGACACGCGCGTCATGGAGATCATTGAAAACGGAGCGCAGGTGCTGAGCGAATACACCGAAGCAGTCGCGTCCCGTCTTCAAATGCTCGCGCCAAAAGTTGTGCTGCAGGGCGGTCTTTTTCATCGCGACTCGCTCTATACGCACGCGTTTCGACGCAGGCTGAAGAAGAATCTTCCGGATGCTCGCGTCACAACTGCGGAGCGATCGCCCGAGCTTGGCGCAGCATGGCTCGCGGGGGAGCTTGGCGATCAGGTCACCTTTCAGGCGAAGCTTTCTCAGAACGAGATCGACGATCTGGCTGCCGCAATTACCGAACAACGCAACCCACGTTCGGAGAACCTGGAAAAAATGAGCCCACGAGAACTGGTCGAGCTTTTTGTCGAGGAAGAAAAATTTGTTCACGAAGCATTGCGCGGGACGATTGCCGAACTGACGCGCGCAACTGAAATTGGAACTGAATCGCTGCGAAACGGCGGCCGCATGTTTTATGTCGGCGCCGGCAGCAGCGGGCGCATAGGGGTTCTCGATGCGAGCGAAATACCGCCGACCTTTGGCGCGTCGCCTGATCTTGTGCAGGGGATGATCGCCGGCGGTCCGACTGCGCTTTATCGGAGTGTCGAGGGGGCGGAAGACGAGGAAAGCGCAGGCGCTTTGGCAATGAACGAGAGAGGAATTAATAACAGGGACGTCGTTATTGGCATTACGGCCAGCGGTCGGACGCCCTTTGTTCTGAGTGCGATTGGACGGGCAAGATCGCTAGGTGCGAAGACCATTCTGCTCACGTGCAATCCCGCACGGCCGCAAAATACTAATGTCGATCTCGCGATTAATCTCCCCGTTGGGCCCGAGCTCTTGACTGGATCGACAAGGTTGAAAGCGGGAACGGCAACGAAAGTTGCGCTTAACATCATCAGCACTGGCGCAATGGTTGCGCTCGGGAAAGTCCGCGGCAACTTGATGATCGATCTGCACGCCGCGAGTACAAAATTGCGTGACCGCGCAGTGCGAGTCGTCGCCGGCGTCGCGAGGTGCGATTACCAATCCGCGCGAAACATGCTTGAGGCATGCGACTGGAATTTGCGCGCAGTGGTGGACAAGCTCTAGCCATTGGTGCCTCGGGTTCTAGTCCAGACCGGCTACGTCTGGCAGCTACAGAATATGCTGGAAGTAAAATCTTGCAGAATCTTTGATTTTGATAAGCGCAACGCAACCACCTCGCACGAAGCTAGGTATGACTTAACCGAAAGGAACCTTATGCTCTGGACAATATTTGTTATCTTGCTTGTGCTCTGGCTGCTTGGATTGGTCAGCTCCTACACATTGGGCGGATTCATTCATATCCTGCTCGTTATTGCGATTGTGATTCTGATCATCAATTTGATCCAAGGCCGGCGCCCGTTGTAAACTCGCGACAATGAAACCGGTCGCGATTGTCGGCATCATTCTCATCGTCATCGGGATCATCGGGTTTGCCTACGGCGGGTTGGGTTGGACGACCCAAAAAAAAGACGCCCAACTAGGTCCTCTTGAAATTACTCACAAGGAGAGTCACGGAATCGCGTTTCCGCCGATCGCGAGCGGAATTTGCCTCGCGGGCGGAGTTGTCTTGTTAATCGTCGGCAGTCGAAAAAGCTGATCGATTGCTAGCCGCCGGCTTTTAGCACGGCGAAGGTCTTACTTCCTTTGCGGTCGAGATAGAGGAGGACGCCGCGTGTTGGATCAGCTTTAGTGAGCCCTTCCCGAAACGATTGCACGTTCGTGACCGGCTTGCCGTCGACTTCTGTAATGACGTCCTCGCGTTGAATATCCTGTTGCGCGGCCAGGCTGTTATCCGCGACGTCTGTCACGATGACTCCCTGCTGAACCCCGAGATGAAGGCGTTCGGCAACTTCCTTGGTTAATTCCTGGACCTGCAAGCCAAACTTGCCGTTATCTGGTTCCTTCGGTTGAGTGGGTGGGATCGATTCATTTGACGCCCGCGCGATTTCGTTCGGCAATTCACCAGTCTTAACTGGCACCTTGATCATCTGTCCTTTGCGCCAAACAGCCAGTTCGACATTTTGACCGATCTTCTTTTTCAAGATCTCATGTTGAAGCTCCGTGTCGGATGCGACCGGCGCGCCATCGACGCGCGTAATGACGTCGAACGGACGCAGATCGCTTCTCGATGCTGGTGCGTCGGCCTCGATCGTGCGGACAACTACGCCTTTGTCGGCCCCTTTGAATAGATCACGGATCGCGGGATCTTCGCCGAGCGTTTCGATGCGGATGCCAAGCCACGGTCGCACGATCTTGTGACCGGCGATCAGCTCGGTGCCGATTTCCTTTGCCATATTAATGGGAATGGCGAAGCCCAGCCCGCGATTCATCCCGTTGATTAGCGTGTTCATGCCAATCACTTTGCCGTCAATATCGCAAAGCGGACCGCCACTGTTACCCGGATTGATCGACGCGTCTGTCTGCAAATAGTCTGAGATGGAATAGCCGCCGGTGGAAAGTAACTTGCTGCGGCCTTTGCCACTAACCACACCGTAGGTGAAGGTGTAATCGAGCTTGAACGGCGCGCCAATCGCGAACGCAAATTGGCCTACCCGCACCGCGTCGCTATCACCCATTTGCACGACCGGCAAATCTTTTGCGTCGATCTTGATGACGGCGATATCGGTCTTTTCATCGGTGCCCATGACCCGGGCTGGAAAATCGCGGCCATCTCTCAATCTCACTTCGATTTTATCGGCGCCTTCCACCACGTGAAAGTTCGTCAAGATAAAACCATCTGGTCGAACGATGAAGCCGGAGCCTTCGCTTTGGACCGGCTGAAACCCGCCCGGGCTTCGCCGGGGAGTATTTTCGTCGGGTGGCCCTTGAAAGAAGAGGTCGTCCAATAACGACTTTTCAGCAGCCTCGGTTTTCTTTGAAATCTTGATAATAACGACGGTTGGCGCCACAGTTTCGAAGACTTTTGCAAACGCATTGTTCAACTGATGGACGACGTCCTTACCCGCTTCTGCCGCATAAGCCGGAACAGTAGCAGTTGGGACGACCTCTGGTTGCGCCGCAAACGATGTACTGATACCAGCACTCAAGATCAAAATGGGTAAACGCATTGGTTGGAACTTGGACAGTACGGAACATGCAATGTTCAACTGGCTGCGTCCAATCCCGGTTTACTCAAAGGCGCCTTCGCAGTTCAATCGTGCGTCTGTTAATCTGCCAGACAGGATCCATTTAGTTTCCGGCCGAGACTTGTCTATGGGCGTGTCCAGGAGACGAATTATTTTTCAGGCCGGCGTCGTATTTTCGATACTCCTCTGGGCGACTGCCATTGCACCCGAGCCTCCTGCACGCATCTCAATCTCACCTGGTGAACTGGTTCGCGCTGTTACGATTGGCCGCCAGTCTCTCATCGATTTGTGCCTGATCGAGCAGGTCGATCCAAACGGACGCGACACGGAAGGGCGGACGCCGTTGTTGATCACGACCTTGCAGCAGGATTGGAAAACAGCCCGCCGACTGATCGTGGCCGGCGCGCTCGTCGATCTTGCCGATAAAGACGGCTTTACGCCTCTCATGGCATCGGCAATGCATGGCAATCCGGAGATGTTCCGCCTTCTTCTGGCACGCTCGACCAATCTTCACGCGGAAGCCCGTTGCCAGGACGGGCGGGACCTGTTGGGAATGGCTCTCGCTGGCGGCAATTCAGAAATTATCAGAACCGCAGCGGAGCGTTTACCATTAATGCCGCAATGGACAAGCAGCACGCGACGCGCACTTGACGCAGCTCTGCTGGAAGGAAACAAGGATCAAATCCGATTGTTGCTCGGCAAACACGCCGCGCCGCCGACCCCTGAAGGCAAGAACGTACCACTGCTAGCCTATGCCATCGCCAAGAGTGACGAATCTCTTTTTAGCACGCTGCTGGCCTGCGGAGCTGACCCCAACACAGCCTTGCCGGCGCGCTGCGATAAAGAGTTTCTGGCGCTGGTTTCATCAAAATCACTCAGGGGTTATATCGAGGAAGACAAGAATGTAACCGTGCTGATGTTGGTTGCAGGTCTCGGGCAGGAGAATTATCTGCGGGCATTGCTCCACGCAGGCGCCGATCAAAAGCGTGCCACCGCCCGATACAAAATGCTCCCGCTCTACATTGCTGCTCAGACGGGTCATTGGCGGTGCACACAAATCCTGCTCGGCAGGGGACCATCCCCGGACCAATTGCGTATCGAGATTTCTCTCGCTTCGCAGCGCGTGGCTCTTGTTAGAAATGGAGTGCCTGTTTACCACGCCCCATGCTCCACCGGACGGGAAGGTTATTCGACGAAAAGGGGCCAGTTCGTGATAACGGACAAAAATCGGAACCATCGTTCGACGATCTACCACGTGGAGATGCCGTACTTCATGCGTCTCAGTTGTCTCGATTTCGGGATGCATGCGGGGTATGTGCCGAACCGTCCGGCATCACACGGTTGTATTCGGCTACCCTCCGATGCCGCTCGCAAATTTTTCTCCGAGATCCCGATCGGGACGCTCGTGACAGTAAAATAGCAGACGATTGTTCGCCGGGAATCAACGTGCGCGCTTTCTTTCTCTTCGCTCCCGGAGCCGGCGCGCCTTCTTCTCATCCCTGGATGCAAAATTGGAAAGACCTCCTGGGTGAAATAGGGGACGTCGAGACTTTCGATTATAACTACATGCGAGAAGGCCGAAAACGACCCGATCCATTACCGCAGTTGATCACTGCGCATCGAGATGCACTAAGCGAAGCGCGCGAAAGGCACGCATCTAGATCGACAATCCTGATCGGCAAAAGCATGGGTGGTCGCGTTGGTTGTCACGTATCGCTGGAGGAAAAAGTGGCGGGGCTTGTTTGCCTCGGATACCCACTGTGTGCCTTGGGCGATCGCACGAAAATCCGCGATGAAATTTTGCGGGCTCTGAGCACGCCGATTCTGTTTGTGCAAGGCACGCGCGATTCACTTTGTCCCGTGGATCTTCTTGAGAAGGTTCGCGCCGAGATGAAAGCGCCAAACTTCCTGCATGTCGTTGAACGCGGCGACCATTCGCTGAGGGTTCCCAAACGCCAAGTCCAAGCGAGCGGCGAAACCCCGGAACATGTTGACCGAGGAATCCTCAAAGCCATCACCGGTTTCGTCGATCGATTAAATCCTTTGTAGCCGCTGCCGCTGCAAATGCTTTCGTGACATCCGACCACTGACTACTGATCGCTTTTGCGCAGACGCAAAACTGGAATAATCTTTCAGGTGGACCCAACGAAAGGAGCAAGCACTATGGCTATGTATATTGGTCTTATTCAGTTTACCGAGCAAGGCATCCGCAATATCAAAGACACGGTCAAACGCGGCGAGGCGGCGATCGCCGAGGCCGAAAAAATGGGCATGAAGATCACCGAGGAATTCTGGACGATGGGGGCGTACGACGTAGTGGTGCTATTCGAAGCGCCCGATGATGCGACCATGAGCGCTTTCATGCTAAAAATCAGTTCCATGGGAAACGTCAAGAGCCAGACCCTGCGCGCCTTCCGCCGGGAAGAGATGGAAACCATTCTGGCAAAGATCAAATAGCGGCCTGCCTTATCGCGCGCTTGGCTGTTTCCTTCACGCAGGTTATACGAAAGCGGTTCATTAGTTGCTCCTGGGATTCCATGGCGAGCCTAGGGTTGAGGCGGCTGAGCACTTTTTCGCGGCGCTCCGGATCCATGGCCGCCAGCTCGCGCACCAGTTTATTGCGCGTTCTCCATTTGGTGTAACGGCTCCAGCCGACGCCTAGCGCGAGGAGCGCGGATACAATCCAAACGACAATGTCTCTTTCGCCGATCATGAAAGGCTAGCAGCGACGATCCGTAGCTTTGGAAGGTTGCCACCACAGTGAACTTAGGGCCGACGGAAAGTTGAGCAAAAGCGCGACTCAATCGAGAAGAAAGGCCGTGCTTGCGGCGACAATCATATCGTGTGATCGCAGGACATGTATGCGGTAGAGCTTGATCAATCCAAACGGCTTTTGGTGATCAGCGCTGCGCAGCGCGTCACGGCAGAGCAGGCACGCCAAGCCGCCCAACAGGTGCGCGAGCTATTGCAAGACGTTGCGCCCGGGTTCCGAGTCCTGGCGGATTTTCGATGGTTAGAGTCAATGGATCCCGCCACGGCGCGTCATGTCGCTGCGATCATGGACGCGCTCGCCCAAAAACAAGTCGCCTCGGTGACGAGAGTGATGCCTGATCCGCATAAGGATATCGGTCTAAATATTCTCTCGCAATTCCATTACGGTCCTGAAATTCAGGTCGCGACGTTCCAGACGCTGGCGGATGCCTTGCAAAGCCTCGCCGGGGGATGAAGTCGGCGCCAAGTCAGCGGCTACAAGTTGCGACCGATCGCTGCGGCGACCGCGCGGAGCCGAGGAACGAGTTCGTCAAAAATTGTCGGCAACAATGCTTGGTCACCGTCGCTTTTAGCGAGATCCGGGGAATCATGCACCTCGATCATGAGCGCGTCCGCACCGGCGGCGAGGGCCGCGAGGGACATCTGCGGAACAAACTCGCGCAGACCGATCGCGTGCGTTGGATCGACAATGACCGGCAGATGTGTTTTGGCTTTTAGAAGCGGAACCGCGCTCAGATCGAGCGTGTAGCGTGCTGCGGTCTCGAACGTGCGAATGCCCCGTTCGCAGAGAATCACGTTCATGTTGCCTTCGCTGAGGATGTATTCCGCGCTCATGATCAAGTCGTTGATCGTGGCGCTGAAACCGCGTTTGAGCAGAACAGGCAGTCTGCTGCGGCCCACCTCCTTCAGCAGAGAGAAGTTCTGCATGTTTCGGGTGCCGACCTGAAGACAATCCGCGTATTTTTCGATCACGGAAAGGTCGCGCGCGTCCATGATTTCTGTGATCACAGGCAGGCCTGTTTCCGCGCGGGCTTCAGCGAGAAACCGAAGCCCATCTTCACGTAATCCCTGAAAACTGTAGGGGGACGTGCGCGGCTTGAACGCGCCGCCGCGCAAAATTTTCGCGCCAGAGTTTTTTACGATCCTCGCGATCGAGAGAATCTGCTCTTTGGTCTCGACCGAGCATGGGCCGGAAATGAGAACAACATCTTCTTCTCCGCCCACTGGGACGGTACCAACCAATACCGTTGATGCTCCGCGGGAATCGCGCGCGGCAAGCTTGTACGCTTTCGACACCGGCACGATCGCTTCCACGCCAGCCATGGAGGCGAGCGGCTTTTCGCGAAGAAGCGCCTCTGGCCCGATCACGCCGATAATCACGCGCGAGGCGCCGCGGCTGATTTGGGCATCGAGCCCGAACTCGCGCACCCGCGTGACAACCCGAGCGATCTGCTCGTCAGTAGCGTTCGGTTGCGTGATAATGATCATATGTCCACCGGCGGAATCCTGAGAATGCTACCGCCGCGAATTTTCTGCAAGCCCAGATACTCATGCCCCCCGAGGAATCTAATGAGTAATTGTGACTGGCGTCCCAAGTGAGACCGATTTGAAAAAGTTTTCGGCCATGAATTCAGGCATTCGGATGCAGCCGTGAGAGGCAGGATACCCAGGCAAATAACCTGCGTGCAATCCTGTCCCGGAGACGATGCGCATAAAGTAAGGCATCGGCGTGCCCTTAAAGTGGGCGCCCTTTGGTTTTGGGTCCTTGGTGACATCGACATTGGCGACAACTACGTTTCCCGCTGAGTCAACGTAATCGCCGAATAAACTGGAAAAGTGGTTTTGGTCTTTCTGGATGATGGAGAAGCGTCCGGATGGCGTGTTTAACCCTTCCTGGCCGGTTGAAAGTTGTGAGACACCGACGAGCACACCGCTCTTGTAAAAATAGGCGCGCTGCTCTCTGAGACTGATCGTAATGGAGGGGTTTCCACTGACGCTGTCTCCATCCCAGTATGAAACTGAATCTTGTGGAGGACCAGCCGGAGCGCCGCCGTAGGTGCCACCTAAATATTGGGTCCTGGCGGAAAACCGGGGGTCTTCGCCGCAACCGGCCGCGAAAAGGAGGACAGCGATGACGGCTACTACCTGTAAACTGCGATAAGATGAACAGGGCATAATCATTTTGGGACGGACTTTTAATGCGCAAGCAATGAAAAAAGTCAAGGCCGAGCGATGATTCGTCGACTCAAGAAATCCAGGTAAAACGCTCGATTTGTCGGAGGTTGGGCCAGCTTGAATTGTGCCTTGTTTAATGCAGACTTCCCCAGCATCGTCCGCCGAGCGATCAATCCACATTCTTCATGCCAACCTATGAGTATTCTTGTCAGAAGTGCGGCCAGAATTTTGATGCCTTCCAGTCAATGCGCGCTGAACCATTTCAGGAATGTCCAAAAGAACTTTGCCGGTTGCCGAAGTGGGGACACGGAAAGGTGAAGCGGCTGCTCGGAACCGGGGCTGGTCTCATCTTCAAGGGATCCGGTTTTTACACCACAGACTATCGAAGCGATTCGTATAAAGAGGCTGCCAAAAAGGAGTCTCCAGCGACCCAAAAAGCCGGAGAAAAACCAAGCGCGCCCAAAGAGGCCGCTACGAAAAGTTCTTCGCCTGCTCCAGAAAAAAAACCGGGGAAAGAATCCGCCGGATGATTTTTAGAATATGGCAGGGTTGTCACACTGCGGCGATCCTCAAGCTTTCGGGCAAGGTTCCCCAGTTCCACCAAGTCGCAAATGCGTTTGCGGGGTCGCCGAAAATAAGGAGACCGGCGGTTCACCCTTTGCGCCCTGCGAAATCCGCCGGTCAACCAAAATCAAGAACTCCCCGGCGGCCTAACTCATTCCCGTAGCCCGGAGAATTGGCGATCGCTTAGCCTACGTTTGCGCATGATCGCGCTCGTAATTTCGAATTGCTCGCCGCGTCTGCGGCCCCAAGACCCCGTCAATAGAGCCACGATAATAGCCGGCGCGAGAGAGTCGGCGCTGCAACTCAGCGACCCTGGAGTGGCTGCTATCGCCGTACTGTCCGTAATCAGATCCGTAACCACCGTTTCCGTAGCCGTCGCCGTAGCCGTAGCCGCCGCCATAGCCGTAGCCGCCGTAGCCATAGCCGTAGTAGTCGTAGGGGTAACCGTAACCGTAACCGTAGTACGGATAGCCCCAGCCCCAAAAGTAGGGAAACCCGAAGCCGCCAATGAAGACGACGTTATTACACCACCTGCTGCCGTTCCAGTGACGACCTCCCCAATTGCCGCCATGCCAGTTATGGCCACCGCCGCCACTCCAGTTACGGCCGCCGCCGCCACTCCAGTTACGGCCGCCGCCACCACTCCAGTTACGGCCGCCGCCACTCCAGTTACGGCCGCCGCCGCCACTCCAGTTATGGCCACCGCCGCCCATTCCGCCACGGCTGAAACCACCCGACATGCCACTGAAACCGCCGCCGCCCCCACGGCCGCCGCCGCGCGCCAGCGCGACAGGCGCAGTCATCAGAACCGCAACTAAGCAGCTTACACAAAATATAAGTTTTGATTTCATAAAGAGATTTGGTTTTCAATCATTATACACCAGCCGCGAACGAAAGTTTCACTTTTTTACGGTGGTACAAGAATAAATGACCGTGCCACTGTTCAATTTCGAAGCTCATCGAGCCGAGAGCGATGGCTACGGTTCACCAGCGATGATACGCTGGGTGGCCTTCTTTGACTGCGACGAAAACTCCGTGGCAAGTGGCACAAACTTTTCCCCCCGCGCTCAATGTTCCTTCAACGGTCGCCCGATCATCTGTTAGATCGAGAATTTTCGCCGACAGAAAAACCGAAGCGCTGGTTGGAGTCGGCCGGAGCAACTTGATCGAATATTCTGCCGTCACGGTGCATGGCGGGCGATCCTCCTTGGCCCGCTTCATCAGGTGATAGGCCGCCGTCCAATTGCAGTGACAATCGAGCAACGTGCCGATGACGCCGCCATTCAATACGCCGGGGAAAGCCTCATACTTTTTCTGCGGTTTCCATTCTGCTACCACTTCGCCGTTTTTCGGAAAACTGCGAATACGCAAACCGTCCGGGTTCGCCGGCCCGCAGCCCCAGCACGCGTTGTCCGGGGCATACTTTTCCTGAAGGGACTGCACGCTCATGTTGGGTTCCTTCGGCGCGGCCCAGCGGTCGCGCCCATCTCGATCTTACGCTCCCGGATACGGACGCATCTTTGGCCCAACGTAAAGGGAGCGCGGCCGAATGAGACGGTTGTTGTCGTGTTGCTCTGTCACGTGCGCGCACCAGCCTGCAACGCGCGACGCGCCGAAGATCGGCGTGTTTAGCTCGGGAGGAAAACCAAGCATCCACAACACCGGCGCGGCATAAAGATCGACATTAGCGCACAGATGCTTTTCGCGTTCCATCGCCTCTTCTAGCTTCTCGCAAATCGGAATCCATTGGTCCTTGCCGGTGCGTTTGCCGAGATCGCGCCCGATCTCACGCATCAGCGGCACACGCGAGTCGCCTTTTTTGTAAACACGATGGCCAAATCCCATGATTTTCTCTTTGGTAGTCAGTTTTTCTTTCAGCCAGGCTTCTGCCCGGTCGGGCGTCCCGATCTCCTCGAGCATCTTCATCGATTCCTCATTGGCGCCGCCGTGTAATGGGCCTTTCAGTGTCGCGCAAGCGGACGTGACCGCAGCGTAAATGCCGGCCAGCGTCGAAGCGGTCACGCGCGCTGCGAAAGTGGAGGCATTGAATTCGTGATCTGCGTACAGGATGAAAATCGTATCCAGCATGCGGATTTGCCAGTCCTGCGGAACGCTGCCACTCAACTTGTAAAAAAAGTTTCCTGCCTGTGTGAGGTCGGGCTTTTCGGGTAACGGCTCCTCGCCGTGCGAAATGCGCCACCCATCCGTGATGAGAGTTGATACGCGCGCAATCAACCGGATCGATTTGCGAATGTTCGCTGCGTGTGAGTTGTCGCTCAATTCGGGATCGAATGCACTCAACATCGAAACCCCAGTGCGCAGCATATCCATGGGATGAGTCGAGCGCGGTAGCAGCCGCAACATTTGCACAACCGGCGCTGGCAACGCGCGTTCCGCGGCGATTTGCTGCCTAAACTCCGCCAGCTGCTTGGTGCTGGGCAACTCGCCGTTGAGCAGCAGATAAGCGACTTCCTCATAACTTGCCTTCTGCGCCACTTCATGAATGTCGTAGCCGCGATACATCAGCCCGGCATTCGGATCGACCCAGCAGATCGCCGTTTCGCCTGCAATCACTCCGGCCAGGCCGGGACTGTACTCTGGTTTGGTTTCGTTGCTCATCGGTCTGTTCTCTCTTACTCGCGAATCGGAAACGTTCAAACGATTCAGCGATCTAACGATTTAACGCTCCTGCCAGCTCTCGGCGGTCGGGTCGTAATCGAGGAGCTCATAAAGCTCCTTACGCGTCTGCATTTTGTCGAGCCAACCCGATTGTGTTTCGCGCTTTTTCAGATCGCGCAAGAATTCGTCGCTCGCTTTCATCGAAACGCGAAACGCGCTCATCGGAAAAATCACCATTCTGTATCCGAAATCGGATAGCTCTTGAAACGAGAGCAGGGGACTCTTGCCAAACTCCGTCATGTTTGCGAGGAGCGGCGCTTTTATTTCGCGGGCGAAGCCTTTGAATTCCTCGTTGCTTTGCAAAGCTTCCGGAAAAATCCCGTCCGCACCGGCTTCGACATATCTTTGTGCACGCTTCACTGCGCTGTCGAAATCTTCAACGGCGCGCGCGTCTGTGCGCGCAATGATCAAAAAATCCTGGTCACGCCGCGCCCGCACCGCCGCTTTGATTTTTTCGACCATTTCGTCCACATCGACGACCTCTTTCCCGGCAAGATGTCCACACCGCTTGGGAAATTCCTGATCTTCGATGTGACAGCCAGCCAGGCCGGCCTGCTCAAGTTGGCGAATCGTGCGCGCAACATTCTCCGCTCCGCCAAATCCCGTGTCGGCATCGACGATTGCCGGAATCGTCACCGCGTTGGCGACATAACCCGCGAGCTGCGCGACTTCCGTGGAAGAAAGGAGTCCGATGTCTGGCACCCCTGCGGTTGCGTTCGCCATCCCGGCGCCACTGATGTAAACCGCGTCAAAGCCAGCGCGTTCCACTTGCCGGCCCATCGCCGCGTTCGGTACACCTGGAATCATGACGCAACCTCGCGCGATGATCTCCCGCAGCCAGCTCGATTTAGTCTGTGGCATGCGTGCTCCTCTGCTTGCCTGCCACGCCGTAGTCTTGGCGAAGACTCGTAATCACGATCGACTTTTTGGTCGGTATTTTCACTGCTCGCATTAGCTCATCGACATTTTCCGCTTCGTCGAGCTTCCATACAAAATCGAGAATCTTCTTCGCGCGCCTTTTGCCGAGAACCGGCAGAACCAGCGCGCTGAACTTTTCTTCAACCTCGGAATCCTTCAACGGGTTCTTCGCGTGCCCAAGCGGGTAATCCACGCGCCTGGTCAATCGCCGCCCGTCGGCAAGATCCACATGAACGATGTTTCCAACCGCATCCGGGTACATTGCGCTCAACTCCGTATTGCGTTCCACCTGCACGTTTTCTAGAAATTTCCAGACCTCCGGATCCTTGAAACGCTCCGGCTCGAATTGTTTGTTCGTGACCTCGCCGTCGATCAGCGCAATCGCCGTGATGTACGGCAAACTGTGGTCTGCTGTTTCACGTGTCATCGGTCGCCATTTCTCTGGCTCGCTGCCGATGATGTCCACCGCCGCGTCGTGACTTTCGATCGTTACCGATCTCACTTCCGCGAGCTGATCAATTTGCTTTCGCAAAAACAACGCTGCCTCAATCGCGCTCTGGCTGTGATATTCCGCCGGCCAGTATTTGATGCTCGTGTTCAAAATCATTGCGGCCGCACCGCGCTCCGTTTTTGGAAACGGAACTGCGAATTTTTCGCCGACGTTGCCTAGCGAGACTCCAAGCTGCTTCTCGAAACCCATTTGCCCTTCGAAAATAGGCCCTGGCCCCGTCATGCCGGCGCGGGCCAGCAACGCCGCGAAAACCCCGTGGCGCGCGGCAGTCGCAAAAGCGACACCTTTCCAATGCGAAAGCTCGCCTACGCGCGCCTGACGCATGGCGGCGCCCGCGACACCTGCGATGTTGACTGCGTGACGCGTTTTTTTGGGATCGAGCTTCATCAAACGCGCGCATGCCAGCGCAGTTGAAAACGTTCCGTAGGTCACATGGTCCCAGCCGCGCGCGCGAATACTCGCCGCGTCACAAAAGCGGCATTGCACTTCGTAGGCCAGCGCAATCGCCGTGATTAACTCGCGGCCAGCCGCTCCGATACTCTCCGCAATCGCCAACGCGGCGGAGATATTGTCGCTCGGATGCGCCGGTTCCTTCGATAAATAGGTGTCGTTGTAATCGAAGTAGCGGATCGCGCAGCCGTTGGCGAATGCCGTCCAATCTGGTGGTGCTTTGTGAGTTATGCCGATAATTGTTGATCCGTGCCTGGCTGAAAAATCCGAAGCGACTTTTCTGGCGATAGCGCACGGTTCCTCGTCCCATGCGCCCAGCGCGCAGCCAAATGAATCGATGACGCGCCGCTTCACCTCGTGAACGACCGCCGATGACAGGTCTTCATAGCGAACCGCGCATGCGTATTCGGCAAGCTGATGAGCAAGTGTCGTAGTCATTTTGATGTGAAGTTGCAATGTGGCGATGAACGGTGCATCGGCAACACGCGATATTATAGGGCAGATGCTCCGCCTGCTAATCTCGGCGACCGAAGGCGGTTGCCCTACAATTAAAGAACGCGCACAATCTCTCCGTGGGCGAGTTTCAATTTGGCGGACAATTTGTCTGGCATCCGACAGCGGAGCTAATCGCGCAATCCAATTTGCAGCGCTTCATCGAGAAACACGCGCTCGGCTCTTATGGGGAACTGATGCGACGATCGACGACCGAGATTGCCTGGTTTTGGGACACAGTCCTCCGCGATCTCGGTATTCAGTTTTACAAACCGTACTCGCGCGTTGTTGATCTGAGCGAGGGCAAAGCGTGGGCGAAATGGTGCGTCGATGGCGAAATGAACATCATCCACAACCTCCTCGATAAATACGCCGGCACCGAGGTCGACAAACGTCTGGCCATCAAATCCGAAATCGAAGACGGCACGATGCGCACGGTCACTTACAAAGAGCTGCGTGAGCAAGTTGAGGAGATGGCCGGGGCGCTACGCGGGCTTGGCCTCGGCAAAGGCGATGCCATCGGCGTCTTTATGCCGATGGTTTCCGAGATCGTGGTCGCGATGCTCGCGGTCATCAAGATCGGCGGGATTTTCCTCCCGTTGTTCTCCGGCTTTGGCGCGGCTGCGATTGTTTCGCGATTAAGAGACGCCGACGCGAAGGCGCTTATGACCGCCGCGGGTACATATCGGCGCGGCAAATTTTGCCCGATGAAGCCGATTGCCGATGACGCGGCGGCGCAGATTCCGTCGGTGCGGCATCTCGTAGTTCTCAACCAGGCCGGCCAGTGGCTTGTCGAGGACGTAAACATCAAAGCAGGGCCATCCGCGAGGTTCGGCGGTCCGTTTGGCGACGCTCCAACAGAGCGCACATCGGCAGAAGATCCGATGATGATCATTTACACTTCTGGCACTACAGGCCGTCCAAAAGGTGCCGTGCATACGCACTGCGGATTTCCCATTAAGTCTGCCCAGGATATGTGGCACGGGCTTGATTTGCATCCGGACGAGACGCTTTTCTGGATGACCGACATGGGCTGGATGATGGGGCCGTGGGAAGTTTTCGGAACCTTGCTCCTTGGCGCGACGATGATGCTTTATGACGGCGCGCCCGATTTTCCCGAACCCGATCGCGTCTGGTCGTTGGTAGATCGCCACAAGGTAACGGCGCTCGGCGTCTCTCCCACTTTGATCCGCGCGCTGCGGCGTTATGGCGATGAGATCGTGCATCGACACAATCTTTCATCGCTGCGTAAGTTTGCGTCCACGGGCGAACCGTGGAACCCCGATCCATGGATGTGGCTATTTCAAAACGTCGGGCGCGAAAAACTTCCGATCATCAATTACTCCGGCGGCACGGAAATTTCCGGCGGCATCGTCATGGGCAACGTTCTCACGCCAATGAAACCGTGTGCGTTCTCGGGGCCGCTGCCGGGAATGGCGGCCGACGTCGTTGACGAAAATGGAAAATCCGTGCGCGGAAAGGTTGGCGAATTGGTGATTCGCGAGCCGTGGATTGGAATGACCCGGGGGTTTTGGAAAGATCGCGAACGTTACATTGAGAGCTACTGGTCGCGCTGGCCGGACACGTGGGTGCACGGTGACTGGGCGGCAATTGATGATGACGGACTTTGGTACATCTTGGGGCGTTCCGACGATACAATCAAAATTGCGGGCAAACGGTTGGGCCCGGCGGAAGTGGAATCAATTCTCGTTGCGCACCCGCAGGTCAGCGAAGCGGCGGCGGTCGGTGTGCCCGATCCGATCAAAGGCGAGGTACTGGTTTGCTTCTGCGTTTTGAAAGAAGGCGCCAACGGAGATGTCGATCTCGCGAGCGCCTTAAAAAACAAAGTCGCAACCGAACTCGGCAAAGCGCTCGCGCCGAAAGATGTCTTGTTCGTCGCCGACATCCCGAAAACGCGGAACGCAAAAGTCATGCGACGCATCGTCCGCGCGGCATACATCGGCGAAAAGCTCGGCGACACGTCGGCGTTGGAGAATCCGGGGAGCCTGGAAGAAATTACGAAAAGTGGGAGGGGCCTTACTGACCCGACTGCTGTCACGAGCTAGTCAAGCAGCTACGGCCAATGATTGCTACACCATTGGCCTGAATCTGCCGACTACTTCCTGCAGGCGACCAGTGATTTGGCCCAAGGAACAAACCTCGACGGCTTCCAGCAGAGTCAGGAAACAATTTTTACCGCGATCCACAGTGGCGGCTAGGTTGTCAAGCGCACGCTTCGCTTTCTCGGCATTCTTCTTTTTGAATTTCGCCAACCGATCGACTTGGAGTTGTTGTCTCTTCCGCGGCGTACGGGCAAGTTTTATTTCCGGCGCGTGCTCTTCGCCGTTGCGATATTTGTTCAAGCCAATAATCGGCCGGGTGCCTTCGTAAATTTGCTGCTCGTAACGATGCGCGGCGTTTTGGATCTGGCTGCGTTGATAACGGTCTTCCACCGCCGCCAGCACGCCACCAAGCCGCTCGATCTCGCGGAACTCATCGAGAATCGCGCGCTCGACCGCGCGCTCCACGGCTTTCATGCCCGGCGAGCCGCTCAACATGTTCATCGTGTGTTTGAAAATGCCCGATTCCTCCAGCAGGATCGCCTGCCCGTGCGCTGCGAGCCTGATCCATTCTTCGCTCGGTGTGGTGAACGGTTCATCTGCACTGTTCGAATGGCACGAGTTGGTGGCGTTCATGTAAGCGAGGATCAACTCCGCAGCGGTGCGCGTGAGATTATTTTTGAATTCCGCCGCGATGAGTGATCGGCCGCTTGTCTGGGTATGCAATTTGAAAAGCTGTCCGCGCGGTCCGGCGCCAAACGCGTCGCGCATACCGATCGCCCAAATCCGGCGCGACACCCGAGCGAGCGCGATGTATTCGACGTCCAGCCCGCAATCGAGAAAGAACGAGAGGCGTGGGCCGAATTGATCGATTGGAATGCCGCGCGCGGCGAACATTTCTGCGTAAGCGAATCCGTTCGAGAGCGTATAAGCGGCTTGCTGCACGGGCGTCGAACCGGCTTCGCCGATGTGATAACCGCTGATCGAGATCGGATACCAGCGCGGCATTTCGTGCGTCGTGAATTCCACCATGTCGGTAAGAAAACGCAGCGAAGCTTCGATCGGAAAAATGGTTTCGTTCTGCGCCTGGACTTCCTTGAAAATGTCGGCCTGAATTGTGCCGCGCAGTTTTGGGACAACTTTCGGACCAAAACGGCGCTTCGCCGCCGCGATATACATCGCCATGATGATCGGTGCCGGTCCGCTGATCGTCATTGATGCGGAGAAGCCCGGCGAACCGAGATCAAATCCATCGTAGAGTCGGACCATGTCTTCTACTGTGTCGATCGCTACACCGCCCTCGCCGATTTTTCCGAAGACTCCGTCTGCGTCGCTATCGATGCCGTAAAGAGTTGGGCCATCAAACGCCGTGCTAAGTCGGTGCGTGCGTTGATGTTGCGTGAGATAGTGGAAACGCTCGTTTGTGTCTTCAGCCAGCATGAGCCCGGAGAACAAGCGCGTCGGTTCTTCCGGCGCTTGGGCACCATTCCCGCTCGCTTTTCCCTTGGTCCCGTCGCCTGAAGCTCCTTTTCCGTAGCTCCCCGTTTCAATTTGGCGCACCGGTTCCAAATACATCTCGCGATACGCGCCGTTCAGAAACGGGAACTCACCCGGCAATCCTTCGCCGAAGAGATAACGGGCGATCTCGCCCGGTTCATCGATTTCAGGCAACGCCAGGCGCGGCAATGGCAATCCGGTCGGTGTATGCGTCACCGGCGTTTTCGCTTTGGTTTCATTCCAACGATCAACAAGCTCGCGCCCGAATTTTTCATCCGAGCGCGCCCGCTTAACCTGATCGAGGACGAACTTGTTGTAATTCTCAACCGCTTCAACGACTTGTCCGAGTTTGCTCATAACATTCTCCATTCACCGGTAGGGACGGACCGCTGTGCCGTCCGTTCGGTGCGCCCGGCGGTCGCGTCCCACCATTGAAATTAGGTCAAACAATTCGTCCACGCCAGAATCACGATGCCGTTTTGCGACCGTATCAACGAGCTGCTGATCGCGCCGGTTTTGTTCGAGCCGTTGTTCGATTTCGGTGTGCGCGGTGCGGGCGCGCTGGAGATCGCTCTTATTCACGACCACAATGTCGGCGAGATCGAGCATGACGATCTTTTGCAGTTGCAACCGGCTGCCGTAATCGGGATTCATTACCAACACGGTAAGGTCGACAATTCCTTTTTGTTGAAATGGCATCGCTTCCTGGCCGGTGCCGACTGTCTCGATAATGACGTAGTCGAATTTTGATTCCGCGAGCAGCGCGAGACAATCATGGGTTGCGGGCGAAAGTCCGCCGGTTTGCCCACGTGTGGCCATGCTGCGCATGAAGACACGATCGTCCTGGGAGTTGATCATGGTGGCGCGATCGCCCAGCAATGCGCCTTCACCAATAACGCTGGGATCATGCGACAAAATCGCGATTCGCCCCTTTGGATTTTGATTTAGGAAACGCAATACCAATTCATCGATCAGCGTCGTTTTTCCCGCGCCGCCTGGCCCGGTGAAACCGATAACCTTGGATGTTCGATTTTCGATATTCGATGCCTGCCGTGTTACAGCTCTGCGAAGGCGGGTTCGATGTTTCTTTTGCTTTGCAGCCGCTTCTTCGATTTCAGTCAATTTTCTCGCCAGCTCCATGTCCGGCGATTTTGCGGCTGCGCGTTTCCACGGCTTTCCGTAATGCTCGCGAACGTAATCGGTCATTTCCGCCAGAGAAGTGCCGGCAAAGAAAATCTTGTCCACGCCTTTGCGCTTCATCGCCGCGGCATCGTCATGCGTGATGGTTCCGCCGCCACCGCCAAAGACCCTGATGTCGCTTCCGCGCTTGCGCAAAAGGTCGACAACTTCCGCGAAGAACTCGATATGTCCGCCGTTGTAACTGGAAATCCCGATGGCGCGCACATCCTCCTGGATGGCTGCGCGCACAATGTCGCCGACTGAACGGTGATAACCGAGATAAATGACCTCAATCCCGTGTCGGATGAACTCCAGATTGATTGTATTGATCGCGCTGTCATGCCCGTCGCAAATCGGAACAGCGGTGAGAATACGGATCGGTGAAGGCATCAGTCGCAAAGCCTAACGTTAGTCGTTTGACAGGCAATGGCATTCTAGCCTAGTAGCGACTTCGATGAAAAGATCGCGGGCTCTTCCTACAATCGCATTGGCTGGTTTGATCGCCGGAATCCTCGATGTCACCTCCGCGTTTGTAATCGCGGGGATCAAAGGCACGGGATCCATTCGAATGTTGCAGGGGATCGCGAGCGGTTTGCTCGGGCAGCGTTCGTTCGAAGGAGGAATGGCAACGGCGGGGTTGGGTCTCGCCATTCACTTCCTGATCGCGTTTACCGCGGCGGCGGTGTTTTACGCAGCCAGCCGGAAATTGAGTTCTCTGACACAGCACGCCGTAGTGTCGGGATTGCTTTACGGAATCGCAGTTTACATTTTCATGTATTGGATCGTCGTGCCGCTCGCGTTCCCGACCGCACGCCATTCCATGTCGAGAGACGTCACTGCTGTGATCATTCACATTTTTTTGATCGGGCTGCCGATCGCATTGGTAGTCCGCCGTTTTTCAAACGAAAAATTGGCTGAATCATAAATGAAGGATCCTTTCGATTTTTCCGGAAAAGTCGTGCTGGTCACCGGTAGCTCGCGCGGAATCGGGGCGGAGATGATCAAGACGTTCGGTAAACGGGACGCGCAGTGCGTCGTTAATTATGTCGCCGATGCGCAGGGGCAAAACAAAGCAGACGCGGAAAACGTTGCGACGGAGTTAAAAGATCCGCTTGTGATCGAGTGCGACGTCACGCAGCCGGGCCAGGTCGAATCGATGATGACCGAGATCCACGACAATTACGGCGGCCTCGATGTTCTGGTGAACAACTCCGGGATTATCCACGACCGCACGATCAAGAAGATGTCGATCGAAGAATTCGAGAGTGTCGTGCGGGTGAATCTAATCGGCACATTCACAGTCACGCAAAAAGCCGCCGCGATTCTGCGCAATGGCGGACGAATTGTGAACCTGTCTTCGGTCAGCGGCCAAACGGGCCTCTTCGGCCAGGCAAATTATTCGTCGAGCAAAGCCGCAATCATCGCGCTGACCAAAGTTTCCGCGCGCGAGTTTGCGCGTAAGAACATTACCGTCAATGCCATTGCACCCGGCTTCATCGATGTCGGGATGAGCAAAGGCATGTCCGAAGAAGTCACCGCGAATTTTATCAAACAAATCCCGCTCGGCCGTCTTGGCGCGGTCAACGAGATTGTCGATGCAGCGCTTTTTCTTGCCTCACCGATGGCCTCATACATCACTGGCCATGTTTTGAACGTGAACGGCGGATTTTACATGGGATGACGTTAGTCCCATTTTTGCACCAAAAGCCACACCAGCGCCGACAGCATTGCCGCGAACGTCGATAGCACGAGCGCTGCACGTTTCGACTGGCGTTTTTTGAACTCAGGCCTGGGAATATCGTCATGAATATGACTGGCTTCGTACATCCTCATCAGAAAAAACGCCACGATGAAGCCGACAGCGGCCCACTTGAGGCACCCGATGGTCAGTTCAAACATTTCGGTTAAACTCTACTGCGAGAACTGCGGCGCTCAACAACGGCTGCCATGCTTTCTCCTCGGCGAAGAGAGGTCTGCCGCGCGGTAGTGTGTCGGTAATGCCGGCGAAGGCTCCCTCTGCGTTCCCCCGGCTCTTCCTTCTTTTGGCCGGACCGCAAGAAGTAAGAAAGACGATCCGAATCGCTTTTGCCGGGTAACTTTTGAACTTCCACTGCTTTTCGGCGACAGCTAACCGGTGGAGAAATCAGGGCGGAAAAAGCTTCTGGAGATGGTTGCGGCGAGTGAGCCGATCGCGCGCAAACTTCGCACAATCGATGGAGCGCAATGGCCGGTGCAATTCTCACATGTTACTCAGCCGGCACAGGCGTTTCTCGTCGCCACCATCGCCCATCGGATCGACAAGACAATTTGGGTCCTCTGTCCCAACGTTCATTCTCAAGAACTGGTTTACGAGAGCTTGTTGAACTGGCATCCGAACGCGCTTTTCCTGCCGGAAGCCGAGTTTGCCGCCGTCGAAAATGTTTTGCCTGATCCAGAAATGGCAGCTGAACGGCTCGCGCTGCTTACTCAGATCGAGCGCGAGGCCGGTCCGCATTTGATCGTCGCAACGCGTGCAAGTTTCGATCAAGCAGCGCCAGGGCGCGATGTGCTCCAATCCGGAGTCGCTCAACTTCGGCGCGGAGCGAACGCGAAGATGGAACATCTCGTCGAACAACTCGTGGCCGCTGGTTATGAACGCGTCGCTCAAGTCGCTACACGCGGGCAATTCGCCGTCCGAGGTGGCATTGTCGATCTCTATTCGTGGCAGGCACCATTACCGGTGCGACTGGAATTTTTTGGCGATGAAATCGATTCGTTGCGCGAATTCAATATTGATACTCAAACCTCGGTACGCGATTTGACCTCGGTCGATATTTTGCTCGGAGTGACTGAAGATCAAAGCAGTGTCGTCCGCGATTATGTCGCACGCGATCATTTAAAGATTGAGATAGAGCCGGTAATGGATGGCGGAGATCCTGCCACGCCGGACTCGCTCGTCATTCCACAAATCAAAATCAGAGAAGGCTGGATTGAAATCGGTCCGGAAGATTTTAGCGGCGCGTTCCAGGATTGTGAAGTCGGCGAGTTCGCGATCGGTGATCTCGTACTCATCGAAGCTAAACGCGCGCAGTTTTCCGCGCGTCTGGAGGAGTGGCGCGCGCAGAAGGCAAAGATCGTCATCTACTTCCAGACTGAAGGCGAGATCGAGCGTTTTCGCGAGGTCATGGGCGAAAAGGAAGCCCTGGGTGATATCGATCTTCTCGAAGGAACTCTCGCGCACGGATTTTGTTTTCCGGCAGCCAATCTCGTCATCCTCTCGGCCGCTGAATTATTTGGGCGGTTGGCCGCTCATCCACGGCGACGCTTGCGTCGTGCGGAACGGCATCGCGCACAGATCGATTTCAGCGAGCTCACCGAAGGCGATCTGGTTGTTCATCTTGAGCACGGCGTGGGACGATTTCTGGGGCTCATCCGTCTTGCAAAATCTCCGTACGCTGTAGAGCCAGGCGTACCGCCTGCTTCATCAAAAAGCGCAGCCGACAGGGCTGCCACTACAGAAGGTGGAGCGCAAGAAGTCCTCGCGCTTGAGTTTGCCGATGAAGCAAAACTGTACGTCCCGCTCGAACAAGCCTATTTGGTTTCGCGTTACGTCGGCGTCGGCAAAAGATCGCCGGCTCTCAGTTCGCTCGGCGATGCGAGATGGACGCGCGCGAAGAAAAACGCCGCAGCTTCGATCTTTGACTACGCCGGCAAGATGCTCGCGGTCCAAGCGGAGCGGCAGATGCATCCCGGCCACGCGTTTGCTCCTGATTCCAAATGGCAGGCGGAATTCGAACATTCGTTTCCATTTCGCGAAACGCCGGACCAATTGAAAGCAATCATCGATACGAAAATCGATATGGAGCATCGGCAACCGATGGACCGTCTGATTTGCGGTGATGTCGGCTTTGGCAAGACCGAAGTCGCCATTCGCGCTGCGTTTAAAGCGGTCATGGACGGCAAACAAGTTGCGGTCCTCGCGCCCACGACCGTTCTGGCCCAGCAGCATTTCGAGGTGTTTCGGCAGCGTATGCTTGATTACCCCGTGCGAATCGAAATGCTTAGCCGCTTCCGTTCGCAAGGAGAGCAGAAAAAAATACTCGAACTTTTGCGCAAAGGCGGCGTCGATGTCGTCATCGGCACGCATCGGCTGATCTCAGGCGATGTCGTTTTTAAAGATCTCGGGCTTGTGGTGATCGACGAAGAACAGCGGTTTGGAGTTCTGCACAAGGAAAAATTCAAAGAGCTGTTCAAGCTCGTCGATGTCTTAACGCTCTCTGCCACACCCATTCCACGGACCCTTTACCTATCGCTCGTGGGTGTGAAGGATATGTCCACGATCGAAACGCCGCCGCTCAACCGGCTGCCCGTCGAGACAATGGTCTCCGCCTATGATGAGCGAATTATTCGCAATGCCATCATTCGTGAGCTGGAGCGCCAGGGTCAGGTTTTCTTTTTGCATAATCGTGTCCAAACGATCGAGCGCGCGCGTGACCGCATTGTCGATCTTTGTCCGCAAGCGCGGGTTGAAATCGGGCATGGTCAGATGGGATCCTATGAACTCGAAGCCGTCATGGCGCGATTCATTGCCGCGAAAGTCGACGTGCTTGTGTGCACCACGATTATCGAGAGCGGCCTCGACATCCCAAACGCCAACACGATCATCATCGATCGCGCTGACAGGTTTGGTCTAGCCGACCTCTATCAACTGCGCGGACGCGTCGGTCGAGCCGAGCACAAAGCTTATGCCTATCTTCTTCTTCCGCGCGAAATGATGACAATCGGAGCTGCGCGCAAGCGGATCAATGCCATCAAGCAGTACAGTTCGCTTGGGGCGGGTTTTCGCATCGCCATGCGCGACCTGGAGATTCGGGGCGCGGGCAGCATCCTTGGCACAGCGCAAAGCGGCCACATTATGGCGGTGGGCTTCGATCTATACTGTCAGTTGCTCAAGCAAGCGGTTGCGCAACTTAAAGGCGATAAACTGCAGCTCCGGCTTGATGTCGATCTGCGCCTTGATTTCGTCGCCACAAACGAAGCGGAATTCGTCCAGCAGCCAAAACCCTCTGCAACGGAAGACAGCTTACCCTGCAAAATCCCCGCGTTCATTCCGAACACTTTTATCAGCGATGCCGCCTTGCGTATCAAAGCTTACCGCGAGGTTGCCGAAATCACCACGCGCGATCAATTGGATCGTTTGCGACGCGATTGGCGTGACCGGTTTGGGCGATTCCCGGCCGCCGTTGACAATTTATTCCTTCTTACGGAAATCAAGCTCGCGGCCGCAAAATCCGGCTTGAGCCGGGTCGAGGTGCGTGAACGCAAATTGATGTTGACCCTGCACGAGGATTTTATACTTGTCGCGGGCAAATTCCCCCGTTTAGTTGCAGCCGGAATCGAGCAGTATCTTGGGGAAATTCTGGAGTTGATTAAAAAACTATGAGACATATTATGCGTTGGTTTGCCATCGCGTTGCTGGCGGCTTCTGGGGCGGCTCTATTGCCACTTTGCTGCGCCGCGTTCGGCGCCGAGTCCGAAGTGATCAATGGGATCGCCGCAGTTGTGAACGGAGACGTGATCACATATTCGCAAGTGCGTGAGTTGTCCGCGCCCCGGGAAAAGTTGTTGCGTTCGCAGTACACCGGCGAGGAATTGGAAAAGGCGTTGAAAGAGGCGCGAGAAGCGGCACGGAAAGATCTGATCGACCGGCGCCTGATCATTCAGGCGTTTCAGAAGGAGAAATTTCAAATTCCGGATCATTTTGTGGAGGAACAAGTGCGCGGAATTATCAAGGAGTCATTCGGTGGTGACCGCAATACGTTTATCAAGACGCTCGAGGCGCAGAGCTATTCGCTAGGCGAGTTCAAAGAAAAGGAGACCGAAAGGATGATCGTGCAGGCGATGCGCGCCAAGAACGTCAAGAGGAATCCAATTTCTTCACCGACGAAAGTAGAAGAATATTACAAGAAACACCGCGCGGAATTCACCGCCAAGGAACAGGTCAAACTGCGCATGATCATGATCCCCGGCCACGCTGATACGGGGCAGTCTGCCACACAGAAAGCGCTGGCAGAAGAGGTTCTCGGCCAACTGGCCGGCGGCGCCGAGTTCGAGCGCATGGCGCAGAGTTATTCTGAGGACGGCACGCGCGATGTCGGCGGCGACTGGGGCTGGATCGGTCGCAACACGCTCGCCGCGCCACTCGAAAAGATCGCCTTCAATATGCCGGTTGGGAGAGTCAGCAACATCATCGAGTACGGCGGTAATTATTACATCCTTAAGGCCGAGGAGAGACAGGGGGGCACGACCCGTTCGCTCGCTGAAGCGCGGCCTGACATCGAGAAGAAACTACTCCAGGAGGAAGCACAAGATCTCCAGGAACGCTGGATCGCCGGTCTGCGCGCAAAAGCCTTTATTCGGACTTTCTGAAGTTTGATGTTGAATGGCGATTTCAGCTTGCGCTGAAACATGGAAAACCTGTCACGGCGCCTGTTCGGGTACCATTTCGCTACAATTGGATGGGCCCCCGAGTCTGTGCGAGAAGCACTCCGAACAAATCGGCAGCTCCCATAACATTGCGGACACTCCGAGCTTCTGTGACAGTGCCGGATGCCTCTTCGCATCGGGATCACACTTGGTGATTGCGCCGGAATCGGGCCGGAGATTGTCGATCTTGCACTAAGGTCTGGTCGCATCCCGAAGGCGTCCGAATATAAGATTATCGGCAAGTATCCCGGCTGCTCGCTCGGGCAGCCGACGATTAAAACTGCTCACGCTGCGGCTGCTGCACTGGAAGAGGCGGTCACGTCAGCGCGACGCGGTGAATTCGATGCGGTCGTGACCGGCCCGGTTCACAAGGCGCGGATGTACGAAGCTGGCTTTAAATTTCCGGGACAGACTGAGTTTTTCGCCGAGCGCTGCGGCGTGAAAAATTTCGCGATGTGTTTGACGGGCGGAAAAATCACCGTCGCACTTGTTACGACGCATATCCCGTTGCGCGATGTTCCAAACGCACTCAAGCAATCGCAGATTGTCCGCGTTGGTTTGTTGCTCGCCGATTTTCTTTACTGTCGATCCAAAAGCATACCCCGGATAGCCGTTGCGGGTCTGAATCCACATGCCGGTGAATCTGGCAGGATCGGGCACGAAGAACTCGAAATCATCGCGCCAGCGGTCGCAGAGTTGAACAGATCACCGATCACCAATCACCGATCACAGCCCATCTTCACTGGTCCTCTGTCTCCCGATGCAGTTTTTCATCGCGCGATTGAAGGCGAATTCGATGCCGTTCTCTGCATGTATCACGATCAAGGATTGATCCCGCTGAAACTGCACACATTTCACAATGGCGTGAACGTGACCCTTGGCCTGCCTTTTCCGCGCACGAGTCCCGATCACGGCACCGCGTTTGAGATTGCGGGCAAAGGAATCGCCCGCCCCGACAGCATGATCGCCGCCATCAATCTCGCGGTTGAACTCGCTGCCGGAACATAGGCATCCTGTCCGCCACCGGACGGACTCGCGGCGGCGAGCCTGTTCGGCTCGCGGGCTTCCTAGCCTGCGTGAGTTTGGCTTGGAGAACCGTCAAAACATTGCGGCGGTCACAAACCGCCGCTACAGATGCTCGATATCTTTCGATTACGATGACGAGCATGAGCATGAGCGCGAGTAAGATCGAAAAGTACGTCTCGGTCTTTAACATCGGGCTGCAGAACACATTCGTGTATCGCTGGAATTACTTTCTGCGCGCCCTCTTCGGACTGATTCCCCTCGCAGGCACGGTGTTTCTCTGGCGCGCCATCTTCAAGGAGCGCGGCGGCGAGCTACACGGCTACGATTACAGCTCGATGATCTATTACTATTTGCTCACGCTTCTCGTCAGCAATCTGGTCACGCCAACGGAAGACGAATGGCAAATCGCCGCCGACATTCGCGAAGGCCAGATCAATGCGTTGCTGACCAAGCCAATGAGTTACCTCGCCTACCGGTTCAGCATTTTTTTGAGCGGCCGTCTCGTTTACACATTCGTTACGCTGCCGCCAATCGCGTTGATCTTCTTTTATTTTCGCGACTACATAGTGCTGCCGCAGGATCCGTGGACTTATTTCTTCGCGACAATCTCGCTCTTAATGGCGGCGTTCATTCAATTCTTCATCACCTACAGCCTGGCGATGATGGCGTTCTGGGTCCTGGAAATCTCGACCATCGTTTTCATCGTTTACTCGTTCGAATATTTCCTCGGCGGCCAAATGTTTCCCATCGACATCATGCCGAACGCGGTGCAGGCGGTGATGAAATGGCTGCCGTTTTACTACGAACTCTTTTTCCCGATCACGATTTTCATGGAACGCCTTCGCGGAGCGGAGATGGCGCAGGGCCTGGCGATTCAAAGCGGTTGGCTTCTGCTCGCCTGGGCCGCCGCGCGCGCCATGTGGAAACGCGGCCTCGGCCATTACCAGGCTGTGGGCGGATAGCCGGGTTGCTCGAACAGCTGTGATCGAAGCGCTATCTTTTCTTGCGCTTCTTTGCTGTCTTTTTCTTGGCTTTCTTTTTTCGGGGTCCGTTCATTGTTTTTTATTTGGGAAAGCGTGGTTGAGAACCTGAACCGTCCTTACGTACATCACGATGGCTGAGATCGCCAGAATCAGAATCAAGCTAGCCGAAATGTACACCGAGATTTTATCGCTTATCCAGAGTAAAAATACACAAGCGAGCGCGAGATTTCCACAGAACTGATGATGTCGCCAGAAATTTTCGATAATCCAATTGTATTGATCGAGTTTACCCTTGCTGGGCACTCTCTCGTACGTATGGGCACACTTTGCCTTCGGAATAAGACATACGAGCTGAACAATAAGATATCGAGTGGAATCAAGTAACAATCCAGCGGCGAGTGACAGCGCGAAGAATACGGAAGCGGCGGCTACGACGTTTCTTGTCAACCACTCTGGCAGGACAAGACGGGAAGCGTAATTCTGTAGCAAAATTAGAAGCAACAAAATCCCCGAAACCAAATGCGCTATAAGGTTCCCGAATGTTAATTGTTTCGGCATATTGCTATCCTCACCGGCTGATTCTTCGCCCATATTTAAACGTCGGATCGTAATCCGGGAACGATAAGCGTTCTGGAGCCCGAGATTACGCGATCAACGTAATCTCAGCAAAAACTCTGCCCAGACGCAACTATTTCGTGGTCAGTAAACCGGCCGCTTTCCAGGCTTTGAAGCCGCCGGCCATGGAGCGGACATTTTTGTAGCCTATCTTTTGCAGGCTCTCGGCCGCCAACGCGGATCGACCACCTCCGCCGCAGTGGCAGATGATCAATGCGTTCGGATCGGGAACTTTTTCTTCAATGTCCAACTCAATCGTGCCACGACTCAGATGCCTTGCATTTGGAATATGTTCTTCGTCCCATTCATCTTTCTCGCGGACATCGACAATCACGGCTTCGCCACTCTGCGACTTCGCTGCCGCATCTTGCGGTGAAATCTCACGAATATTCTTCTTCGCTTCGGAGACGAGTTTTTCGAAGCCCTTATGCTCGGCCATGTGCAAGCGTCCCTTGCGATGCCGAAAGGTCAAGTTGTACCCACAGGCCTGTGGCTCGTTAGAAATATCCGTGCTCCAGAGGACGCCGCACAGCGGCGTGGCTACAGCGCCTTGTCGATTTCTGGGCGCGCCCGAGCGGTGCGTCCCTACTCGTAGCGCAAAGCTTCGATCGGATCGAGGGCGGCGGCTTTGCGTGCGGGATAAAATCCGAAGAACACCCCGACGGCTGCGCTGAACAGAAATGCAATCGCGATCGAACTGATCGAGATGAGCGTCGGCCAATGCGCGTAGATCGACAGAATCTTGGAGGCGCCGATGCCACAGACGATCCCAATTATGCCGCCAACGGAACTGAGCGTTACCGCTTCGATTAAGAACTGGGTGAGAATGTCGCTGCCGTGCGCACCAACGGCCATGCGCACACCGATTTCACGTGTCCGTTCGGTGACGCTCACGAGCATGATATTCATGATACCGATCCCGCCGACCACGAGCGAGACGCCCGCGATTGCGCCCAACAAGACCGTCATCACGCGGGAAGTTTCCGTGGCAGCGTCCGCGATTTCCTGCTGATTGCGTACGGTGAAATCGTCGTCGCGTCCGGGACGAATGTTATGCCGTTGTCGAAGTAATGAGATAATTTGCTGCTGGGCCGCTTCAACCTGCTGCCC
>Ga0193719_10000027_pt1 | contig 44074 bp, 46 predicted proteins | sample U2a2metaG_FD_160103 | JGI IMG/M metagenome (GOLD analysis project Ga0193719, IMG submission 160103) | Soil microbial communities from a riparian zone of the East river system, Colorado, United States - U2a2 | ecosystem: Environmental > Terrestrial > Soil > Riparian zone | place: USA: East... | reverse complement strand
GCTTCATGCTTCACCAAACCCGGGGCGACGCGGGCAGCACGAATAGCGGTGAGGACGAACGGCGCGCAGAATCGGCGGCCGGCCGACGCGCGCGGGCCATCAGCTCCCCGCCTACCCATCCCGGACCATGAGCCACAGATGCCAACCCCACCGGGGGCCTCGAGCGGATCAGCCAGCTCAGGAGGCCCCCACGGCGGGTCCACTCTCGGTGTGACAGCAGCGGTGATCGACATCACCCCACGTGATGGCACGCGTCCAATCACGCTCATTGAGCTGTGCCGGCGCGCTCTGCCTCTCGCCTTCTTGCTCGACCGTCCTGGCTAAGGCCTGACGAACGGTCATCCGCGCAGGGCGGGGCGCCTCCGGTGCCCCCTGTGTCGAAACGAGCTCGAGTGCGAAAGGAGGTTCCAAATGAGCATCGACCTTATGAACCGGCAGTTCGATCGAACGTACGACAGGACATCAAGCGAAGCTGACTCGAGCTACGAGCTCGAGGACTCATTGACGCTGTACGCCCGCGGAGTAGACCGGGTGCCGATGCTGTCTCGGGCTGAAGAGCGTGAGCTCTTCCGTCGTAAGGAAGCCGGAGACGAGCGTGCGAAGCGGATTCTGATCGAGGCCAATCTGCGTCTGGTCATCTGGATCGCCCGTCAGTACGCGCATCACAACGTTCCGATGCTCGACCTCATCCAGGAAGGGAATCTGGCACTCACGAGGGCGGTCGAGAGGTTCGATCACCGGTTGGGTTTCAGGCTCTCCACCTATGCCACCTTGATGATCAAGGGGGCGGTCGAGCGAGCGGCGGAATGTCATGCGCGTTTGGTTCCGGTCCCGATCCACGTCGGGAGGCAGATTCGCACCGTTCGAAGAGCGCGTCAGGTTCTCCTGCAGCGCCTGAATCGCGACCCCTTGCTGGGCGAGATCGCTGCCGAAGCAGGACTCGATTCCCGCCGCGTCGGGGAGCTACTCGACTACGAGCAGCAGCCCGTAAGTCTCGAGTCCCCTCCGAAAGAGGGGCAGCAGGCCTGCAGTGAGCTGGTCGCGGATCCGACATCAGCCCACCTGGGCTCGGCGCTGGCCGAGCGCCAGCGAAGAGAGGAGGTTGAGGCAACCGTGAACTCACTCGACGAGCGCCTCCGGCTCGTACTCAGGCTGCGCTTTGGTCTCGCGGGGCAGTCACCCCGGTCGCTGGTCGAGGTGGGCAGGGAGCTGGGAGTGACAAGCGAGCGGGCTCGCCAGCTCGAGGCGACGGCACTCGACAAACTCCGAACGCTCGCGCCGGGTCTGCGGGACTATCTTGAGGTTGCCTAACGCGTCAAACTAGGGCTGCGCCCAGAAGGCTTGTCCTCTCCCCGCTTCTGGGCGCAGCCCTTCCCTTCCTATTGAGGTCAGGAACCGCCGGAACGCAACCCCATCCTGCGACCGAATCTTGGAAACGAGCGAGAGGCTCACCGAAGATCGGCGCCGAGGTTTTGAGAGCGGTTACGTCCGGTGCCTCCGTTGTCAAATCTGATAACAGAGATGGTGACTCTGGCGCGTTAACCAAGACAGCGAAGAGGTTTTGCGGTTTCGCTGTTTCGACGAATCAACGGAAGTGAGAAGGCTCGAGCCCGTAACCGATCGGGAGACTTCCTCGTTGAAGTACCACAGCTACCGAAGAAGGAGGCACCCGTGAGCATTCTCTGGATCGTTCTAATCGTCGTTCTAGTGCTTGCGCTGCTCGGCTTCGTCGGGCGCGGTTTCTAAGCAGCGACTGTGACTTCAGCAGGCGGCGGCCTTCGGGTCGCCGCCTTGGTCTTCCCGGGTAGGGTTGCGCGGTGCGGGTCTACTTTGCTGGGCCGCTCTTCACCCCGTACGAGCGGTCCTTCATCGACGAATGCGCAGCGCGGCTGCGTGCTGAGGGCATCGACGTCTTCGTTCCCCACGAGAATGCGCTCGCTGCCGGCGATACGTCAGCTGCGACGATCTTCGCGAAGGACTGGCAGGGGCTTTCCGAGGCTGATGCCGTCGTCGCGGTGCTCGACGGGCCGCTGGTGGACGACGGCACGGCCTGCGAGATCGGGATCTTCTATGCGCTGATGCAGGCCGACCCGTCGAAGAAGGGGATTCTCGGCCTACTCACCGACTTGCGCAGCACGCGGCTCGGGCACGAAGGACATGGGCTCAATCTCTTCGTGCTCGGTTGCGTCGAGGCGGCCGGCAAGGTCTGCGGCTCGCTGGACGAGGTCGTCGCCGCGCTCGCCGAGTGGCGCTAGCTCCCGCCGTCTCGGCGGTCCTTGCCCGAGCGCCGATCCTGCCCGGAGCGGCGGTCGCTTCCCTTTCGTCGCTCGCCTTCGTCAGGCGGGCCTGCGTCGCTCTCCCGGCGCTCGCTCTGCTTGCGTCTCTCGCCGTTGCTGCGGCGGTCGCCGCCTGATCGTCGCTCCTCGGCCACCGGCCTATTGAACGGCCGCGGCGGGTCCGAGTCAAGAGCCGTCGTCTTCGCCGAGCGCCTCGGCGAGCAGGCTGCATGCGTACGCACGCCACGCGAGGTCCTGATCGCGAAGTCGTTCGAGGGCGTCGGGATCGGCGTCGAGCCGTTCGACCGCGGCCGTCAGGGCCTCTCGCCGCTTCGGCGAATCCAGGTCGTTTGCGAGCTCGAGCACCGCCGGGTCCTCGAGGGTTGGCTCCCGGTTGAGATCCCCGCCTGCGGCGAAGACGAAAAGAGCCCGGCGGAGCGCCGCGTTCCGGTCTGCGTTGTCGAGCGGCACCTCCTGGCCTGCGACGTACGCGAGGACGATCAGGTCGACGTCGCTAGTCGTCCGGACACTCGCCTTCGCAGCAGCCGAGCTTGAAGCGGCACTTCACGCATTGCCAGGTCCCGTGCCGCCATTCCATCTCCGCGCCACAGCGCAAGCACAGCTCGACGACCTTCTCGATCACGCCCAGACTGTACGGCGCAGAGCGGAGGTCAGGCGGCGTGTTCGTCCGCGATCGAGAGCACCTCGTCGAGGATCGCGATGCCCTCCTCGATCTCTTCGCGTGTGATCGTCAGCGGTGGGCAGACCATGATCACGTTCCAGTGCGTCATCAGATAGAGGCCCCGGTCGAGGGCCGCCTTGGAGACGCGCGCGACCGGAGCGAAGGCCTCGCCGGTGGCGTTGAACGGGACCAGCGGCTCCCGCGTCTCGCGGTTCTTGACGAGCTCGATCCCCCAGAAGCATCCGAGCCCACGTACGTCGCCGATCGACGGGTGCTTGTCCTGTAGGTCGCGCAGCTTCTGCGCGAACACAGGACCCATCTCGGCCGAGTTCTCGACAATGCCCTCTTCCTTGAAAGCCTCGATCGACGCGACGCCAGAGGCGCACGCCAGCGGGTGCCCCGAGTAGGTCAGCCCACCGGCGAAGTACTTGTCTCGCACCCAATCCGCGATGGGCTTGCGCATGATCATCGCGCCGAGCGGGACGTAGCCGGAGTTGATTCCCTTGGCGACGGTGAGGATGTCCGGGACGACGTCCCAGTTCTCGACGCCGAACCACTTGCCGGTCCGGCCGAACCCGGCCATCACTTCGTCGGCGATCAACAGGATCCCGTGCCGGTCGCAGACCTCCCGGATCGCCTGGAGATAACCGTCGGGCGGGACGATGATCCCGTTCGTGCCGACGACGGTCTCGAGGATGACCGCAGCGACGGTGTGCGCGCCTTCGTATTGGAGGATCTCCTCGAGGTGCGGTGCTCCTGTGCAGACGGGGCACGGATCGGGGTGTCCTGCAGGGCAGCGGTACGTGTAGGGGTCGAGCATGCGCACGACGCCCGGGATGCCGGGCTCTGCGGGCCAGCGGCGCGGGTCGCCGGTGAGCGTGATCGCGCCGCCGGTTGCACCGTGGTACGAGCGGTAGCGCGCGATGATCTTGTGCCGTCCGGTGTACCAGCGCGCGAGCCTGATGGCGTTCTCGTTGGCTTCGGCACCGCCATTCGTGAAGAAGGACATCTGGAGATCACCCGGGGTGACCTCGGCCAGCAGGCGTGCGAGCGTGGAGCGCGCCTCGGTGGCCATGGGCGGGCCAATCGTGCAGAGCTTCTCCGCCTGCTCCTTGATCGCCGCGACGATCTTCGGGTGCTGGTGCCCGATGGAGACATTGACGAGTTGTGAGGCGAAGTCCAGGTAGCGCTTGCCGTCGTAATCCCAGAAGTAACGCCCTTCGCCGCCGGCGACCGCGATCGGATCGAGGGCGTCCTGTACCGACCAGGAATGAAGGACGTATTGCTTCGCGTCCGCCTTTACCTGACGCCCAACTTCGGTGTTCGTCTCGATGGTCGCCATTACGCGGAGCTTAGCCTCACCCGAAGCTGGATGGAATGGTTTGCGGAGGCGAGCCGATCACGATCGCGATCTCCCTCTTGTCCTCGAGCCCTATCTCGCGAGGGTCGCCGCTGTAGGGGTCGCCGTCGACGTAGATCGTGATCGCGGCCGCAGGCTTGCAGTAGCCGCCGACGCACTTGCGGTCGAGCCGGACGTCCCATTCGGTGAAGAACTCGCCCAGCGTGTTGTACTGATTCTCCTTCGCCTCGGTGTGGAGCACGCCGTCGATGAAGTGCGTGTGGAGCGGCGAGATGCACGGCGCCGCACAGGGCGGGCTGATTCCTCCGTAGCCAATCGAACCGTCGCTGGCCTTGAAACGCCGGACGGCCGGATCGTTGACTTCGATCCCGATGCCCGCGGGGACCGTGACCGGTGTTCCGTTGACGAAGACGTCGAGGTGTGCGTGCACATGCAGGAAGACGAACTCGTGTGTCTCGGGGGTCAGTCCCGCGCGGGTTGCGAGCTTCATCGGGTTTGCGGGAGCGGGCCACGGCGCCGCGCCGTTGGCAGGCGTCGGAGCAGGAGGGGCGGCATTGGTCGTGGCACTTTTGGTTCCGCTACCGCAGCCGGCTGTCAGGAGCAGCACCAGAAACGGGACGCAGCGCCTCATCCGCGGCACCCTATCCGCGGTACGCTGGACGGGTCCCACGAGGAGGAGTGAGATGACCGAGCTAGCGACCCCGCCCGTCGAACGAGACCAGGACGTCAAGCGCATCAGCCACTGGATCGGTGGCCGAGTCGTCGAAGGACAGTCGGGACGGAACGGGCCGGTTTACAACCCGGCGCTCGGCCGGCAGACCGGTGAGGTCGACTTCGCGACGCGCGAGGAGATCGACCTCGCGGTGCAGACCGCGCGCGAGGCGTTTCCCGCGTGGCGAGCGATGTCGCTATCGAAGCGCACCGCCCTCTTCTTCGCCGTCCGCGAGCTCTTCGACCACCACCGTGAGGACATCGCGCGCCTCCTGACCGCCGAGCACGGCAAGGTGCTCTCCGACGCATTGGGAGAGGTTGCGCGCGGGCTCGAGGTGATCGAGTACTGCTGCGGCATCCCTGAGCTCTTGAAGGGTGAGTTCTCGGAACAGGCTTCGACCGGGATCGACGTCTACTCGATCCGCCAGCCGCTGGGCGTCGTCGCAGGCATCACTCCGTTCAACTTCCCCGCGATGGTGCCCATGTGGATGTGGGCCCCGGCGCTGGCGTGTGGCAACACGTTCGTCCTCAAGCCGTCGGAGAAGGATCCGTCGGCCTCGGTGTACACCGCCGAGCTGCTGAAAGAGGCGGGGGTGCCGGACGGTGTCTTCAACGTCGTGCACGGGGACAAGGTTGCAGTCGACTCGGTTCTCGAGCATCCGGATATTGCGGCGGTCTCGTTTGTCGGCTCGACGCCAATCGCGCGCTATGTATACGAGACGGGAACGAAGACCGGCAAGCGCGTGCAGGCCCTCGGCGGGGCGAAGAACCACATGATCGTCCTGCCGGATGCAGACATCGAGATGGCTGCAGACGCTGCCGTGAGCGCGGCGTACGGCTCCGCGGGCGAACGCTGCATGGCGATCTCGCAGGTCGTCGCGGTTGGAGACGCAGCCGACCGCCTCGTCAAGGCGATCGAAGACCGTCTCCCGAAGATCAAGGTCGGCAACGGGCTCGAGGCCGACGTCGAGATGGGGCCGCTAGTGACGCGGGAGCATCGCGACAAGGTCGCGTCGTACATCGAAGGCGCGCGGGAGCAGGGCGCCGACGTCGTTGCGGACGGCCGAGAGAACACGCCCGAGGGCGACGGTTTCTTCCTCGGAGTGTCGCTGCTCGACAACGTGACGCCCGAGATGGACGCCTACAAGGACGAGATCTTCGGCCCGGTGCTCGGCGTGACGCGTGTCGGAACCTACGACGAAGCGGTGCAGCTCGTGAACGACAACCCTTACGGGAACGGGACGGCGATCTTCACGCGCGACGGCGGCGTCGCCCGGCAGTTCCAGTTCGACGTGCAGGCGGGGATGGTCGGGATCAACGTGCCGATCCCGGTGCCCGTGGCGTACTACTCCTTCGGCGGGTGGAAGAACTCCCTCTTCGGCGACTCGCACGTGTACGGGCCCGAGGGGATCAACTTCTACACGCGAGGCAAGGTCGTGACGTCGCGCTGGCCGGACCCGGCGACCTCGAAGGTCGACCTGGGCTTCCCGCAGACGCGCTGAAATCCACTGACCTGTCCCGATCCCGTGTTGGACCGCGGCGTGCCGCCGTCGAAGGTACGCCACGGTCGGGCAACGGACATGCCCGCCGGAGCCGGTTGTTGAAGAAAAGTCACACTCTCGGCACACCCATCCTGGCCAGAACGTCCATGCACACGTCACGTCCGCGCGAGACGTGTCCGGGACAGTCCCCGCCGTGTCCGAGTGGGACCTAGGCGCAACGGCCGTGCCGGGGCGGTAGCGTAGGCCGGTGGCGGGCCCGCCGTACCGACCGCTCGACGCGCAGGTGATTCCCCGTTTCGCAGGGATCCGGACTTACATGCGCGCGCCGCACGTCGCCGACCTTTCGGGAGTCGATGCTGCAGTCTGCGGGATTCCGTTCGACACCGCGACGAGCTATCGCACCGGGGCGCGCTTCGGGCCCGAGGCGATTCGTTCCGCCTCCGCGCTGATCCGGCCCTATCACCCTGTCCACGACGTCAACGTTGTCGAAGCGCTCTCGATCGTCGACTACGGGGACCTGCCGGTCTCGCCCGGCGACACCACGCGGACGTACGCCCAAGTCGAGGAGGGGCTCGCTCCGCTGGTCGCCGCGGGTGTCTTTCCGATCGCGCTCGGCGGCGACCACTCGATCACGCTCGCGGAGCTCCGCGTGCTTGCGAAGCGTCACGGCCCGATTGCGCTCGTGTTACTCGACGCGCACGCCGACACGTGGGAGGCGTACTTCGGCCAGAAGTACTTTCACGGCACGACGTTCAAGCGTGCCGTCGAGGAAGGACTGCTCGACCCAACCGCATCGGTGATGGCCGGGATGCGCGGGTCCGTCTACGCCGCCTCCGATCTGGGGACGGCGCGCGAGCTCGGCTTCACGGTGATCGAGAGCGAGGACCTACGCCGACTCAGCCCGGAGCGCTACGGCGAGCTCATCCGCAACAACGTGGGGGAGCGGCCGGTGTTCCTGTCATTCGACATCGACTTCCTCGACCCGGCCTTCGCGCCCGGCACGGGAACGCCCGAGGTCGCCGGCTTCTCGACCGCCGAAGCGCTCGCATTCCTCCGTGCCCTGCGCGGGATCGACATCGTCGGCTGCGACGTTGTCGAGGTTGCCCCGGCCTACGACGGCCCAGGGCAACCGACGGCGCTCGCGGCGGCGAACGTCGTGTTCGAGCTGCTCACCCTGCGCGTACTGGCTACGCCGCGGCTGTAGCGGCCGGCCGCAGCTCTTCACCGAACTTCGCCCGCCGCACGAACTGTCCGATGCCGGGCTCCGCGACGAGCTCGTCGCCGTCGACCAGCACCTGGCCGCGCAGCAGCACGGTCTCCGGAGTTCCGGTGACTTCCGTGCCCTCGTACAGGTTGTAGTCCACCTTGGAGTGCTGCGTCTTCGCGGAGATCGTGACCTTCTTATCCGGATCGAACACGACGATGTCGGCGTCTGAGCCGACGGCGATCGTCCCCTTGCGCGGATAGAGGCCGAACAGCTTCGCGGGATTCGTTGCCAGGAGCTCGACCATACGGTTGAGCGAGATCCGTCCCGCTCTCGCGCCGAACTCGTGGATCATCTGCAGTCGGTTCTCGAGGCCCGGCCCGCCGTTCGGGATCTTCGAGAAGTCGTCCTTGCCGAGTGTCTTTTGGCCGTCCCAGAGGAATGCGCAGTGGTCCGTGGAGATCGCCGACAGCGTGTCGGTGCGAACCGCGTTCCAGAGAACATCCTGGTTCTCCTTCGCCCGTGGCGGCGGGGTGTACACGTACTTGGCGCCTTCGAAGTTCGGCCGTTCGAGGAAGGTGTAGTCGACGAAGAAGTACTGCGTGCACGTTTCGCCCCACACATCCCAGCCCTTCTCGCGCGCGAGCTGGATCGGCTCGACGGACTCTTTGCAGGAGACGTGCACGACGTAGAGCGGAGCGCCGGCCACCCGCGCAAGCTGGATCGCCCGGTTCGTCGCCTCGCCTTCGGTCTCCGGCGGCCGGGTCAGCGCGTGCCAGTGTGGCTCGGTGTGCCCTTCGGCCAGCGCCTTCTTCACGAGCACGTCGATCGCGTCGCCGTTCTCCGCGTGCACCATGACGAGCGCCCCGGTTTCCGCCGCGACTTCCATCGTCTTGAAGAGCGTCTCGTCGTCAACCATGAGCGCGCCCTTGTACGCCATGAACAGCTTGTAGGACGTGATCCCCTGCTCCGGCAGCGATGCGAGCTCCTCGAGCGTCCCGCCTTCGCGGAGATCGGTGACGGCCATGTGGTAGCCCATATCGATCACCTGCTTGCCGTTCGCCTTGCTGCGCCACTCATCGATTGCGTCGGCAAAGGTCGAGCCCGGCGGCTGGATGATGAAGTCGACGTGGCACGTCGTGCCGCCGAATGCTGCCGCCGTCTGGCCCGACTCGACGTCGTCGATCGTCGTCGTCCCGCCGAACGGCATGTCCAGATGCGTGTGAGGGTCGACGCAGCCGGGAAGCACGTACTTCCCGGCTGCATCGATCACTCGCTCGGCCTGGACATCGATCGATTCGCCGATCAGAGAGATCCGCTCGCCTTCGACGTAGATGTCGCCGACGTAGTCGTCCGCCGCGGTGATGATGCGGCCGCCCTTGATCAATACGGACATCTGCAGATCTCCTCCTTCGGCCCGATTTCTACTTTCCGCCCTCGTTGAGCGCGACCTTCGCCTTCTTCCACTTTTTGCCGTAGACGTCCACGCCCTGAGCCTTCAGCTGCGCCACGGCGGCCTTGGCGAGGTCGGAGCGATAGGCGCCGGACGGTGCCTTCTTGATCACCTTGAACTGCTTCGCGATCTTTCCCGTCCTGTTGAACGCCTTCGGATCCATGACCCCGATCCCGAGCTTGTTCGGCCAGATCAGCGCGTTGATCTCGTTCATTTGCCACTTCTGATGGCCCCCCGGCAATGCCGGCCCGTTCTTCAAGACGATCTTCACGCAGTCGCTCGCGTGATCACGGCAGTAGATCCAGCCCTTGAACGACGCAGCAAGGAACTTCCTGGCAATCGCCTGGTTCTTCTTGTCCTTGATCCAGTCGTCACGCACGAAGATCTCGTCCTCGAGCATCGACGTGCCGGCGCCCTTCGCGGAGTTCTCCATGCTGATGACGTTCAGATCGGACAGCTTGTAGAGCTTGCCCGTCTTCGGATTCTTCGTCTCGAGGACCTGTGCGAGCTCGTTGTAGGTCATCGCCGCGGCAGCATCGACTTCGCGGCTGAGGAAGAGGTCCATGTTGAACGGCTGGTTGATGATCGTGACATCGTTCTTGTTCTTCGGGTCGATCCCGTTCTTCGTCAGCGCGGCGTAGAGCTCAGGTTCGTTTCCGCAGCACCAGACGCCGACCTTCTTGCCGCGCATCTTCCCGATCGTGGTGATGCCGCTGTCCTTCCAGGTCAGCTCCGTCATGCCGCTCCTGGAGAACACCTGCGCGATGCTCATGATCTTCTTGCCGCTGTCGCGGAAGGAGAGCATGCTCGGTGTCCAGTCGATGCCGAACTCCGCCTGCTTTCCGAGGACGACCTGCTCGGGCGTGATCGTCGGGCCGCCTACCTTGAGATTCACGTCGAGCCCGGCCTGCGAGTAATACCCCTTGGCCTTCGCCGCGTAGTAGCCGGCGAACTGCGCCTGCGTGACCCACTTGAGCTGCAGGGTCACCTTGGTCGCCTTCGTGCTCGTTGCAAGCTGCGTCCGCGCGGCTGCCCCTCCCGCCACGACCAGGCACGCGAGCACTGCGATTCCTACGACCCACCTGTGCTTCATCCGCTTCCTCCTCCGGTCTGAATTTCCAGCCATTGTCCCTTTATCTCATTCCGTATGGAAGGCCCGGGCCGATGGGTGCCAGCTCGTCGTGAGCCGCTCCGCCAGGGCGACGACGGCGTAGAAGACGATCCCGAGCAGGCTGGCCATCACGATTCCGGCCCACGCGTCGGTGAAATTGCCGTACGACGAGTCATTGAGGATCTTCACTCCGAGCGCCTCGGTTGGGCCGCCGAAGTACTCGCCGACGATCGCGCCGATCATCGACAGGACTGTCGCGATCTTCAGGCCCGTGAACATGTAGGGGAGCGCATTAGGGATCCGCACGCGGCGAAACAACGAAACCCGGCCGGCAGCGTATGAGCGCATCAGCTCGATCGACGAAGGATGGACTGATGTCAATCCGCGCAGCGTGTTGATCATCACGGGGAAGAAGCAGAGCACCGCGGCGATAGCCATCTTCGAGAATGGATTCAGCAGCCCGAACCAGTTGTTCATGATCGGCGCGAAGGCGATGATCGGAATCGCGTTCGCGGCGACCGCGTAGGGCATGAACGCGCTCGAGAGCACCCGCCAGGCGGCGAAGAGGAGCGCAACGAGAATGCCGAGGCCGCAGCCGAGCGCGTACCCGCCGAGCGCCTCCTTGAAGGTGTAGATCCCCTGGCTCCAGAGCGCGCTCTTCTGAGCCCAGAACGCCTGCGCGATCGACGTCGGCTTGGGCAACAGGAACTCCTGAATGTGAAACGCCGCGATCAGGCCCTGCCAGGCGGCGATGCCGAGAACGAAGACGGCCAGCGCCGGAATCCAGTCGAGCGCCGTGCGGCCGACGCGCCGACCGACGCTCCTGGGCGCGGGCTGCACGATCGTGCTCATGCCTGGTCCTCCACCAGAGCGGGCTCCTGGGTTTCGCCGAGCGGCGCCCCCGCTGCGGCGAGCTGCTCACGCACCTGAGTCACGAGCTCGAAGAAATGCGGCTCCTCCCTCGTCGCGCTCGTTCGCGGTTGCGGCAGATCGACCTCGATCAAGCCCGCCACTCGTCCCGGCCTCGCCGACATGACGACGACTCGTGTCGAGAGGAAGACCGCCTCGGGAATCGAGTGGGTCACGAAGACGACGGTCGAGCCCGTCTCCTGCCAGATCCCCAGGAGCTCTGCGTTAAGCCGCTCCCGGGTCATCTCGTCGAGCGCGCCGAACGGCTCGTCCATTAGGAGCAGTGATGGAGAGAACGAGAGAGCGCGCGCGATCGAGACGCGTTGCTGCATCCCACCGGAGAGCTGCCAGGGATGGTGGTTCTCGAAGCCGGTCAGTTCGACCAGCTCGAGCATGTCCTTGATCCGTGCGTTCCGCTTGGAGCGGCTCCAATGCAAGAGCTCGAGTGGCAGCGAGATGTTCTTCGCCACAGTCCGCCAGTCGTAGAGAACGGAGTCCTGGAAGACGATGCCGTACTCGTGGTCGCGGCGCGCGCGTTCGGCGGGCTTGCCGTTGACCTCAACGGTGCCGGCCGTCGGTTTGGTCAGGTCGCCGATGATCCGCAGCAACGTGGACTTGCCGCAGCCGGAAGGCCCGATCAGGGAAACGAACTCGCCGGGCTCGACGTCGAGGTCGATGCCTTGCAGCGCCGTCACTCCGGCCTTGAACTGCTTCGAGACGCCCTTGATCGAAACGGCGTTCACGCGAAGTTCTCCGGGGCCCGCTTCAGAACGAGCCGTTCCAGGACCACGATTGCGAGGAAGAAGACAATGCCGAGCAGTGCGCAGACGATGATCGTCGCCCACAGGTTCGCCGGCTGGATCGAGTAGTACTGGTTGAAGTTCACGATCGCGTAGCCGAGACCACCCTGGAGCGACGCGGGGGTCTCCCCGATGATCGCCCCGATCACGCTTGCGGTTGCCGAGATCTTGAGCGCGGAGAAGACGTAAGGCAGCGACGTGGGCACACGAAGCCGCCAGAGGATCTTCCAGCGTCCCGCTGCGTAGGAGCGCATCAGTTCGAGCGCCTCCGGATCCGGCGAGAGCAATCCGCGAAGCGTGTTGATCGCTACAGGGAAGAACGTCAGATAAGCGGCAATCACCGCAACCGACACCCACGGGGTGACACCCTTCGTGCCAAGTCCGACTACGACCATGGGCGCGATCGCAAGAATCGGAACCGTCTGCGACACGACGATGTACGGAAGGACGCCGCGCCTCACCACCTTTGATTGCGAGAGCGCGACGGCAAGGAAGAACCCGATCGCAGCTCCGAGCGCGAAGCCCGCGAGCGCCTCCTTGCCGGTGAAGATCGCCCAGTGCCAGAGGTAGTGCCGCAAGGGTGGCCCGTCGGGTTGCAGCGGTTGTCCGAAGGCGTGCCAGATCTTGCTGATGTGCGGCATGTTCGTGTCGTTGACCTCGAACGGCCAGGTCCAGTGCCCGCGGATCCCGAGCCACCGGTAGCCCTCCCAGACGCCCCAGAGCAGCGCCAGGCCGGCGACGAGCAAGACTGCGCGCGCCGCGGCGCGAGGAAGCGCACCGGCGATCCCTCTCTTCGACGGCTCGACCACGAACGCCGACATCGAGCGATGCTTACCACACTCGCAGCCCGGAAAGTTAGAGTCGCCGCGTGCCCCTCGACCCCCGCCGCACCGTCGCCGAGCTGCGCGAGCTCCAGGAGTTGACGGGCGACGAGAACGGTGCCCAGCGCGTGGCCTGGACCGACACCTGGGAACGGGCACGCGAGTGGCTGCGGAGCAAGGTCGAAGAGACCGGGGCGGAGGAACGGATCGATGCCGCGGGGAACCAGTGGTTCACGCTCCGCGGCGCCTCCGCCCAGGCCGTGCTCATCGGCGGCCACATCGACTCCGTCCCGAACGGCGGCTGGCTCGACGGTGCACTGAATGTCGTCGCCGGCGTCGAGGTGATGCGGCGGCTCGCAGAAGAGGGGAAACCTCCGGTCACCGTGCGGCTCGTGAACTGGGCCGACGAGGAAGGGGCGCGGTTCGGCCGCTCGCTCTTCGGCTCCTCCGCAGCAGCAGGCTCGATGGCGGACCAGGACGAGCTGCGTGCCCGCAAGGACGCCGCCGGCATCGGGCTGCCCGACGCTCTGGGGGAGCACGGCGTCGACCTCGACCGCGCACTCGATGCCGCTCGCGAGCTCGAGGGCGCCGCGGCCTACCTGGAGCTACACATCGAGCAAGGACCCGTCCTCGAGGCGATGGATCTCCCACTCGGCGTCGTGCTGGGCACGTTCGGCGTCGAGCGTCACCAGATCACCTTTCGTGGACAGGCGGCGCACGCCGGCTCGACGCCGATGGACAAGCGCCGCGACGCACTCGCCGGTGCAGCGCGGCTCGAGCTCGAGATTCGCGAGATCGCGAGACGGACGGGAGACGGCGCGGTTTGCACGATGGGCGGGGTGGTCACGAAGCCCGGCATCGTCACCTCGGTGGTCGAGACGGCCGAGTGCCTGCTCGACCAGCGTCACCTCGACGCCGGAAAGCTCGCCGCGATGCTCGACGATGCGAAGCGCGCTTCGGAGCGGTTCGCCGACGAGGAGGACATCGAGGTGGAATGGAAGCGGATCTGGAACATCGAGCCGATCCTTTTCGACGACGCGCTGGTCGAGCTCGCAGACGAAGCGATCAACGAGGTCGCAGGAACGTCGCACCGGTTGCCGAGCGGGCCGTTGCACGATGCGGCCGAGGTCGCGCGGGCGGGCATTCCCACGGTGATGGTCTTCGTGCAGTCGCTCCGCGGCCTCTCGCACACCAAGCTTGAGGACACGAAAGAGGAATATCTCGAGCTAGCCGTGCAGGCGCTCGACCGCCTTGCGGCAAAGACGATCGATCGCATCGCAGCCCTCTAAAAGATCCGCACGAGCGCGACACCCGCGCCGACGAGCAGCATTCCGGCAATGCGACCGGCGGTGATCGGTTTCTGCTCGAAGCCGACCCACCCGAACTGGTCGACGGCGAGCGACGAAAGCGCCTGTCCCGCGACGATCACCGAGATCAAGGCGGCGGCGCCGAGCTTCGGCGCGGCGAAGATCGATCCGGCCACGTAGAAGGCGCCAAAAGCGCCACCGAGCCAGACCCACCAGGGGGCGTGACCCAGGCGGTTCCAGGATGGCAAGGGCTTGAAGACGAGCGCCGCGGCGACGCCCAGGATGATCGCACCCGCGAGAAACGAGACGAACGCCGCCCGGATCGGACTGTGCAGCCAGGCCGCGAGCTGGGCATTGATCCCGAACTGAACCGGCAATGCGACGCCGGCGGCGAACGCAAACAGGACGTAGGGCCATGTCACTGTGCGAGGCGTTTTCGCGGCGGTATGCTCGTCCCCTGCCAGCGACCGGGGAGGATCGATGCTCAGCTTCGGCGTAACCGTTCTGCCGGACCCGCCCTACCAGCGGATGATCGAGCTGATGAAGCTCGCCGAGCAGCATGGGTTCGAGTACGCCTGGACCTACGACTCGCACATCCTCTGGGAGGAGTCCTACGCGACGCTCCCGCTCGCCGCCGCGCAGACGAGCAAGATCAAGCTTGGGCACTTCGTCACCAATCCGGGGATCCGGGACCCGACGATCACCGCGAGCTGGTACGCGACGATGCAGGACATCTCGGACGGCCGGATGGTGATGGGGATCGGCCGCGGCGACTCCTCGCGCCGTGTCGTCGGCCTCCAGCCCGTGAAGGTCGCGGAGTTCGAGCGTCGCTGCGCGATGATCAAGGACCTGATGAACGGCCGCGCGGTCGATTGGAACGAGAAGGAGCTCGAGCTGAAGTGGGTGCGGGAGGAACTGCCTGACATCCCGATCTGGATCGCGGGCTACGGGCCGAAGGCGCTGGCCGTTGCCGGCCATGTTGGTGACGGCGTGATCATCCAGCTCGCCGATCCGGTGATCATCCAGTGGATCATGGACACCGCCCGTCGTGCGGCCGAAGAAGCAGGCCGCGATCCGGCCGAGCTCAAGTGCATCGTCGGTGCCCCGAGCCACATCTCGGACGACATCGCCGATGCGCGCGAGCAGTCACGCTGGTTCCCGGCGATGGTCTCGAATCACGTCATGGACCTGATCGAGCGTTACGGAGACGACTCGGAGATCCCGAAGGACCTGACGGAGTTCGTGAAGGCGCGGAAGTTCTACGACTACAAGGATCACTCGCGCGTCGGCGCGGCGCACGGCGAGTTCGTGACCGACGAGATCGTCGATCGTTTCTGCGTTCTCGGCACGGTCGCGGACGCGACGAAGAAGCTGAAGGAGCTCGAGTCGGTGGGCGTCGACCAGTTCAACATCTACCTCATGACCCACGGGCAGGAGGAGACGCTGAAGGCGTACGGCGACGAGATCATCCCGCAGTTCTCGGGGGTCGCAGCCTGAGCCTGCGGCTACCCTGGCCTCATGGGCCGGGGGGTCGGATTCATCGCGCTGGTGGCTGTCACAGCCGTCCTCGCCGGCTGCGGGGGTGAGGCGAAGCGCTCCAACTCCGTGGACATCAAGACCTACCCCGTCCAGACGGTCGAGGTCCAGGGAAACCAGCCGAGGCATTGCAACGGCCTGTCGAAGGCGAAGCAGGCCGTCGAGCGGAAGCGGCTCGAGCGGGACCTGCAACAGCTACGCGTCGCCATCAAAACGATCAAGGGGCAGGCGACGTACGGGAACGCAGTCGTCAACAAGGCGGTCGATCAGTTCGAACGTGACGTCGCCCAGGAAGCTCTGCCGATTCATCAGCGGGCGCGGTTCATCGACCTCGCTGCGGCGATCGTCGCGCCGCGGTGCTACTGGTGCTTCCAGGTGATGGAGTCAAACCGCCCGATCGCGGGCGGCGGCAAGCTCGCCTGCGGTTAGGGTTCGCCGGTGCCTACGCTCCTCGTCTTCGGAGCACGACACCTCGGGCGCGTCCTGGCCGGCGAGTTCGCGGCGGACGGTTGGCGCATCGCCGGAGTCGCCAGGACCGAGGAGACGATCAGGCTGCTCGTCGAGGACGTCCCGGCTGCGGTGGGCGTCATCGCGGACGCCTCGAAGCCGAACGACGTAGAGCGAGTCTTCGCCGACGTCGGTGATGTCGACCTGATCGTCAGTGCAATCACCACAACACCGCGTTACGGCGGCCCGATCCACGAGGCGCCACCGGATGGCCTCGAGCCGTATATGACCGAGTTGCTGCCTGCGATCTTCAACATCCTGCGCGTCGGAGGCCGGGTGCTCGCCGAGCGTGGTCGAGGAACGCTCGTGCAGGTGACCGGAGGCTCCGCGCGGCGGGGCAATCCCGGCCGCGGGCCGTGGGCGGCCGCCGCGTTCGCGACCCGCGCCCTCGTTCAGGCGCAAGCCGCGGAGCTGCGCGAACAGGGCGTCCACGCAGCGCTGCTGATCGTCGATGCGGTGATCGAGAGCGAGAAGACCGCCGGCTGGCTCGAAGATGCGGCTCCGGAGAAATCTGCCTCGATGGAAGAGGTCGCCAACGCGGTCAAGTACCTGCACAGCCAGAGCCCGCGGGCCTGGACGCACGAGCTGCAACTCACGCCGGCGCTCGAACGCTGGGTTCCTTAGCCTCCGGATACCATGGCCCGCGCAAGCGGCGCCGTGGCCGAGTGGCTAGGCAGAGGCCTGCAAAGCCTCGCACACCAGTTCGATTCTGGTCGGCGCCTTTTGCGTTGCGAAATCCGGCCCGCTTCGCGGGCCATGATGATTCCGCAACGTTCCGCGCTGACGGTCGGCGGTTGCGGCCGCGACGGGCTCAGCCCGCCGCGGCGGCGAGTGGACCTCGCATGCGCAGCTGCGCCGGTTGGGCTGTGTAACCGAGCCGCTCGTTTAGTCGGCGCATGGGCTCGTTCCTGGTTTCGTTGAGCGTGACGATGCCCCGGAAGCCGGCAGCCTTGGCGGCCGCTAGCTGTGCTGCTTTCAGCGCCGAGGCGACTCCTCGGCAGCGCCAGTTGCGTTTCACCGCTGTCATGACGTTCTCTGCGTCGTTGGATGCGGGGACCGCTTCGACGATCGCGTAGCCGATCAGTTCGTTGTCGTGGAGCGCGAGGAAGGAGAGGTCGAAGCGACGCGAGGGGTGCGCGAGCTCCCAGCGGTAGAAGCTGTCGTAATCGGGCGTCAGCTCGTCGGTCGACGGGAGGTCTGCAATCGCTTCGCGATGGACTTCGAACAGCTCACGCTCGGAGCCGGGACGGTCTGCGAGCGGGACGATTGTCACGCCGGGCGGCGGTGCGGCTTCGTGCGGCTCGTACGCCTCGAGGTCGAGGCGTACGAACTCGAAGCGATCGATCTCCGCGAAGCCGCGGTTCTGCAGGAATGCGAGCGTCGTCTCGTCGTCAGTCCAGGCGGACGTGTCGCACACGGCTTTCCCGAGCGTGCGGAGATGGCGCGACAGCTCGTTGTAGAGCGCTCCGCCGACTCCTCCTCTGCGGTGTTCCGGCACGACGCCGAATGACAGCCAGCCGACATCGAGGCCGCGACGGTCTGCCTCCTCTTGAGCGCTGCCGACGCCGACGACGTCGTCACCCTCGTGCGCGAGGACGATGCGCACCGTCGTCTCACTGCGGCGGTGCTTCTCGACCCAGCCGGGCATCGTCGCCGTGCGCGGATCGATTGCGTTCCGCAGCTCGACGTATGTCGCCACCTCATCGTCTCGCAGCGGACGGATCTCCGCGCTCGTCACCGGCGCGCGCCGATGATCGTGAACACGCCGCTACCCTCGAAGGACCGGTCGCTGAACCCGTCGACGACCCGCTCGAGCTCGAGCCCGCTCCGCAGGTAGAGGGCCCGGGCCTGATCGAGCGTGTAGCTCCGGGTCGCCGGCCTCTGCACGTGGCGCTCGGCTGCGACGACTTCACCGTCGACGATCACCTCGTACAGGTCGTCGGTGTCCTCGAGCTGCGTCACCGGGTCGTAGTGGGACCGAGCCGTGCGCCTCACGAGTGCGCCGTCGGGCCGCACGGCTTCCGTCGTCCAGCTCTCGTCGCCCTCGAGGATCATGAACGGCATCACGAGCACGCCTCCGGGTTCGAGGTGCGCCGCGAGCCGGGCGCCCGCGCGTTCGGCCGTTGCCGGGTCGATCACGAGCTGGATCGACGATGACGGGACGATGATCGTCCGGTAGCGGCGTGGCAGCTGCAGGTCCTCGACCGCCTGTTCGTAGAGCGTGGGCTCCAGTCCGAGCGCCGAGGCCTTCGCCCGGCAGACAGCCAGCATGTCGGGAGAAACGTCGACGCCGTCGATCTCGATTCCTTCGGCCAGATAGTCCAGGAGCAGCCGCCCGGTGCCGCAGCCGACGTCGAGGGCGGGCTCCCCGAAGCGCCGGATCAGCTCGAGGTAGAAGGGCCGATCGTCCCAGCCCGAGGTGTCACCGCGGAGGAGATCCCAGGCCTCCGCCATCAGGCCGTGATACTCGTAGGCAGGGGGTTTCACGACCGGCCGAGCGTACTCCGCCCGCATTTGAAAGGCTTGCGCCGCCGTCTATGCCCGAGCCGCTCGATTTCGCCCTCATCAAACGACTCCGGGAGGTCCTGGACCGGCCCGCGACGGAGACCGAGCTGCGAACCCTCAAGGAGCAGGCAGAGGCATGGCAGCTCACGGTCACCGGCCAGATGGAAGCGAGTGAACGGCGGCTACGCAGGTTGAACGCGAGCCCTGCCAGCTCGCTGGCGCAGATCGCGTCGGAGCTCCGCCGGGTCGAGAAGCTCCGCCCGCAGCTCGACGAACTCCGCTCGTTGCTCGCCGATCTCGAAGGTCGCTCACGCGAGCTGCGCACCGAATGGTTGCTGTCGCAGGCGACGTCGTCGAAGGTGACTAGCCGGCGACCAGTCGATCGCCCACGCTGAGACCCCGGCGTTCCGCCTCGCCCGCGGGAATCTCGAGCACCGCCTTCGCGCCCCTGCTGCCTGCAGCGCGCCACGGCTTGAGATCCGCTGCGATCTTCACGACCCGCAGGTCGCGATCGAGGAACACGGCGTCGATCGCAAAGCGCATGAAGGCCATGTGCACCGACGATGCCGGCTTCAGGAGAATTCCTTCGCCCCTCGGCAGGTCGCGCCGACCGAGCAGTCCCTTCATGCGCATGAGCGCTGTGTCCGCCTGGACACAGCGCTCACACACAATGCTTCCGTCTTCGCGCCGAAGCACGACTTCCGCCACTAGAACCCGAGATGGATGTGGTTGTAGTGGTCGGCCATCGGGAACGACGGTCCGCCCATGCCGAGCAGCGAGATGATCTGCCGCGGCATGACTTCCGCCGGGAGCAGCAACAGGTCGCGCACGGCGCGCTCGGTCATCCCGCCGGGCTCCTGATGGCCCAGGATCGGAGTGCCGCCGAGGCCTGAGATGTCGACCGCGTGCCCCGAGATGTGCGCCGAGATCACGCCGGGCCGGGCATACAGGCGATGACCGGTGATGAGAGACGAGACGCTGACCTGGCCGAATGACTCACGCAGATACGCGATCACCGTCAGGACGCGAACGTCGACCCTGTTCCGGACGATGTCGTTCCGGCCGGCCGCGTAGATCGAGACCGACGAATCCGACAGCAGGCGGCTCGCAATCGACCTCTTCGCCGCCTCGAGGCCGTTCACCAGTGCGTCGAGGCCAACCGCGCGGTCGTACCGCGCGAGGGCAGCAGCCCTGTCGGCAAAGCTCGTGTCGCCTGAGTACGAGACGATGCGTGCCCAGTCGCCGTTGGCGGGACCGTAGGACGCCAGGCGTCCTGCGAGCTTCCGAAGCGTCGTGCGGTCGGCCGGCTCGTGGCCGGTCGCGCCGCGCGCGCGGAGGATCCCGAGCATCGTCGCCCAGTCGAGCCCTGCTCCGTTCGCCGCGGCCTTCAGGTTCGTGGCGAACTTCGGTGAAAGCCGGAGGGCGGGCGGAGTGGGATCGGGCAGCTGCGAGTTGAGCCAGATCGTCGCTGCATCGGCCGGGCCCTCGATCTCGGGCTTGGAGGCCGGCTTCAGCTTCGGCAGGAGCAGCGTGCGCAGCTGGGTCTTCTTCCAGGCACGCGCCGCCTTTCCGGCCGGCTTCGGTGCATTCGTGTCCTGCTGGGCAGCAGCCGGCTGAGCCGGCGCGGCAGCACGTGCAGCACCCGCGGTATGTTCCGGCGACAGCGCATCGTCAGTCGTCGGAGCGTCTGCGGAGTCGGCCGGCGCTGCGGTCGCATCCGGCGCTGCGGTCGCATCGGTAGGTGCCGCTGCGTCGGGGGCCGTGGACTCGTTCGCCGGGGCGGCCGCGGGCGCTGAGGCGTCCGTGGTCTCCGCCGGAGTCGGTTCCGCCTCTGCGGTGGTCGTCGTCGTGTCGGCAGCGAGTTCCTGGCTGTCGTTCGCGACGAGAGGCCTGAGCTGGTCGCCCGCAACTGCAGCGAGTGACGCGCCCGCGAAGAAGATCGTGGTGAAGACGAGCGTCGAGACGAGCCGGCGCTTGCGCGACCTCGGCTCCTTGGTCTCTTCGGAGCTGGGCGGTGCGCCGCCGAACTCCCAGTTTTCTCTGCGAATGAACCGACGTGGCATTGCCGTTTGCTCCTTGTGTTTGAGCCCCTGGCCGCCACTAGGGGCGCGGATTGGGCCTTGTCTCCGCAGCCGCTTGCGTGCACTAGCTATCGAACTCAGAAGCCCCGGCCCTCTCCCTCACACAGGGGAATGTCGGCATGGATCACCCACTAGAGGGATACGCGCAGGGGCCGGAGAGACGATGACTGGGACGAGATTGACCACCAGGCGAAGCGGCGCGCCGAAAGACAGAGAAAGGACGTTCGACGCGTGTCTTCCAGTGTCGCTGGGTTTCGAGTCGATTTCTCCTCAACTTGTTCTGGTTTTCCCTTTGCGCGCAGCGCGCGCTCGAGTTCGAGGAAAGGGGGTGAATCATCGTGACGTACACGGATCTGGTTACTTACTTCCGCGCCCGGCTTTCGGCCGAGGAAGGTCAGACGATGGCTGAGTACGGCGTCGTCCTGGCAGTGATCGCAGCAATCGTGGTCGCGGCACTCGTTGCGCTCCAGGGTGGCATCACCGGCGCAATCGATCGCGTTACTTCCTTCCTCTAAATCGACAGCGACGTAACAAAGAAAGCAGGCAATCGATCGTGAAGCATCACCGCAGACAACAGATTCGAAAGCTCACCGCTCACCGCGCGTGCGCCCGGATGCTGTCTGGAGACACGGTCGCTTCCCCGCTCTCGAGCAGCGCTGCAAGAGGAAACACCATGGAGTGGCTGTTCGCCTAGCCACTCAAGCATGAAGAGGCGGGGCCCTTTGCCCGGCGGCGAGGGCCCCGCACTTCTTTTCACCGGAGATGGAGATGCCGCACATCAACACCACAAAAGATCTTAAGAACGAAAAAGGCCAGACCATGGCGGAGCTCGCCCTGGTTCTGCCCGTGCTGCTCGTCCTTCTGCTCGGCATCGCCCAGTTCGGCGTGGTCTTCAACAACTACGTCAGCCTGACCGACGCAGTACGCGCCGGCGCGCGCAAAGGTGCCGTCTCGCGCAACCTTGCCGACCCGGCAGGCGCCTGCCGCGCCCAGGTGCTGGCTTCGGCGGGCAGCCTCAACACGACCCAGCTCGGCAGTCATCTCTCGTGCACCTTCTCGTCCCTCCAACCCGGAGCAGACGTCACCGTGACCGCCGACTACCCCTACGACATCAAATTGCTCAATTGGAAAGTGAAGAGCGGCCGTTTCACCTCCACGATGAAGGAGCGTCTGGAATGAGTCGCACGAACGAACGCGGGCAAGCGGTTGTTCTGATGGTGATCTCGCTGGCCGTCCTGACCGGGATGGCCGCACTGGTACTCGACGTCGGGATCTGGATGCGCACCGACCGCAGGCTTCAGGCCACGGCGGATGCTGCAGCTCTCGCAGGCGCACAGAAGCTGCCGACGGATGTAGCCGGCGCCAAGGCGCTGGCCCAGACCTATGCGAACCAGAACGGTGGTGACGTCCTCGGCGCCAACATCAGCGTCACGACGACCTACACGTCGAACGACACGATCAGCGTCAGGGCCGCCAAGACTCAGTCGGGCATCTTCAGCAAGATCCTCGGGATCAACTCGGCCAACATCAAGGCCGACGCGAAGGCGCGTGTGGATTCGCCGCAGCAGGCGCGCTACGTCGCCCCGATGGTCGTCTATTGCGGTCACTCGCTGATCCAGAACTGCAACGGCAGCCACACGCCGACCTTCAACGTTCAGACGACGATGGACTACGACAAGATGGGCGCGCCGGGAGCCTTCGGCATGCTCAACCTCGACAACGATAACGGGACGCCGGGCGCCTCGGAGGAAGGAAACTGGATCCTCCACGGGTACGACAAGTACCTGCCGCTCGGCATGTACCGCTCCGACCCGGGCGCGAAGTTCAGCTCTCAAAACGTCAACGGCGCCCTCGATGCGCGCGTCGGCAGCGTGCTCCTGTTCCCGGTCTTCAAGACCCTGGACGGAACCGGCCAGAACGCCGAGTACGACATCATCGGCTGGATCGGGTTCTACCTGACGAAGGAAACGACCCACGGAAACGACGCAACGCTCGAGGGTTATTTCACCGAATTCATCGCCCAGGGAATCCTCGCCCAGAGCGGCTCGGGAGCCCCGAACACCTTTGGAGTCAGATCAGTTCAACTCGTCGGCTGATTCAGCCGATAGCTCGTTAGTCCACAGGCCCCTCTCAAGAAAGAGAAAGGACTATGAATTACCGCGTCAAGAACATCGGGATCGCCATCGGCTTGGCCGCACTAGCCGCCATTCTGACGAGCGTCTACGTAGTCAATTACAAGCGCCACGTCCAGCGCGGAGAAGACAAGGTGACGGTGCTCGTCGCCGCACGCGATATCCCGGCTGGAACCGCTGGCGCGGATGTCATCGATCAAAAGATGCTGAAGGAGCAGACCGTTCCGCGGAAGGCAATCGTCGCGGGCGCAATCTCCACGCCCGATCAGCTCTCCCAGTACGTTGCAACACAGGACGTCTACGAGGGCGAGCAGGTCAGCACGAGGCGTTTCGCTCCTCCAAGCGAGCAGGGCATTCGCTCGTTGATCAAGGGCACGCAGCGTGCTTATCAACTTCCGGGCACTGTCACCAGCTCCTCGCCGGCACGATCCAGAACGGTGACCACGTGGACGTCGTGGGCACCTGGTCGGTAAGCGACAGCTCGGGCAGTGGAAGCGGAACGCTGGTCAGCCGCGTCCTCATCCGTGACGTGCTCGTGCTTCGCGCGCCGGAAGGCACTGCGTCGACCAAGGTCACGTCACCCGGTCAGGGCGGCGAGACCGTCCAGCTGCGCGTCACCGATGCGCAGGCTCAGAAGCTGCTCTGGATTCAGGAGAACGGCGAAGGCAACGGCGAGGGCTACCACCTGACGCTGCGCCCGCCGAACAGTGCGCTGGACAGTGCGAACACCGTCCAGGACTCCCGCACCATGCAGTTCGAAGGACCTGGAAGGAGGCCACGATGAGCTCCGCAACGGAGACAACCCAGCGTGAGCGCGTCCGAATCTACGCGACCGGATCCTGCGAGGGATTCGAGAAGCTGCGCGATTCGCTCACGAACCACCCCGAAATCGAAATGGTCGGCTCGAGTGTTGGCGTCGCTGACGGCGCCGGCGCGCTGGCGGGCGGCCACCTGGACGCCGTCCTCCATGCGACGCGGGGCGCGAGCCTGCCCGCGGACGAGCTTGCCTCGATCCGCGAGCACACCCGCGCCCCGATTCTCCTCGTCGCGTCGAACGGCTCGGCGGGGTTGCTCGAGGAGGCTCTCGAGTCGGACGTGTCCGACGTCCTGCTGCTCCCGCAGCTCGTCGAGAACGTCGTCTTCGCAATTCGCAAGTCGACGCACTCGACCAGGCGTCATCACGACTCCGGCGGTGGCTCGGGCCGGCACGGCAAGATCGTGACCGTGTTCTCGCCGAAGGGCGGAACGGGCAAAACCGTCATCGCGACGAACCTTGCCGCAGCCTGCGCGAAGTTCGAGGGCCGCAAGACGCTGCTCCTCGATCTCGACCTCCAGTTCGGCGACGCGGCGATCATGCTCGGCGTCGAGCCCGAGAAGACGATCTACGACCTGGTCGTCGCTCCGGGAGAGCTGGACACCGAGAAGCTGGCCGGCTACACGACGAAGCACGCGTGCGGGCTGGAAGTTCTGCCCGCGCCGCTTCGGCCGGAAGACGCGGAGCTCGTGACAGAGGCCAAGCTGGGCCGGCTGCTCGAGGTCGCACGCGAGTCGTTCGACGTCATCGTCGTCGACACGTCTCCGTTCTTCCACGGTCCGATGCTGGCCACGCTCGACCGGACGGACGAGCTCATGCTGCTCTGCTCGCTCGACGTGCCCACCCTGAAGAACCTGCGCCTCGCGCTGCAGACGCTCGATCTGCTGTCGTTCCCGAAGCAGCGCGTCGGCATCGTCCTCAACCGCTCCAACTCCAAGGTCGGCATGAAGCCGAACGAGGTCGAAGGCGCGCTGGGGATGAAGGTCCGCTTCGAGGTGCCGTCGGACCGGGCAGTCCCGCTTGCCGTGAACCGCGGCAATCCGGTCGTCCTCGCCGAGGAAAACGCGGACGTCTCCAAGGCCATCAGGTCGATGGCGAAGGAGCTGTTCCTCGCACCCAAGGAAGAGGGCAAGAAGCGGCGCCTCCTGCCGGCACTGGCGAGGTCGTAAACCATGGGCCTCCACGATCGTCTCAAGACCTCGAACGGGGTCGGTGGCCTTGCGACGGCCGAGCTGCCGACGAACGGTTCGCCCCACGAGCCGTCAGGGCCGACCGTTGCGCAGGACCCGTACGCCGAGCTCAAGACCCGGATTCACCATGCGTGCATCGCCACGCTGGGCGCCGAGCTCTTCAAGCGGGAGGGCACCGGTGACCTGAACGAGCGGGTGACGCGTGCCGTCACGGAGCAGCTCGTTCTCGACCGGACGCCGCTGACCCGCGACGAGCGGCGTCAGATCATCCGCGAGATCACCGACGACATCCTCGGCTACGGCCCGCTGGAGCCCTTCCTCCGGGACGACTCCGTGACAGAGGTGATGGTGAACGCCTTCGACAGGATCTACGTCGAAAGGCTCGGCAAGATCGACCGCACCAACGCCGCGTTTGCGGACAACTCCCACCTGCTGCGCATCATCGACAAGATCGTCTCGCAGATCGGCAGGCGAGTCGACGAGTCGTCTCCGATGGTCGACGCACGTCTCCCCGACGGCTCCCGCGTCAACGCCATCATCCCGCCACTGGCCCTCAGAGGGCCGACCTTGACGATCAGGAAGTTCTCGCGTGACCCGTACACGATGAACGACCTGATCTCCTTCGGATCCCTCTCCCCGAAGGCGGCCCAGTTCCTCGCCGCCTGCGTCAAGGGCAAGCTGAACATCCTCATTTCCGGTGGTACCGGTACCGGTAAGACGACGACCCTGAACGCGATGTCCGCGTTCATTCCGGGCGACGAGCGAATCCTCACGATCGAGGACGCGGCAGAGCTCCAGCTTCAGCAGGAGCACGTGATCACGCTGGAGTCGCGCCCGCCGAACATCGAGGGCCAGGGAGAGATCCGCATCCGCGAGCTCGTCCGCAACGCACTGCGAATGCGCCCTGACCGGATCATCGTCGGTGAGGTCCGCGGCCCAGAGACCCTGGACATGCTCCAGGCGATGAACACGGGCCACGAAGGCTCGCTCACCACGATCCACGCGAACTCGCCGCGTGACGCGCTCTCCCGTCTCGAGACGCTCGTCCTCACGGCCGGCGTGGAGCTGCCGCTGCGGGCGATCCGCGAGCAGGTGTCGAGTGCATTCGACCTGCTCGTACAGATCACCCGTCTCGTCGACGGTTCGCGGCGCATCTCGCACGTCACCGAGGTCCTGCGCATGGAGTCCGACGTGATCACCCTCCAGGACATCTTCATCGCCAAGCCGCCGGACGAGCAGTCTCAGTCCGGCAACGCTGGGGCGGTTCGCCTTCTGTCGCCCCTGACGTGCTCGGGCCTGAAGCCGAACTTCCTCGACAAGCTGGCCGCCAACGGCGTCGTCCTCCAGCCGAGCTTCTTCACGACGGACGACTCGAGTGCTCCTGCAGTCGGACAGGGTCACCAGGCCTCGAAGTTCAAGGGCGCCTTTCAGTGAGACGGAACCGAGTAATCCTGACGGGAGTCGCACTCGTGGCTCTCGTGCTGCCGGCGGCCACCGGGGCCGCGGTCCAGCTCCGGGGCGTCGATACGAGTGCATATCCCACGATCCATGCGACGGTCGTCTCCCCGGCCGGTGCAAAGGTCGTGCCTGCGGTCTCGGAAAACGGCTCACCCGTTGCCGGGCTACAGCTGCAGAACCTCGGTCGTGCGAAGGCGATTGTGCTCGCAGTGGACCGGTCGCAGTCGATGCGCGGAGCTCCGCTCGCCAATGCAGGCGAGGCGGCCCGCGCGTTCGTCGCTGCGAAGCAGGGCGCGGACGAAGTCTCCGTCGTTGCGTTCGGTTCCCGGGCGGTGGCGCTCTCTCCGTTCTCCACGGCTGTGCAGGACGGCGACGTTGCACTGTCGCGCCTAAAGGTCGACTCGGCTCGCGGCACCGCGCTGTACGACAGTGTCGCGCTCGCCGCGCAGCTCGCAAGCTCGAATCCTCTTCCCGGTCGCGTGATCATCCTGCTGAGCGACGGCGCCGACAACGCAAGCAGGCTCACGTTGACGCAGGCGATCTCGGCAGCACGCGCCGCCAACGCGGCGGTCTACACGATCGGTATCGAGGGCGAGGGCTTCACTTCCGCGCCGCTCGAGCAGCTGTCCAGCGCAACAGGAGGCCAGTACTACGGTGCTTCCTCGACGGCGGCGCTGAAGTCGGTGTACGGGACGATCGGTGAAGTGCTCAAGCGAACCTGGCGCATGCAGTACGTCACCGCCGCGCGCCCCGGAGACCTCATCCGTCTGACCGCTGCCGTCGTCGGTGAAGGCTCCGCGCTCCAGCGCGTGGCCATTCCCCACACGTCGGGCAGCGGCGCGCCCCCGGCGCCGTCGAAGCTCCTTCCCAAGGGCGCCTACGGCCCGAGCGGCCCGCTGGGTCTCGCCGGCCTCGTCGCCGGGCTCGTGCTGCTCGCCAGCCTCTTCTTCCTCAAGGGTGCCCGCGGTTCTTGGGTCCGCAGCCGGATCGCGGCTCACACCGGCGAGTCGCACGGCAACACGAAGCTGCAACGGAAGAAGCGCCGTTCGGAGATGCTTACGTCGATGTTCAGCGCCACCGAGCGTCTGCTCGGGAACCTCAAGCAGTGGCGCTGGATCGGCCGCATGCTCGAGCGTGCCGACATCCCGATCAGGACGGTGGAGTTCTTCTGGATCGCCGTCGGCTCGGCTGTCGCGTTCGGGCTGCTCGCGACCCTGTTCGGAATGTCCCCGATCATCACCATCCTTGGCATGGTCGTCGTCGGCTCGCTGCCGTTCGGGTGGGTCTGGCTGAAGATGCGCAGGCGCCTTCAGGCCTTCGAGGATCAGCTGCCGGATCTGCTGATCACGATCGCCGCTTCCCTCAAGGCAGGCCACTCGTTCAAGCAGGGCCTGCAGGCAGTGGTGGACGAAGGACACCCGCCGGCGAACAAGGAGATCAAGCGCGTGCTGACCGAGGCGTCGCTCGGCCGATCGATGGACGACGCGCTCGCCGACATGTCCGAGCGCCTCGGCTCGAAGAACTTCGAGTTCGCGATCACCGCAGTGACCATTCAGCGGCAGGTCGGCGGCTCGCTGGCGACACTGTTCGACATGGTCGCCGACACGGTCCGGCAGCGGCAGCAGTTCGCGCGCAAGGTTCGTGCGCTCACCGCGATGGGACGTATGTCCGCCTACACGCTGGTGGCCATCCCGTTCTTGCTGGCGGGGGGCATCACGCTGATCAACCGCGACTTCATGCACCCGCTGTACCACACTCACGTGGGCCAGATGCTGATGCTCCTGGGCCTCGGGATGATGACCATCGGTTCCCTGATCCTCAAGAAAATCGTCTCCTTCAGAGGTTGATGCCATGCTTTTGATCATCGCCATCGCAGCCGTGGGTGCCGCCGCCTTCTTCTTCGCGGAGCTGGCCAGCTCACCGATGCGCACACGCAGGAACCTGGTGCACCGCGCCGCCCACTACGGGCTCATTCGCACCGCCACAGGCAAGGAAATGCCGAAATTCCGCGAGCGGGCTCTCGAGCCTTTCATCGCCAAGGCCGCGCGGCTGATGCTGCGCGTGAACCCACGCACCAGCGTCGAGTCCGTCTCCGGGCGTCTCATGGCCGCAGGCATGCGGAAGACCTCGCCGATGACGATCATCGCCGCCAAGGGCATCATGGGTATCGGAGGCTTCGTGTTCGGGATCCTGCTGGGCGGCGCAGCCGCGCCGAAGCAGGCCATTCTCTGGGGTCTGGGCGCGGGGTTCCTCGGGTTCGTCGCTCCCAGCGTCTATCTGAACGGCAAAGTTCAGCGGCGCCAGACAGCGGTCGCACAGGATCTGCCCGACGCACTGGACCTTCTCTCGGTGAGTGTCGAAGCCGGGCTTGGTTTCGACGGGGCCGTGCAGAAGTTGACCGAGCACATGGACGGACCGCTCATCGAGGAGTTCGAGCTCGCCCTCGGCGAGATGCGCATCGGCGAAGGACGCCAGGAAGCGCTCAAGAAGATGGCCGAGCGCAGCGCATCCGCTGAGATGTCGAGCTTCGTGCGCGCGATCATCCAGGCCGACCAGCTCGGTATCTCCCTCGGCCGGATCCTTCGCATCCAGGCTGGCGACTCGCGCTTGAAGCGTCAGATGCTCGCCGAGGAGAAGGCGATGAAGGCGCCGATCAAGATGCTCTTCCCGACGGTGCTCTTCATCTTCCCGGCCATGTTCATCGTGATCCTCGGGCCGGCCTTCATCAACATCGCCAAGGTCTTCACGCTCTAGGCAGAGGGATGTCGGTGACTGAACACGGCATCGAGGGCGGTTTCGGCTCCGGTCTTAGAGCCAAGCTCGAGAAGAAGGATCAGCCCGAGCCGCGATCTCCCGGCGAGGCAATCGCCGCCGCGGTCGAGGTAGAGGCACCCGACGTCGAGGCGCTGCGTCTCGAGTTGAATGCCTCGCTCGCGCGCGAGCAGGAGCTCAGAGCGTCGCTCACCGAGCAGGTCGACGTCTCCGGCCGCGAGGTCCAGCAAGAGCAGGTGCTGGCCGAGCAGTCCGCCGCACTCGATCGGCGCGCGGCTGCCCTCGCGGCTACGGAGGCGGAGCTCGAGGAGCGCGAGCGGAAGATGACCCAGCGGCTCGTCGAGCTCGACGGCCTGCTCGAGCTGAAGGAGACGCTCGGGAAGACCGAGGCGTCGCTCGCCAAGCGTGAGCGGACGGTCGAGCTGAAAGTCCACGAGCTGAAGAACGCCGACGCGGAACGTGCGGCCGCGGCAAAGGACCTCAAGGAAAAGGTCGAGGACCTCGCACAGAAGGAGAAGGAGCTCGCCCGGTCGGAGGCGCGTGTCTCCAGCGGCCTCCGTGAGACCGAGGCACGCCACGAGAAGTTGATGCGCTCCCTGACCGAGAGCGAGGAGAAAGCTCGCGCCAAGGAGGAACAGGTCCGATCACTCGAGAAGGCGCTCGCCGAACGCGAAACGACGCTCGCCAAGGCCGAGCGCGAAGCGACACAGGCTCGGGTTCAGATCGAAGCTCGTGAGAAGGTGCTCGACAAGCGTGAGGCCGAGCTCGCCGCCAACAGCACCGGCAATCAGGAAGAGCTCGTCGCGCGTGCGCGCGAGCTGGATCAGCGCGAGCTGGAGCTCTCGGCTCGCGCAAGCGACCTCACTGCGCGACTCGAGCAGCTCGAGGGCGATCTTCGGGAACGGGATGCGGTTGCGAGAGACGCTCTAGCGCAGGTCGCGAACATCGAACGGCGTGAGGCTGAGCTGATGGCCCGCGAAGCCGAGTTCCACCGCCAGGAGGCGGCGCTACGCCGCGCTGCGGAAGAGGCGCAGAAGCCCGAGGTCGACGAGCTCGCCGAGCGCCGCTTGAAGCAGCGTGACGAGGAGCTCACGGCGAGGGAGGCCGGGCTGAACAAGGCCGAGCAGGCGATCCTCGCCTCGCGGAGCCGCTACGAGGGCAAGGAGAAGGGACTCGACGAGCGGGAGAAGGTCCTCGCCGCCCGCGCGAAGGAGCTGGAGGAGCGCGATGCCGCTCTGAACCTCCGGGAGGCACAGCTCGAGGCCGAGTTCGAGGTCCGCGAGCAGCGGCTCGAGCAGCGCGAGAAGGCCGGCGCCGAGCTCGAGGCGACTCTCTCGACCCGTGAGAGCGACCTCTCCATGTACGTCGCACAGCTCCAGGAGAACTTCGATCGCCGCGAATCCGAGTGGTGGACGAAGCAGCTCGGGAACAATGCCGGCCAATCCCCGGCCGCCTGACGACGTAGCAACCCGTCAGAATCTCTGGCATGGCCCAGGCGCTGACCGACAGTGAGCTCGTTGCGCGTTGCCGTGCCGGCGACCAGGAGGCCTGGGCCGAGCTCGTCGACAGGTTCTCCCGGTACGTCTACGCGATCTCCGTCCAGGCCTTCCGGCTTTCGGACGCCGATGCGGAGGACGTCTTCCAAGAAGTGTTCGCGCGCGCGTACCAGCATCTCGACGGTCTCCGCGACGATGCCGCGGTGCGTCCCTGGCTCGCCCAACTGACCCGCCGTCTTTGCATCGATCGCCTGCGCGCCTCGGCCCGCGAACGGCCCACGGCCGACGAAGAGCTGGAGCTCGCAGGGAGCGAGGAGACGCTGACGCTGCTCGAAGAGGCGCTCACGGTCCACGAGGCGCTGGCCGAGATACCGGAGCACTGCCGGGAGATCCTCGACCGGTTCTTCGCCCGGGACGAGAGCTACAAGACGATCGGGGAGGACCTCGACCTGCCCTCCGGCACGATCGCCAGCCGGATCTCGAGATGCCTGGCGCGCCTCCGTGAGCTCCTCGAGGGAAGAAACGACGCCGGTCCCGCGTCTGGTTCACGATGACCGCTTTTGACGAAGAGCGCCTCGCACGCCTGATCCGGGCCTTGCCGCCTGCGCCCGAGGCGTGGGTGCGGGCAGCGCAAGAGTTGCCGCTCGCGAAGGCCGAGCTCGACGAGATCGTCGCCCGTGCCGAGGCCGATGCCGAGTTCCGTGCCCGTCTCGTCGCCGATCTCGAGGCTGCGCTCGAGGCCGAGGGCTACGAGCGCGACCCGGCGGTCGTCGAAGAGCTGCGGGTTCGCTTCAAGTCCACGTAGCACTTCGATCACAATCCCCGCATGGCCTTGCTGGACAGGTCGCTGCGGGAGTTCCTCGACGATGTCGCGGCTGCGGGACGGACCCCGGGGGGCGGCTCCGCCGCAGCTCTCGTCACCGCCCTCGCCGCGGCGTTGCTGGCCAAGATCGCCAGAACCTCGACGGCGTGGCCCGAAAGCAGGGGGATCGCCGCGCAGGCCGAGTCCCTGCGCGACCGTGCGGCTCCCCTCGCCCAGGCGGACGCGGAGGAGTACGAAGCCGCGCTGCGGGCGCGCGAGGACGACGGCACCCAGGCCGGTGAGCGCCGGGACTTCGCCCTCGGGCGAGCGTACGCCCGCGCGGCAGAGCCACCGCTCCAGATCGCCCGGGCCGCCGCCGACGTTGCCGAGCTGGCGGTTGTCGTGGCCAGAAACGGCGATCCCGCGTTTCACGCGGATGCCGTCATTGCAGCGCTTCTGGCGGCGGCGGCCGCGAGCTCGGCGGCCGAGCTGGTGGGCGTCAACCTGACGGCCGCGGCGCGCGACGAGCGGGTCCGCGAGGCGGGGAGGCTGGCAGAGAACGCCGCCCGCGCCGCAGAAGAGGCGCGGGCGGCACGGGAGTAGATCAGGCGGCGCGAACCGCCAACCGCCGCGTGAGGCCCCTTCCTACGCCGGCGGTCAACCGAAGTGCTCCCGCATGCACCCGAAGCGGCCGCTCCGTTTCCGTCCCCTCGCGGATGCTTGCGGCCAATCGCTGCCGGGTCGCCTCGCGAAGGAGGTCGGCGTGGCGGTCTCGGGCGATCTCTTGCGGCGATTGCGGAAACACTTCGCCAACAGGACGCGCGACGAAGGCCTTGTCTTCCCTGAGCCGCGCCTCATACCCTTGAGGGAGTGTCCGAGGAAGAACTCCCCGCCTGGAGCCTCCCCGCCGCCGCGGTCGAGCGGATCGCGCTGCCCGAGGAATGGCCCGGCGAGATCACGCGGGATTGGGCGTGGGGCGGGGCAACGGGTGCCGGCGCCCGGGTCTGCGTGCTGGACAGCGGCATCGAGGACGGGCATCCGCTGGTCGGGAAGGTTCAGCAGTCGGTCGCCATTTCGATCGAGGGCGACGAGGTGATCGTCGACGAGGAGGACACCCAGGGCGATCTTTGCGGCCACGGCACGGCCTGCGCCGGAGTGATCCGCTCGCTGGCGCCGGAGTGCGACCTCGTCAGCGTCCGCGTTCTCGGAGCCGGTTACACCGGCAGCGGCGCCGTCCTGCTCGAGGGCCTCAAGTGGGCGATCGAGCAGGGCTACGACGTCATCAACATGAGCCTCTCGACGACGAAGCAGAAGTTCGCGTCCCTCCTGCACGAGCTCGCGGACACCGCATACTTCCAGCGGACGATGCTGGTCGCCTCTGCGCACAACATGCCCGTCGAGAGCTATCCGTGGCGCTTCTCGAGCGTCATCTCCGTCGGAAGCCACGAGGGCCAGGATCCCCTCGAGTACTACTACAACCCCGCGCCGCCGGTCGAGTTCTTCGCGAGGGGTGTCGATGTCGAGGTGGCGTGGAACGGCGGCGGCCGCCTCGTCTGCACCGGAAACAGCTTCGCCACCCCGCACGTAGCTGGCATTGCCGCGCTCGTCCTGTCGAAGCATCCGGAGCTGACGCCGTTCCAGCTAAAGAGCGTGCTCTACCTGGCGGCGAACAACGTGGGGGGAGGCAAGTGAGCGACGGCGACGACCTGCGGGCGGCCGTAGCCGCCGGCGTGCTCGGCTCGGAGGAGCAGTTCCGAGGGCTCTTGCAGTCGATCGTCGACGTGGCCCGGGCGATCTTCAAGGCCAAAGCGTCTTCGATCTTCCTCCTGGACGAAGAGGCCGACGAGCTCGTCTTCGAGGCAGTTGCCGGTGAAGGCTCCGACTCGCTCGTCGGCCAGCGCTTTCCGTCCAGCACCGGCATCGCCGGTTTCGTTCTCGTCAGCCGGCAGCCGCTGGTGATCGAGGATGTTCTCCAGGATCCGCGCTTCTCCCGGGAGACCGCCGAGAGCACCGGCTTCGTTCCCAAAGGGCTCATGGCCGTGCCGCTCCTCCACGATGAACGCGCGCTCGGCGTGCTGGAGGTGCTCGACCGGCCGCAGGACACGAGGTTCACGCTTGCCGAGATGGACCTGCTCGGGCTGTTCGCGAACCAGGCCGCGATCGCCCTCGATCTCCTGCAGCGGGCCCGGCGGGCGCAGGCTGCCCTCGTGGGCGAGGGTGACCTCGCCGTGGTCGCCCGCGTGGCCGAGGCCCTCGAGCAGCAGCGAGACGAAGAGGACGGTTCGCGCGCGAACGCGCTGCGGCTGCTCGCAGAGCTCGAAAAGCTTCTCTAGAAAGCGCGAAGCCCGGGCTAGCCCGGGCTTCGTCGATGCATGAAAAACGGGAGGCTACGCCTGCTTGCGATGTGCCTCCACGTCGTCTGAATCGTCGGTGCCGGGCTCGTCGGTGGCCTCGACCGCACGCTGCTGCTTGCGGTGAGCCTCGACGTCCTCGTCCTTGGCCTCGTCCTGCTCGAAGCGCTCGTCCGACATTGAAATCCTCCTTCTAGAAGGGACACGGCGGATTGCCGGTTTTCAGGTACTAGACGGGCCGTCCGGGATGAATCTTCCCTCCTGCCCTTCAAATACACAACCCTGGCTGCGATCCTGCGCCCGGTGCGGCGATTCCTGAGGCAGCTGGCCGGGTCGAGTCGAGCGTTTCGGGAGGTCTTTGCGAACCCCGACCTCCGCCGGATCCAGCTCGCATGGGCCGGATCGCTCATCGGGACCTGGGCCTACGGCATCGCCATCGTCGTCTACGCCTACGAGCAGGGCGGCGCCACGGCGGTCGGCATCGTCGGCCTGTCCCGCTGGCTCGCGGCCGCGTTCGCCTCGCCTTTCGCGGCCCTGCTCGGAGACCGTTACGACCGGCGTCTCGTCATGGTCGTGTCCGATCTCGTACGGGCGCTGCTTATCGCCGGAGCCGCTGTCGCGGCCTACGCCGATGCCAGCCCCATCGTCATCTACGTGATCGCCGGTCTCGTCGGTGTTGCGGCGACCGCGTTCCGTCCCGCCCAGGCTGCCCTCGTTCCTTCGCTGGCCCGCACACCCGAGGAGTTGACTGCGGCGAACGTCTCCGCGAGCGCGATCGAGAGCATCGGCATCTTCGGAGGCCCCGCGATCGGGGGCCTGCTGCTCGCGGTCTCCGGACCGGGCGCCGTCTTCATCGTGACGGCCTCGGCTCTCGTCTGGTCGGCGATCCTGGTGGTGGGCGTACGACCGGCCGGCGCGGTCGAGCGCAGTGTCGTCGAGCCCGGCTCGGTCGTCGACGAGCTGCTCCTCGGTTTCCGCACGATCGCTCGGGAGCGCCGGCTGCGCCTGCTCGTCGGCCTCTTCTCCGCACAGACGTTCGTCGACGGGATGCTCAACGTGCTGATCGTCGTGATCGCGCTGAAGCTGCTCGATACGGGGAACGCCGGCGTCGGCTTCCTCAACTCCGCGGTCGGCGTCGGCGGTTTGCTGGGCGCGCTCGCCGCGGCTGCGCTCGTCGGCCGAGGACGGCTCGCCGCCGACTTCGGAGTTGGGATCTTCATCTGGGGCGTGCCGATCGCGCTCGTCGCGATCTGGCCGAATCAAATCTTCGCGCTCGTCCTGCTCGGAATCGTCGGTATCGGCAACACGATCGTCGACGTCTCGGGCATGACGCTCCTGCAGCGCGCCGCGCCCGACGAAGTGATCGCGCGGGTCTTCGGCGTGATGGAGAGCCTGTTCCTGCTGACCGTCGGCCTCGGCGCGCTTGCCGCGCCGCTCCTGCTCAACTGGCTCGGCACGCGCGGGGCGCTAATCGCGGCCGGAGCACTGCTGCCGCTTCTCGTCGTGCCGGCCTGGCCGCGGCTCAACGACATGGATCGCGCGGCGCGGGTTCCGCTCGAACGGATCGAGATCCTGCAGGCGAACTCGATCTTTCGTCCGCTCCCCGAGGCCACCCTCGAGCAGCTCGCCGAGGGGCTCGAGGAAGTCGACGCTCCGGCCGGGGAGGAGGTCGTTCGCCAGGGTGAGCCGGGCGACCGCTTCTACCTCGTCAAGGATGGGGCCCTCGAGGTGTACATCGACGGCAAGCTGGTCCAGACACTCGGGCCGGGGGACTCATTCGGCGAGATCGCCCTTCTGCGCGACATGCCGCGCACTGCGACCGTGCGGGGAAAGACCGCCGCCACTCTCTACGCGCTCGATCGGCGCGCCTTTCTCACCGCCGTCACCGGTTTCGGACCGAGCCTGTCCGCCGCGGAGGCGGTCATCGGGATGCGGCTCGGGCCCGCTCCATCCGGGATCGTCCGCGCCTAGGGATTTCGTGCCGGAGCGTTAGTCGATCTTCGCCATGACGTGCTTGATCTGCGTGTAGTCCTCGAGCGAATACGCGGAGAGGTCCTTGCCGTAGCCCGAGTGCTTGAAGCCGCCGTGCGGCATCTCGCTGACCAGCGGGATGTGGTCGTTGATCCACACCGTCCCGAACTGGAGCTTCCGCGAAGCGTTGAGCGCGCGGCCGACGTCGCGCGTCCACACGGACGCGGCCAGGCCGTAGTTCACGTCGTTCGCCCAGGCGATCGCCTCGTTGTCGTCGGCGAAGCGCTGAACCGTGACGACCGGGCCGAAGACCTCGCGCTGCACGATCTCGTCGGTCTGGCCGACGTCGACAACCACCGTGGGCTTGACGAAGAAGCCGCGGTCGCCGTTCGTGCCGCCGCCCGTCAGCACGGTCGCGCCCTTCGCACGGTCGATGAAGCCGAGCACGCGTTCCTGCTGCGCCTTCGAGATCACCGGGCCCATCTCGATCTCCTCGCCCTCGGCAGGATCGCCGACGTGCAGCGACTCGACGGCCGGGACGAGCTCCTCGAGCAACCGGTCGTAGATCTTCGGGCCCGCGACGACACGTGAGGCTGCCGTGCAGTCCTGCCCCGAGTTCCAGTAGCCGCCGATCTTGATGCCCTCGGCGACCGCGGCCGGATCCGCGTCGTCGAAGACGATCACGGGCGCCTTGCCGCCGAGCTCGAGGTGCACGCGCTTGAGGTTGTCCGCCGCCGTTCGCGCGATGATCTTGCCGGTCTCGACGTCCCCGGTGAGCGACACGAGACGTACGTCCGGGTGCTTGACGATCGCCTCGCCCGCGGGAACGCCGTCGCCGGTAATGACATTCAGGACACCGGGCGGGAGGATCTCGGCCGCGAGCTGCGCGAAGCGCAACGTCGTGAGCGGCGTCTGCTCGGACGGCTTCAACACCTGCACGTTGCCCGCGGCCAGCGCAGGAGCGAGCTTCCAGATCGCCATCATCAGCGGGTAGTTCCACGGCGCGATTCCGCCGACGATCCCGATCGGCTCACGCCGCAGCCACGAGGTGTAGCCGCGCATGTACTCGCCGGCCGACTTGCCTTCGAGCACGCGTGCAGCGCCGGCGAAGAAGCGGATGTTGTCGGTTGCGACGGGGATCTCGTCCCTCGCATACGAGAGCGGCTTGCCGACGTTCAGCGATTCGAGCTCGGCGATCTCTTCGGCATGCTCGTCCAGCACGTCCGCCAGCTTGAGCAGCAGCGCGGCGCGCTCGCCGGGCGTCGTCTCGATCCATTCGACGAGGGCCTTCTTCGCCGCCTGGACCGCACGGTCGACGTCTTCGGCCGATGCGCGCGGGACCTCGGCGATCACCTCGCCGGTCGAGGGGTTGAGAACCTCCATGGTCTCGCCGCTCGAGGCGTCGACCCAGTCGCCGCCGATGAGGTTCTGGTGCTTGGAAACGGTGGTGCTCACGGGCTACCTCCTTCGCAGGATCCCCGTGTCGCGCGTCAGGCGCTGCGCGATTGTCACGGGAAGCACGGTCATGACTATCACGAAAAAGACGACGACGTTCACCTGGGGAAGCTGCTGCCCCAGGCGCAGATTGCCGAGAATCCAGATCGGCAGGGTGTTCTGCGCGCCGGCGGTGAACGTCGTGACGATCACCTCGTCGAACGAGAGCGCGAAGGCCAGCAGCGCACCGGCGACGAGGGCGGTCGAGATGACGGGAAAGGTGACAAAGCGGAAGGTCTGCCAGCCGTCCGCGCCGAGATCCATCGACGCTTCTGTCAACGAGGTCTGGGTACGGCGCAGCCGGGCGACGACGTTGTTGTAGACGACGACGATGCAGAAAGTCGCGTGCCCGATCACGATCGTCCAGAGCGAAGGGCTGAGCCCGTGAACGGGGTTGTTGTTGAAGAACGAGTTCAACGCGATGCCCGTCACGACGCCGGGCAGCGCGATCGGCAGGACGAGCAGAAACGTTATGGCGTCCCGCCCGAAGAAGCGGAAGCGGCTGACCGCGGTCGCTGCGGCCGTGCCGAGGACAACCGCGATCGCGGTCGCGATCCCGCCGGCCTTCAACGAGAGGATGAGCGCGCTGCGCGCCTCCTCGTTGTGCCACGCCGCGTGGAACCACTTGGTACTGAAGCCGGCGATCGGCCAGCTCTGGATGTTCGAGGAGTTGAAGGCGTAGACGCAGATGAGGATGAGCGGGAGCCACAGGAAGAGGACGACAAGCACCGTCCAGACGCTGAGGGAGATCCTTGTCGCGCGTGCCTCCACTACTACAACGCCTCGAATGCGCCCAGCCGTTTGGCGAGGGTCAGGTAGATCGCCATCACGATCAGCGGCACGGTGGCGTAGGCGGCGGCGAACGGCAGGTTGTTTGTTAGCCCGAGGACGTTCCGATAGATGACGTTCCCGATGAAGTCGACGTTGCCCACGAGCGTCGGCGTGATGTAGTCGCCGAGCGTCAACGAGAACGTGAAGATCGAGCCGGCCGCCAGGCCGGGCAGCGCCAGCGGCAGGATCACTCTGCGGAACGTCGTCCAGTTGCGTCCGCCGAGGTCGCGTGAGGCTTCGATGAACGAATCCGGGATCCGTTCGAGTGCCGCGTACACCGGCAGGACCATGAACGGGAGCCAGATGTAGGAGAACACGATCCACATGGCCGTGCTCGTGAACGCCCAGTTCTGCGTAGGCAGGCCGACCTTCGCGAGCGACCAGTTGAGGGCACCGTCATGGTTGAGGATCAGCCGCCACGCGTAGATCCGCGCGAGATAGCTCGACCAGAGCGGCAGCAGCACGAGCACGAAGAGGATCGTGCGCAGGCGCGGCGTTGCGACGCGAGCCATGTAGTACGCGAACGGAAAGGCGATCAACGCGTCGGTGAGGGTGACCGCAGCCGCCATCCAGATCGTCCTGAACGCGATCTGCCGATACGTCGGGTCGTGGATGATCGTGTCGAAGTTCGTCCACGTCCACACGTGGGTGAGCTTCCCCGTGAACGAGTCGATGCTCCAGAACGACGAGACGAACAGGACGGCGAGCGCCGCCAGGTAGAAGATCAGCATCCAGGCGAGCGGCGGCAGGAGCAGCGCGACCGCCCGTAGCCATGGCCGCCGCCAGAGTGCGGCGGAAAGACGGCGGCGGGCCGATCGAGGCCGGCCCGCCGCCCGATACGCCTGAGACGTCAATTCAACTCTTGATGTCAGTCCAGGCTTGCTGCCACTTCGTGTAGTCCATGCAATTGCTCTGGCCGTTGCCGCAGTCCTTGACCGGCGTCTTCCAGAACTTGATCGAGTTGAAGTAGGCCGCCGGTGCGTTGCCGTGGTACTGGGCGCACGAGCCCTTGGACAGCTTGTCCATGATCGCGCACGCCTTGGTGTTCGCCGGCGTCTCACCGAAGTAGATCGCCTGCTGAGCCTGCACCTTCGGCGTGGAAACCCACTTGATCCACGAGACGGCACAGTTCGGGTGCTTGGCCTTGGAGGAGATCATCCACGTGTCGGCCCAGCCCGTCGCGCCTTCCTTCGGGATCAGGTCGCTGACAGGAGCCTTCTCGCCCTTGAGCGTGTTGGTCTGATACGGCCACGATGCCCCGAGGACCACTCCGCCGTTCTTGAACAGGTCGATCTCGTCACTCGCCGACGCCCAGTACTTCTTCACGAGCGGGCGCTGTTTCTTCAGGAGATCGACGGTCGCCTTGAACTGCGCGGCGTTGAGTTCGTACGGGTCCTTGATGCCGAGCGCGGGCTTCGTCTTCGAGAGGTAGAGAGCGGCGTCCGCGATCTGGATCGGGTTGTCCGGGACCGTGATCTTGCCCTTGTACTTCGAGCTGTAGAGGACTCCCCAACTGTTCGGCTTGGGCTTGACCTTCTTCGTGTTGTACATGAGCGTGTTAGGGCCCCACTGCAGCGAGATCCCGTAGTGGACTCCCTTGACCGTGTTGTGCGACGGGGACTTCAACGCCGGGATGAAGTTCTTGAAGTCCGGCACCAGCTTCGGATCGATCGGACGAACGTCCTTGCCCACGATCAGGCGGAGGCTGGCGTCCCCGGAGGCGGAGACGGCGTCGTACTGGCCGGTCCGCATCAGTGTCACCATCTCGTCCGAGGAACTGCCGAACTTCGAATGCACCTTGCACCCGGTCGCTTTCTGGAACGGGGTCACCCACTGCTTGTATGTGTAGCCCTCCCATGCGATCAGGTTGAGCGTTCCCTCGTTCTTTCCGGTTTTGGTGATCATCGACGGCCCACCGGCCCCCGAGCTGACTCCCGACGCGGGCACGCACAACGCCGCGGCCAGTGCGGCGAGAAACACGTGCCTCCTGTGAATCCTCCTCATTCCTGTCCTCCTCGTTCGATCTCGAAGGTGTGCTCGGGACGCCACTCGAGGCGAACCCGCTTGCCCCTTGACTCGAGCGCCTCCTGCGAGGACGTCTCGAGGTTCTGCCTGACAACTGTGAGCTCGCCGCCTGAGTCGAGCTCGACGATGTACCTGGTGAACATCCCGACGTAGACGACGTCGCGGATGCGGCCCAGCTCGCCTTCGCCGGCTTCGTCGAAGTGCATCCGGATCTTCTCCGGACGGACGGTGAACTTTCTGCCGTCCCGCTCGATCACGTTCGAGACGCCGACGAAGCCGGCCACGAACTCGGTTGCGGGACGTTCGTAGACCTCGGCCGGAGCACCGATCTGCTCGATCCGGCCTTCGTTGAAGACTGCGAGGCGGTCGCTCATCGTGAGCGCCTCCTCCTGGTCGTGCGTGACGTAGACGAACGTGATGCCGACGTCGCTGACCTCGCGCTGGATGCGCTTCAGCTCGATCTGCATCTCCTGGCGGAGCTTCAGGTCGAGCGCGCCGAGCGGCTCGTCGAGAAGCAGCACCCGCGGCGTGTTGACGAGCGAGCGCGCGAGCGCGATGCGCTGTCGCTGACCGCCTGACAGCTGCACGGGCTTGCGGTCGCCTAGCTCGGGCAGGCGGACCACTCTCAGGATCTCCTCGACGCGCCGCTTTCTTTCGGCGCGTGGGACGCGCTTCACGCGCAAGCCGTAGGCAACGTTCTCGGCCACGGTCATGTGCGGGAAGAGCGCGTAGTCCTGGAACACGGTGTTGACGTCGCGTTCGTAGGGGGCGCGGTTCGTGACGTCGGTTCCGCCGAGCTCGATCCGCCCTTCGTCCGGACGCTCGAAGCCGGCGATCAGGCGCAGCGTCGTCGTCTTGCCCGAGCCCGACGGCCCGAGCAAGGTGAAGAACTCTCCGGCCGGGATCTCGAGATCGACCCGGTCGACCGCCACGACGTCGCCGTACGTCTTGCGGATCCCGTCGAGCCGGACATCGATCTCTGCCGCAGGCACGGGATGTGGTGCCGACTCCGTCTCAGCCAGCGCGGGCGTCGCCAAGCGATTCCTCCAGCAGATCCAGGCCGCGCTCGAGGAGCGCATCGTCGATCGTGAGGGGCACGAGGATGCGAATCACGTTCCCGTAGATACCGCAAGACAGCAGGACGAGGCCGCGGTCGCGTGCGGCCGAGGTCACCGACTTCGCGAGCTCCGGCGTCGGGTCGGCCAGCTCGAGTGCGAGCATCGGGCCGAGCCCGCGAACCTCCCCGACGGCCGCATTGCGCGCCGCGAGCTGCTCGAGGCGCGTACGGATGCGGACGCCGAGCTCGTCTGCTCGCCTGCGGAACCCTTCGCTTGCGACCTCGCGGAGGACCTCGATCGCCGCTGCGCAGGCGAGGGGGTTCCCTCCGAAGGTCCCGCCGAGGCCTCCGGGCGGAACAGCGTCCATCAGCTTTGTCGGGCCGGTCACGCCGGCGAGCGGTAGACCGCCGCCGAGCGACTTTCCCGAAACGATCAGGTCCGGAACGGTGTCGTAGTGCTCGATCGCCCAGATCGGCCCCGTCCTCCCGATGCCGGCCTGCACCTCGTCGTCGACGTAGAGGATCCCGTGCTGTTCGCACACTTCTTTGAGCCGGGCCGGGAAGTCCGCCGGCATCGCAACGAAGCCGCCTTCGCCCTGCACGGGCTCGAGCACGACGCACGCGACGGTGGCGGGGTCGACATCCTGCTTGAAGAGGTGCGCCAACGCTTCGAGCGCGTCGTCCGACGAGACGCCTCGATACGGATACGGCGCGGCCGATCGATACACCTCGCCCGGGAACGGGCCGAAGCCCTGCTTGTACGGAACCACCTTTGCCGTCATCGCCATCGTCAAGCTCGTTCGGCCGTGGAAGGCGTGGTCGAACACGATCACCGCGGGGCGCCCGGTGGCGGTCCTCGCGATCTTCACGGCGTTCTCGACCGCTTCGGCGCCGGAGTTCACGAGCAGCGACTTCGTCTCGACGCCGGGCCGCGGCCAGGTCTCGTCGAGGAGCTTGCAGGCCTCGACGTATGGCTCGTACATCCCGACCATGAAGCACTGGTGGAGATAGCGGTCGACCTGCTCGTGGATCGCGGCCGCGGCGAAGCCGTGGCCGGTGTTCTGGCACCCGAGCCCGCCTGCGAAGTCGATGTATTCGCGACCGTCGACGTCCCAGATCCGTGCGCCTTCCGCGCGGGCGACGACGAGCGGGGTCGTTGCGACGCCGCGCGCCACGTACCGCTCGCGGTCGGCGACGACCTGGTCCGACTTGGTGTTCTCGCTGATGGCCATCAGGCGTGCTTCAGGTCTCCCAGGATGTCGTCGACGACGCGCTCGCCGGTTTCGACGGCGCCGTTCAGGTACCCCTGGAAGTCCTGCGACGTGTGCTCGCCGCAGAAATGGCAGTTGCCCTGGCGGGCGTATTCCATCCCGGAGAACTTCGTGTACTGCCCGACCTTCCAGTAAGAGTACGAGCCCTTCGTCCACTCGTAGCCCGTCCAGAAGTCGATGGTCGCGCGGCCGGTCCAGTGATCGGCGACCTTCGTGCCGGGGAAGAGCGGCTGCATCTGTGACATGAACTGCTGCGCTCGCGACGACGGTGTGCCGCTGCCGAAGCTGGCGCCGATGTTCCCGCCCGTGTAGTCCACGAGCAGTCCTTTGCCCTTGCCGCCACCCTGGGCGCGTGAGACCTCCCAGGTGTTCTGGTAGCCGGTGTCGGCATACGTGTTGCCGTTGTTGCCGGCCCCGTACCAGAAGCGATCCTTGAACTCGACGTGCAGCTTCGAGTTCGTCCCCATCGGGAGCTCCTTGATCGCCGTGACCTTGAGCGGCTCGAAGCCCGCTTTCGAGTAGTTGACCGAACGAAGCAGGGAGAACGGCAGCGCGAGCACTACACGATCGGCGACGACTGTTTGCGTTCCATTGTCCTTGCTGAAAGTGAGCGTGTACGAGCCACCCGCGTTCTGCTTGATCGACGTCAACGCCGTGTTGAGCGAGATCTGGCTCGCGAGCGCATCGGACATCAGCTTCGCGATCTGGTCGTTGCCGCCGCGGACGTGGTACTTCTCGTTCGAGGCGCCGAAGACTCGGAACTGGCCCTGGCCGCGGTAGCCGAGCAGGTAGAGCAGGTTGAGCGAGCTCTGGACGCTGCACTCGGCCCCGTACTCGATGTTGTAGGCGAGGTCGAGCACTCGGCCCAGCTTCGACTTCGAGCCACCGTTCGGAATCGTCTCGTCGAGCCACTGGATGATCGACATGTGGTCGAGCTCCCAGCCTCGCTGGGTGTAGAGATTCCAGAGTGTCGGGTAGCTGGCCGCCGTGACGTCTTTGTGCAGCTTCTGGTAGATCCCGTTCAGGTCTTCAAGGAGCTGCGAGTACTCGTACCTGCCGCCGTTGACCCAGAAGAAGTCCTCGGTCCCGTTCGGCTGTGCCTGGAGCAGATTGTCGAGGTTGAGGCCGAGCTCCTGAGCAAGCTGGCGGACCGCCATATGCCCCTGGTCGATGAGCTCTCCCCCGTGCTCGCCGATGAGCGGTGAGAAGTCACGGATCGTGTAGCAGCGGCCGCCTGTGCGATCGGAGGCCTCGTAGATCTGGGCGCTCAGCCCGGCCTGCTTCAGTCGATACGCGCAGGTGAGGCCGGCGAGGCCGGCTCCGACGATCGCAATCTGGGGCTGGGTCGCCCCGTACGCCGCCTTTGCGAAGCGGCCCATCGTGCCCGCCCCGGCGAGTGCCGCCCCCGCCATTGCCGTCCGCTTGACCAGCTCGCGTCGGGTCGTCCGGCTTTCGACGACCTCGGCCCACGCGTCCTCGATGCGCTGCGCCTGCGGTGTTCTAGCCACTCCCACTCCTCCCCGGATGGTTTGCGAGGGGGAGCATCCAACATTCGCAATGCGAGTTCAAGTAGGGGCTTACATTGACCGGATGCGCACCACATGGTACGAATCGCCTCGCTTTGCGTAGAGCGATCGCGCAGCCG
>Ga0193719_10000026_pt1 | contig 44653 bp, 55 predicted proteins | sample U2a2metaG_FD_160103 | JGI IMG/M metagenome (GOLD analysis project Ga0193719, IMG submission 160103) | Soil microbial communities from a riparian zone of the East river system, Colorado, United States - U2a2 | ecosystem: Environmental > Terrestrial > Soil > Riparian zone | place: USA: East... | reverse complement strand
CACATCCTATATCCAAATACTTGGGTTCTGGAGAAATTGATTTTGCTGTTGCAACAACACGCAGTACATCAACTTTTCGATAACCAAAGTAAGTGCCGCAAATATATGGAAAAATGAAACGTTCATGTAATGAAAATTTGCTAGTTTTTCTGAATTCATTATATTTTGAGTATGCTCCATGAAGTTCATCAATTTGAAATGGCATACATTAATAGATTACAAATTTAACTCAAATTTAACCTATTATTTTTAATTTTTGAACAAGATTTATTATTTATCGATTTTAAATTTAAGCGTCAGATGTTTACTAAGAAATTATCCAAAAGGCTTATAAAGTTCTACTCTGACTTTTTATTATGGGTCGTTCATATGAAGAATGGTGGAGTACTGTTCCCAGTGATCTGAAGGAAAAAGTTCGTAAAGGTGATGAAGGAAACAAACCATTGTTAAACCAGATTAACTATGTTTTACTTCATCTTCATTTAGCCGGAAAACATGATGCAAAACCTAGTCACGATGAATTGAAGGACTGGCTTCACAGCGGTCAGGTTGATGTACTAAGGATGGCACCTAAGAAGTAAATTTCCATCTCATTTCTTTTTTCAGTCATATATTATTGTTTTATAACACCGTTTTGCATACAGCATAGTGTTTAAATAGTTTCAAACATATGCTCCTTTAGTGATTTAGTAGATTGCCTATTGCAATACTTCCAGATGTTGATGAACAAAGATGTATTGGCTGTGCTCTATGTGTCGAAATTTGTACTGCTCTTGGCCCAGATGTATTGAGGGTAAAACCGGTTGAAGGATGGAAGAGAGGTAAAGCTTTTGTATTCTATCCTGAAAGATGCATTTCAGATGGTGCATGTTTAGGCGTTTGTCCAACGCATGCGATATTCTGGATGAGACCAATGGAGTACACATCAGGAGTACCTGTTCCTCTACACAAGAACGGTGTATTCGACAAGGGTTGGGAAGAAGGCTAAGCAAATTTTTCACAATACCTCCCTTTTTTAATTTTCTTTTTACATTAATTGATAATTGAATTACAATATTCTAAATCCAAACCTGTAATTAAACTCCTTCATTAGTTAGTTTTTAATAAAATCTTTAATTGAACGCTCTGAAAACTACAAAGTGAAAATTAAATTCAAACTTGCTTCAAAGCAAGATAAAAGATAGCCTATACTAAATACTTGTTGTAATCTGGTATTTTGGAAGCTTTTTCATAGTTTAGTATTCGATCATTAAAACTAAGTGTATAACTAATTTCGTCCATTCCTTCTAAAAGCATTTTTTTCCTAGTGGAATCTATATCAAAATTTATTGTTTTTTCAGAAAGAGAAACTGTCTGTTTCTGTAAACTAACCTCCACAGTTGCATCTTTTTCATCGACTAGATTAAAGAGATATTCTATTTCATTTTTACTTAAGAAGATAGGCAATAATCCCTTTTTAAAACAATTATTATAGAATATATCTGCAAACGAGGAAGCAATTATGACTCTAATTCCATAATCAAATAATGCCCACACTGCGTGCTCTCTAGAACTACCACATCCAAAATTATCTCTTGTCAATAATACTTGTCTTTCTTTATATTTTGGGTCATCGAGAACAAATTGCTTCTTGGGATTCCCACTATGATCAAAACGCCAATTGTAAAAAAGAAAATCTCCATATCCACTTTTTTGGATTAGTTTAAGAAATTGTTTGGGTATTATTTGATCCGTATCTACGTTGATCATATCTAGAGGGATTAATTTGCTTTTGATCTCTTTAAAAGAATCCATTTCCTATGACCAGATTACAACCAATCTCTTACATCTACAAAATGTCCTTCTATAGCACATGCAGCAGCCATTACTGGACTTACCAGATGAGTTCTTCCACCAGCGCCCTGCCTACCTTCAAAGTTTCTATTTGAAGTACTCGCACAGCGTTCGCCTGGTGACAATATATCTGAATTCATTCCAAGGCACATACTACAACCTGACTCTCTCCATTCAAATCCTGAATCCTTGAAAATCCTATCCAACCCCATCCTCTCAGCCTCCAATTTAACTTTTTGAGACCCAGGAACAATCATAGCTCTCACATTTGGTGATACCTTTCTCCCTTTGATAACAATCGAAGCTTCAATCAGATCTTCTAGCCGTGAATTTGTGCATGAGCCTATGAAGACTCTATCAACATGAACATCAGTCATTTGTGTACCTGGCTCTAAATTCATGTATTCCAGAGCTCTGATAGCTAATTTCCTTTTATTTTCATCACCTTCCGCAAATTCCTCAGGTGAAGGGATAGAGTCAGTTATGTCAACAACCATGGATGGATTTGTTCCCCATGTTACTTGAGGTGCAAGCTCATCAACATTAATCGTCTCAACTCTATCAAATTTTACGTTTGAATCACTTCTCAAATTGCTTTTCCAAAGTTCTATCATTTTATCCAGTTCTGATTCTTTAGGAGCATACCTTCTTCCTCTCAAATAATTGAAAGTAATTTCGTCAGGAGCAATTAATCCTGCTCTTGCTCCCCCCTCAATAGACATATTGCAAATAGTCATTCGCTGCTCCATTGATAGTGCAGAAATTGCCTGTCCTCTGTATTCGATAACAGTCCCAGAACCTCCATCGGTACCTATTTCGTGAATAATCTTGAGTATTATGTCCTTAGGAGTGATAGTATGAGATTTTCTTAGATTGCCTTTAACATTGATTAAGAATGATTTTGGTTTGTACATCCATATACACTGTGTAGCGAGAACATGTTCAACCTCGCTAGTTCCTATTCCAAAAGCAAGAGCACCAAATGCACCATGTGTTGATGTATGACTGTCACCGCAAACTATGGTCGTACCAGGCAATGTGAAACCAAGTTCTGGTCCAATTACATGAACTATGCCCTGATCAGGGCTAGTCATATCATAGAAAGTTATCCCAAATTCCTTGCAATTTCTGCCTAGTGTTTCAAGTTGCATTTTGGATACCTCATCAACAACAGGGAGTGATCTGTTTCCAGTTGAAACGTTATGGTCTGTTGTTGCAATTGTTAAACCAGGGCTTCTAACTTTTCTACCGCTCTGCTTTAGACCAGCAAAAGCTTGTGGAGATGTAACTTCATGTATTAAGTGCCTATCAATGTATACCAATGACGGGCCAGTGGTATCGCCAGCATGTTCATCCTGACTATTATCTATGACTACATGACTATCCCAAATCTTGTCAAAGAGGGTTTTTTGCATTATTATGATATCGTTAGTTAAATCGGAATATAATCATATTACTATCCAACTATATTTTGACGTAAAACAGTAGTATGGGGAGTGATAAGGCTTAAATCTAGTATTGATAGAAATTAACTCCAATGTTTCAGCATGACAATAAGAACTATGAAGAATACGTTATGAATCATATAAAGAAAGGAACGACTACCTGTGCTTTGACATGCAATGACGGAGTTGTTCTAGCTGCAGATACAAGAGCTAGTGCTGGATTCTTTATTGTAGATAGAAATGTTATGAAAATCCAAAAGGTAGATGAACATTTAGGTATGACAATTGCTGGAGGTGTAGCCGATGCTCAAAACTTGGTTGATCTTTTGCGTTATAATGCAAATTTGTATAGATTATCAAACAAAGAAAGATTAATTCCTGTGAAATCTGCCGCAAGACTTTGTTCTAACGTTCTCTTCAATCAAAGATACTATCCTTATTACGTACAGATCATCATGGCAGGATTTGATAAAAATGGCGACGGTTCACAAATATACAACATTGATTTGTTCGGGTCTATGACCAGTGAAAAATTTATTTCAACTGGTAGTGGTTCTCCGGTTGCATATGGATACTTAGAGTCAGAATATAAAAATGATCTCAGCGTTAATGAAGCTTACAAAGTAGCTATACAAGCAATTGCAGCAGCTATAAGAAGGAATTCTGGAACTGGTGATAACATAAATGCTGTCATTATAGACAAAGATGGATATCGAGAGTTATCCAAGGAAGTAAAGGACGCTGTACAAGCAGTTTATTGAATCATTTTATTATTATCAAGACTTTTATTGTTCAAATTATCCTCACCTACTTTTATTCCTAAATAGATGCGTAAATTACTTAATTAATCAGAGCTGATCGGTTCATCAGTTTAGTAATTGATAATAAATTGATTAATACCCACGATAGAAAATATCAAAAAATCAAAGAAGAGGTTAAGAGGTTTATTCAAAAAAATAAGAAAATAGATCATTCAACAATTCTTAATGAAATGAATGTAGACTATGATACTCTTATGCAAATATTGAGAGAATTAAAGAATAAGGGACATTTGAATTAACTACTTGAGATGTTCTAGTAATGTCTTTTGATTTTCTGCATCGACCTCATTATATGCATTATCTAATATTTTTCGTATTCTTTGAGCACGTGCAGTACCAAATCCTGGAATTTTAGCCAATTCAGCCGCTGACGCATTTAATGCTCTCTTAGGCGTGTTAAATTCCTTCAACATTTTTACAGCAAACATACCACCAACTCCAGGCAATGAAGAAAGAACGGATAATTGCTGTATCTGCTCAGAGGTCTGCTTTCTTATTTTTCGTAAAAGGGGCCCATACGAATATTTTCTAGATAATTTATTTGCAATTGCTATGAGAAAACTGGTCGTATGTTCTATATTTGGTGTATGAACTAAAGGTATCTTGAAATCTAAAACTACTGTGATTAATGAATCATAAACTAATTGAATTTTTTGATCATAGCTACGGAAGGATTTATCAGATTGAGATTTCAAATCCTCAATGATGTTCCCTTCAACAATTAATAATGGTGACGAAAAATATCTTACGAGCTGCGAACATTGAATAAATAATCTTCCATCATAAAAGGAGCTTAATAAATCGGGTATAGTTTTTCTTTCAATTGCTACATTATTAAAAACAATATAATCAGCGACCTTCAAGGTAGCGAAGTCTACAAAGACGCCTGACTCCTTGAGCAATTCTGGGATGCCACTGTTTTTTTCTCTTTTATCGACTACTATTCTCAAATAGAATCTAACTATTGAATAGCATGCCAAAGTTTTAAAAATATTGATGCATTATGAACGAGCCCCTGGTGGGACTCGAACCCACGACCTAAGGTTTACGAAACCTTCGCTCTACCAACTGAGCTACAGAGGCCTATTTCTTGGATACATTTGCAATCACATAACCAATTTAACTATTTTCTAATTTGATGAAATATTTACTACATACAGCTATCGAATATTCTCGATCTGATTATAAAACAAGATTAAATAGTTGAAAATTTAAGCTTTTTAAAGTGAAAATTTCAATCTCTGGTATTAGAGGTATCTTTGGTCAAGATCTAGACTTACATGCCATAATAAATTTTTCCAGATTGTTTGCTTCCTTTATTATTAATAGTTCCAGTAAATCTGAAAAGAAATGTTTGGTTGCAAGAGATACCAGACCTTCAAGTAGCATAATTCTTCAGACAGTATCAGCAGCCGTTATGGAACAAGGAATCGATGTCTTTGATTTGGGCGTCGCTCCCACACCATTTGTATTTCATGAATCAATAAAGTATGGTAACGCTATAATAGTAACAGCCTCCCATAATCCTTTGGAATGGAACGGTTTAAAATTTGTAATTAATGGAAGAGGGATATTCGAAGAGGAACTTGATTCAATTCAAGAAGAAAACATACTATCTGGATCAAGATATGGGAAATCATATAACGTAAATTCAAATTATATATTTGATATTTTTGAATTAATGGGTAAGAATAGATACCTGCGAGATGATCGAAAAAAAACAAATACAATTGGATTAGATCCTGGAGGAGGAGCTATATCTTCCTTTATTCCAAATTTATATAATACTTTGAATCAAAAATACTACTCGATAAATGATATTGCGGGTATCTCATCAAGATCTCCTGATCCTACGACAGATGATCTTTTTGAGCTAAGGAAACTTGTTATATCCAAAAAGCTGCAGTTAGGTTTTGCATTTGACATGGATGCGGACAGGCTGGTGGTAGTAGATAACAATGGAACCAAACTCTCATCAGATCTTACCCTCTTATTATGTATTACAAGTACATTAAATCACGGAGCAAAAAAATTTGTTGTCAGCGTAGATACTAGTAATGCTATTGAGCGCATGATTGCAAACCATGGTGGAACCCTGAACTATTCAAAAGTTGGAGAAGCCAATGTAGTAAAAGAAATGCTCAAGTTAAACGGGGACGCAGGAGGTGAGGGAAGCAGTGCAGGTTTTATTATGCCAAAGTTTAATTTGTGTAGAGATGGCATATTAGCCAGCGCAATTATATCCTCATTAAATGATGATCTATACAGCGATTGTATAGAGATCGCTTCAAAATACTCAACGATCAGATCAAAAATCCCTACAAAATCCAATTTTCAGAAACCAATAATTGATAAAATTGAAGATAAATTTAAGGGAAAATTCTTCCAGATAATAAAAATGGATGGTATCAAAATATTGATTGATGATAATTCTTGGATCCTTATTAGATCTTCTAATACAGAGGACGCCATTAGAATTTCAGTAGAATCAACTCCAAATAATGTACTATCTCTTTTTAAAGACACTAAAAAAAAGGTTCTGTCTATCTATGAAGAGATTAAATGAACGAGAAATTATAGATCTCTTCATTTCTTATTTCAACGATCCCTTACTAAATAAGGTAAAGGGCGATGATGTGGTAATTGTTCCACTTAATTATAACATGGCAAAGCGAGCAAATAAAAGAATTGGTTTAAACATTGTATTAAAGAGCGATATGTTAATTGAAAGCACAGACGTACCTAAGGTTATGAAACCTTGGCAAATAGCAAGAAAGAGTGTATTAGCATGCGTAAGTGACTTTGCTGCCAAGGGTATAAGACCATATGCATGTCTCATTTCTATTGGAATACCAAGAAGATATTCAAGAAAGGACATAATTGCACTTGCTAGTGGATTTTCACTTGCATCAAAGGAGTATAAAGTACGAATTTTGGGGGGAGATACCAATGAATCTAAAGAATTGACAATTGACTGTAATATGATGGGTATTTCAACTTTACCAGATAACAAAATTCCAAGAAGAAATGGTGCAAAGGCTGGAGATATATTAGTAACATCTGGAAAATTTGGATATACTTCTTCAGGATTAAAAATTATTCTGTCCAATTTGAATGCTGAGAAAAAATTCAAATTAAAATCTTTATCATCAGTAACATTTCCAAAACCGCAAATAGAATTTGGATTTCATCTTGCAAAGTATTTTTCATCCTCCATAGATTCTAGCGACGGACTATCTTCTTCATTGTACGAGCTTGCCCAAAAAAGTAATAAAGTCGATATGCTAGTTAATAAAATTCCAACGCCAAAGGAATTATGTCATTTTGCTAATTTGAATTCCATTAGTATCGAGAATTTGCTTTTTTTCGGTGGAGAAGAATACGAGACAATTGCAACAGTTCACAAATCAAATTTTAAGAAAATGATTAGAGATGCCAAGAAACACAAAATCAGGGTATTTCAGATTGGCGAGGTATTAAATGGCAGTGGAAATGTTATCTACGAAAAAGGAGGGATTCAAAAGCTTGTCAAAAATGAAGGATTTGTGCATTTTGCAAGATAATTTTTGTCCTTAATAAGCTTCATTCCTGTGATTTTATAGAGGAGATTATACTCTTCTTCCTCTTCTGCCACCAGGTTTTCTGGTTGTATCATGAGGTATTGGAGTTACATCATCAATTCTGCCGATTCTAAAACCAGCTCTAGCAAGCGCCCTTATTGCAGCTTGAGCACCAGGTCCAGGAATACGAGGTCCCACACCTCCAACGGCTCTTACTCTGATATGTAGGGCATTGATACCTTTGGTTTTTGCAATATCCGCTGCTGCAACAGCAGATTTCATTGCGGCATAGGGAGATGATTCATACCTGTCAGCTGTTACATGTCTTCCACCAGAACTAAAGGCGATTGTTTCAGCGCCGCTAATATCTGTAATATGAACTAGAGTATTATTATAACTGCTAAATATATGGGCTACACCCCATTTGTACTGAATGACTTCTCCAACTTCTGACATTAAATATGTAAAATTAAATTTTTTAAAGGGTGTTAAAAACCTATCCTGCTTACGTTGTAATGAATTATCTTGCTTACATCCGATATTAAATTCTAGAAAACAGAACCACCGAATATCAAATAATCCAAATTGTTCACCGTTTAGCACAACTTTAATGAAGCGGATATTCCTGTAAATTATTTATGAAATGGTTAAAGCATGACAAAAGTGACGACGAACCTAAGCTCCTGTCTTGCAAATATTGTGATATGAAATTTGAGGAGAAAGAACGATTAAAGAGACATATGAGAAAAGCCCACAGCGAAAAAGGTGGCGACATGCCAAAGTTTAATCTTTTTGGTACATGAAATCCATGTTGATAGCATAAACATGTTTCCGCTTTATGATGACAATCAGAGAATACACGGCAGACCGTACGTAACTTATTTGCTGATTGCCACAAATGCAATAATCTTTGTAGTAGAAGTGATTGTCACAGGATATTTTCACAATACAGCGGCAACAAATGCAATGTTGGAAAATTATGGCGCTATCCCATACAAAGTACTTGAAGGAGATATACCTTCAGTAATCACTTCAATGTTTCTTCATGGCGGGTTAGCTCATCTTATCGGCAACATGCTATTTCTCTTTATATTTGGTGATAATATTGAAGACAAGTTTGGCCGTATAAAGTATCTTCTCATATACATTGGATGGGGGATTGCTGCGGCACTGGCGCATAGTTTCGTTGCAGTATCTGTAGGCGGTGGAGAAATTCCTGCAATTGGCGCATCAGGAGCAATTTCGGGCGTGTTGGGAGCATATTTGGTACTGTTTCCTAGAGCTAAAATATTTACTATAGTTGCTGCATTTTTTATCACAACAGTAAGAATACCTGCCATAGCGTACATCCCATTCTGGTTTATATTGCAAGTTATATTGGGCTTCATAGACCAAACCGGTGGAGTGGCCTATGCCGCACATATTGGTGGTTTTCTTGCAGGAGTGTTAACCGGATATGTATTTAAAAATGTAATAAATAGATATGGAATGGTAACACCCCAAGTACGATATCCCAGAACGGATCGTCAAGATGTAACTAATATGCAGGACATGGCTATCCATACACAACCAGAAGTCATAAAGGGATCTAATTTTTATGAAATTATTGCCGAAATGCCCGGACTAGTAGATCAATCAGAGATACAGGCTAATTATGATCCGAACACTCAGAGCGTAAGGATATTTACTAGTGGTTCAAGAAAATATGATATAAACGTTAGAATATCTGATATCCAAGATGAAAATATAAAAATTGATCAAATAAAATATCTTAATGGGATAGTAAGGATTCGTATATCAAATCAATTGTCATAGTTATTTTTTGCTTGGTTCCACACAAACTCATACTCAAATAAACTTCAAAAAATCTGCCATAAATCATTTTGTAACTTGATCTATAACTGATGAATCATCCAAACTCTTGCTTAATTCCCTGTATTTCTTATTAATAAATTCCAAAGATTCTACGAGTCTCTTTGTTTTGCCATATTTGAATCGTACTAGCTCCTTGTGTCTCCAAAAATGTTTGGCATCTGCGACATAAATAGTTGTAAAATAATCAGGACCGATTAGATTATCTGGTAATTTAATATTATGAGGAAAAAGATATTCAACACCAAACCACTCATCTCCATCAGGGTAATCATTACCTGTTATAATATCAAAGTATAGGTGCAGATTATCTTCTACAGTGAACCCTTCATCTTTTATGAGGGGGTGTCTAACATTAGATTTATGATAATCTACTTTCAGCAATTCTACCTCAAAATATGTTTTTATTATCGCACGCCTAAAAATTTCATTGGATTCCCTCAGATTCAAAGGTAATATAATAACAAACGATGACTATTTTATAATCCTTTTAGCATAAGAATGAAAAATTTGTGATGTATTCTTGAAATCTATTGAATATATGGAAACGTCTACATAATTAATATAATAGCAGAAAATCTAAATCATCACTTAGGCGGGGGTCGCCTAGCCTGGTAGGGCGTGGGATTGCTAATCCCATGTTCGCAAGAACTCGTGGGTTCGAATCCCACTCCCCGCGCTTATCTTGGGGTTTTACACCAAAATAATAAAAGGGAAAAAGCTAAGAATTCTAATTGTAAACGCAATTTGTCATATACCTCGCTAAAAATAGGACGGCACTTACCAAGAAAAGATAGTAATTCCCTTCATAAGATTACAAAGGAGACAGTCTATGAGAAAATTAATTCATTGACAAACACATGCTCAAAACCTTACTTTAATCAAATACTCATAAAGTTAGCTAGCGAAAACGTTGCAAATGCTGACATTATTTGCGACTATATAGTTTCTGAACAAAATGAACTTAATATCAAAAATTCTACAAAGGAGGGGAAAATAAAAACACTCGTATGGCTATCGAATTTTTTCGATAATAAAATAATTTTTAGACAACTTTCCAATCAAGATATCCTTCAGTACTTGAATAATGGAAGAAAATCTATAGAAGATGACAAGACCCACCTGATGAAACGAACTCATTGGAATTATTCGTTGTTGTGATACAATATTCAACAAATTATAAAAGAGTTAAAGTTTTTGGAAAACGTATAGCAACTGCAACGGAAAGTCCCCTTTGATTACAATCGGTGCCGCTGATTTATTTACGGTTTGACGAGGATAAGTTGGAGGTCCTGCTTTGTGATTTTAATAAATAATGGTCGTCCTCACTTAGTCTTATTTCCTCCTAGGAGGTTACTCAAAAGTCCACCGATTCCTTGATCCGTCTTATTCGTAGCATTTCCTGCCATCTGACTTGCATTTGCACTGGCATTTCCCATGGCGTTTGAGGCGTTAGTCGTCACATTTTGAGCATTAGCCACTGACACATAAATCAGTGCGAATGCCAACACCACAGCCACACTTCCAAAATAGATTGTTTTTTTCATCATACACTGATTTGCAGCATTGTATTAATAGTTTATATCCTGATTTTGTTAAACTTGGACCGTTAAGTCGTATTCGAGGTCATGTGAAACACTACAATTTTGAAATCCTTAAATCGATAAAACCCCAAGTGTAGCTAATGGGTTCGAATCCCACTCCCCGCGCTTATCTAAGGTTTTTATCCCAAAATAAAATGCAAGATTAAATTCATGAAAAGTCGGCTCTTGTGAACAAACCTAGCTAAATGACTTAAACTGAATCTGATGAAAAGTAGGGTTCTTAATCTGGAGGAGCGCTTAATTCTTCTTGTCCTTTCAGCATCTTGTCGTATGACATATCCGTGTAATATCTTTCATAAAATGACACATGGTTTGATTCCAAATTCATTAGATATTCGTGAACTCTCTGTGCTGCCTCGCGTCCCTTTTCCATAGCTTTCACTACTAGTGTTTCCCCACTGGTAACATCACCAGCTGCGAAGACCCCCTTCATAGAGGTTTTGAAGTCATCAGCAATTGCTATTGCATTAAGCCTACCAGTATTGATTCCAGCTTTCTTTTGCAGAAAGGAATTTGGGCCTCTTCCAATAGCTATCAGTAAAGTAGAACATTTCATTTCAAATTCTTTATTAGGTATAACTACTGGGCGTTTTTTTCCTGAATCATCAGGGGCAACAATTTGGACGTTATTAATTATTGCGTGGGTAACATGTCCTTTTCGGTCGCCCTGAAAAGACTTGGCTTGAACCAGAAACTCGAATTTTACTCCCTCTTCGTCTGCCTCCTGAAGCATTATTGGGTCAACATGCAATTCGGTCTTCGGATGTAAGCATAAAACAGTAACATTACTTTTACCTTTAGTAAGCCTTAAGGCAGTTCTGGCGCAGTCAAGAGAGGTGTCTCCGCCACCAATCACTAGTATATCATTGCCTAATTCGTACTTTGGTTTTCTCAAATAATTTTCCAGCCCTCCTGAGAAAACCGTTTCAAGAAATTCGTAACCGCTAATTACTCCCTTAAGATTACTCCCTGGAACGTCAAGATTCACAGTATCTCTAGAGCCCGTGGTAATTAGAATTGCATCATTTTCCTCAAGTAGCTGTGATAATGGAATATCCTTTCCTATGGTAATGTTCGTTCTAATATCCACTCCCATTAATTTAACCTTCTCAATTTCATCTATCAGTACTTCTTTAGGTAAATGATAATCGGGAACTCCGTACCATGCGGTTCCTCCCGCCATATTGGATGATTCGAATATTGTTACCTCATGTCCATATCTTCTGAGAAGATCCGATGCTGCAAGTCCAGCGGGTCCAGTGCCTATTACTGAAACCTTTTTTCCCGTGTCTTGAGCAATCGAGGGAGGTGGTTGTCGATGCTTCCTCTCCCAGTCCGCTATATATCTTTGAATTAAACCTATTGCGATTGGTTGTCCTGACCACTTTAACACACATGCATCTTCACATAATCCTTGTAGCTGAGGACAACACCTTGCAGTCACTCCGAGTAATGGATTTGTCTCCCGGATTCTCTCATATGATGTTTTGAAGTCGCCCCTCGCAGCAGCCTCGTTCATGCCACGAACATCGAGAAGAACAGGGCATGCATCTATGCATACCGGAGTTCCACATAACAAGCATCGTTCAGCTTCTTTCATTACCTCTTGCTCAGAGTAAGGTTGTTGAACTTCTGAAAAATTGGTCTTCCTTTTTTCCGGGTCGGCTTTACGAAAAGGAAATTCTCCAACACGGTTGGGCTCAACCATCTATAATGAATATAAGCTGATTAACTTATAATGCTTACACCAAAGTTAGACTCATGTTATATTTTATCGAACGGGACTTTATTCAACCTGAAGCATACAGCAAATAGGAAATTGTAGCGATGAATAATCCAATATCAGCTAGTTCGTTATCTAGGCGTACGCGGTGTCCTCCCTCATGCTGTCCCAATCCCGATGCTTCACCTACGGATGTACCTCGAAATCTCTTTATTTTGTGCCGTAATGTGTAGTGACCATGGTCAACATCTGAGAGATTCGGATATGGAAAGTTATCTAAGCTAGAAATGTACCTAGTAGAGCTGTTTACATAATCTATCCAAGACTTTCCCTCAGGATGACTTGCCAGCATGTAAAACTTACCTTTATGTTTGAATAACTGTTCCCTAACAACAAAAACCTCTTCACCTAGATGGATTTCGCCCGTTTCATGACGAGAAGAATTGTTTATGGCTTTTCGCACTGCGTAAGAAAATGGTCGACGCTGACCGTCTACGATATTACTAAGCACCCACTCTTGCTTGTCTTTGTATCGTATGAGCTTAAAACTAAAGCCTTCATGTTTTTTTATTTTAGCTATTTCTTGTTTCCCTGAAAATATAATTGCCTCCGAATCATTCGGCCTTTTCTTAATTACAATCTCATGAGACATTTTTTACTTACTCTAGAATTTCTTTTATTATAACATATTTGTTTCTCAATTGAATGCAACAAGACAATAGGGTCTAATGAATAAAATTTTACAGTTCTCGCGTCCCATTCCTGTCCTTTGGAGATTCAGGAGATTTAGTAACTCTTTAAACAAACTTCACACCTCTAACAAGTTTATTGTACATAAATACAAATATGACAAAAAACTGAACAACTATCGATAAAGTATCCAAACTACTAGATGTACTGGATAAACATATGAAGGAAAAAGATTGCCCGCACACTCCTGGTGAACTTCTTAAAGAATGTGAAAGTTAACGACTTGATAAATTGATAAATTGTTTTGTTTCAATAACAAATTCACATTGGGTTGCATGGATTTAAATGGACCTTCAAAATAGTAACAAGCAAAACGAACGGTTTAAGAATGGAAGTTTTGTTACCATAGGTAAGTGCACCTAATCCTATGGCCTATACAGGCAGACCTTGATTATAATATTCTTGATAAATTAGGGAATGATATTTCAAAAGAATTTGAAGATATCAAATTAACTTTAGATGTACACATTGATTTAAAGACAGCCACCAACTTTCAATCTTCAGTTAATAAATATAGAAATCAATGCAATTCATTCAAGATACTAGAATGGCTTAACAAATTCAGGCCCAATAAGGCAACAAGGATACTTGGTATAGTTGATATAGACGCATATTCGGACGGGTTTGATTTTGTATTTGGTGAAGCATTTTATAGAGGAAGAGTAGCCGCAGTGTATCTCTCTAGGCTAAGGCAGGAATTCTATGGCTTAAAGCCAAATTCGTCGTTATTTTATCAAAGGTTGGTTAAAGAAGCTATACATGAATTAGGACATGTTTTTGGTTTTGACCATTGTAAGAATTCACAATGTGTCATGTATTTTAGCACGTCCTTGCTTGATGTTGATGCTAAAGGAAGAGGCTTTTGCTATTCTTGTAGGAAGAAATATTTGAATAGCAGACGTCCTAACTGCGCCCTAGAAAACCAGGTTTAGATTGTTGTAATTAATTTATTAACTTGAAAAACTGTAGCTTTATTAGAAGTTTGAATCTATATTATCTTTGTTCTTCGAATGAGATACTATGTCAAATGCAAGTTAGACTCACAAGCAAGAGAAAAGCTTGCCAATTCTATCAGGTCAGGCAATTTAGCTAAAGGGCAAGTATTCTATGAAGGAATGCATGCTGCTTTGAGGGGAGCAACTATAGATGATATGGACATAGTTCATTTTATAGAGGTTTGTTATTGTCTTGAAGGAGGTTTGTACCCAATGGCAATGGAATCACCAACACTAAGGGAGTATTTTGATTTAATTCTGGAAGTAAAGGATGCGCGGTTTAGAGATAAATGCACTATGGAATGTGAAGCCTGCGACTGCACTCGTGCAATCAAACTTCCGGGAAAGCCGTTGATTGAAAAGCTAAATCTAGTGAAGGATGTTTTACAAGAAAGAAAAATTGATAGTACAAGATTCCTCGACATTGGCAGAATAGTACTCAACAGGAGAAAGCAAAGGCAAGGAATAGATGCTCTGAAGAATATAGTCTATGAATGCACATCGTCAAAAATTAAACCAATAATAGCAGAAGCTGCAATCTCAGGGCTTTTTGCAATATTTTATGATGGCGAATATTTCAGAATAAAGAATATTCCTGATACCAATGAGGCCCGTCAAATTTTTGACAAACTTGGACTTAGCATTAGTGATTCGGTTCAAAGTGTGAAGCAAAATACCAAGCAATCCCTAGCTGGAAGCGACACCTACTCTAATATTGTTTGATACCTATTTTTAATTTAGGAAAATAAGCCTTTCAGTAACAATGCTTATCCAAAAATTATATTATCTTTTTGTAATGTATCTTTACCACAGAAGGGACAAAATTTTGGATTTTTTACGGTAGAAATTCCTATTAATTGAAATTTTAATTTACAACGATTGCAATAGAACGTTCCAGCCCTCATAAGTTTTCATAGATTAGCTGAATAAATCTATAGTTTATACTTTAGTATGACAAGAATAACTTTATTTTACATAGGACGCTAATTGATAAACTTGAAATTCATCCCTTACTCTTTGACACAAATCACTTATGGTAACCGGTTTCTCCATAAAAGAATCTATAATATCTTCTTTCATATATTTCTGAAAAATCAGATCGTTATCGACTTCATAAGCATTTAGTAGTATAGTTCTAACGTTAGGATTAAGTTTTTTTACCTTCTTTAGTAACTCCAAACCATTGAGATTTGGCATTCTGAGGTCACTAATGACAAGGGCGTAATTGTCTTTATTATCGGTGAAATGTTCTAAAGCCATCACTGGGTCATTGAATGAAACAACTGTAATATCATCCATATTTCCACACAAAGCATCATGAAAAAGCTCAGTTATATCTATCTCGTCATCTACGATACTAACAATTCTATTGTTAGTAGGCGTCTAACGCCACACCTCAACTATTACCAAGGACCCCAATTCCCTGAATCGTATATATATTTGTGTCACGGTATGCTATAAAGTCTATGTTGAAGTGACATTCTAATCCCTAAATGTGATAATATCTGAGTTGCGGATTTTAATTTGGTGAAATACACTCAAATTAACCCGTAAATGACAAAACAAAATTAATTCTTTAAATGAAACTTGGAAAGTGTTTGTCATTCGTTCCACTCTAGTTTGGTGCCTTCTAATTGACGATTCAAAAGCTGGAATTTCTAAAAATGTCGGATATGAAAAGTCAATAATAATCATGCGAACGAAAAGCTATTAGCAAGGATTATTAAAAATACATAACCTAATAAGAGAATAAAAAATGAGCGAACTTCGTATAAAATTAAGTTCAAAGGATGAAGAAAACATCAACAAATTAAAGGAAAAATATGGATTTAAAAAAACAGAAGAGCTGTTCAAATTTCTTGTAACTATATTCGCACAGCATTATGTAGAGTTTTTATGGGGTGTCAATGAAACTGAAAAAAATGCGAAAGATGAATTTTATAAAAGATGACTGAAAAAGAAAAAATCGAATGTTGATCGAATCTTATCATTTCAGCTTAAGAATGAATTCAAATATATCGTAATGCCAACCTACGTTCCTGAGTTACCCATATTAAAAAAACTCGATTCCAAAAATCTAGATATATAAGATATATTAAGAGTTTTACTATGAGAATTTCATCAAAAATCGCGAAGGCAATTAATGATCAAATTGCTTATGAGGCATCAGCTACCCATGCATACGTTGCTATTGGTTCATGGTGTGAAAGAACTGGATATGATGGAAGTGCAGCATTCTTTTTTGAGCAAGCTAATGAGGAGAATACACATATGTTAAAGTTCATCCATTATCTTAATAATAGTGGAGCAGAAGCCATAATTCCAGCAACAGAAAAGCCTCAAGGCAAATTCGATTCACTAGAATCTACATTCCAAGCTGGTCTAAAAAGTGAGCAGACAGTTACAAAACTCATTAATAATTTAGTAGAGGTTGCTGAAAGAGAAAAAGATCGTGCTACATACTCTTTCTTACAATGGTTTGTAAGCGAACAAATAGAAGAAGAAACATTATTTGAAACCATTCTACAAAAGTTCGAGGTAGTTGGAAGAGACAAACTAGCCGTATATCAAATTGACCAATCCTTGGCCTCAATTAGATCTGAAATTATGACTAAAGGAGTTAATCAGCAACAACCATGAGCCCACGATTATAGCCAATGGGTTCGAATCCCACTATCCGCACTTTACTCGAAATTTGTTAAACTGGGGAAATAAAATTAAATAATCAATTCTTGCACTTTCTTCATGTCTATTCAAACAAGCTTTTGAATTAAATATAAAACAAAAAAACAGTATCAAAATGATAAACAAACTCATGAAAAAGCTAGTTAGTTAAGAAAAAGAAAGAAAGAAAGAAAGGATTACTTTTCTTCCAATTCTTTGATCCTCTCCTTTATTCCTTTGACCTCCTTCTCAAGACCATCACTGTATTCCTTCAGCAACGAAATCCTTTCCTCCTTGGTCAGGAAGTTTCTTACTCGGTCAACTCCTATTCCACAGCATCCGTACCCCATTCAATCACCTCCATGTATTCCATTATCGGTCATACGATATATAGTAAAAGGATGTATTTATATATATCGGACATCCAATATGATATGTATGCGAGAACTCGGTGGTGAATGTTGCGATATGAGAGGACTGTTGGGATTTTTAATTCTCTTTTTACTCTCAAAAAAACCAATGCATGGACAAGAAATAGCTAATGAACTCGCAAAAAGAAGAGGGGAAAAACCAAGTCCCGGAACAATTTACCCAGCTCTTAAGAGTCTAAAAGATTTGGGTTTTCTGAGTGAAGAGAAGGAAGGCAAAACTATAACCTACGGGCTTTCAGCCAAAGGTGAAAAGGCCTTCGAAATAGGCAAGAAAAGGTTTACGAGAACATTTTTGGGGATTATTACATAAGCAGCATTTTCAGGCCTCGTATCTATGTGTTAGTTCTTTACACCTAGTTGGAACATAGCTTATACTATTAGGTTGTAAGGTGTAATATTCTTTTCATAAAATAGTTGGAAAACAAACCATAAAGTATTATAAATTGTAGTATTATGCAAGCATTGATCACTATTAAGAAAGACCTGGACTCTGTAACTTCAATTCTGTACGACACTCTAAAAATAACACCATTTAAAAGAGACTATGATACCTCATTTGGAAAAATAGCTAATATTCTAAAGCGTTATGATCTAAGCGAAAACCCAAGAAACCTGCGTTTTAGATTTACTTTGTTTATGCAAGAATTTTTTGATTCTATTCCACAAGATCAATGGAATCTAAAAGATCCCACGTTCATAAAACAATCCGAAGAATTTGCAATTAGCAAGTTTAAGGAATGGATACTAGAACAAGTAACATAATCGCTTTCTTGAATATGCCATTACATAATATTATATGTTCACTGACATCATATAAAGTGCTTCATGAACGAAGCTGTCGTTCATCAAAATCTAATGGTCTGAGTTCCACAATGAGTCCTTGGTCCCATTTATATTTCACATTCATTAACTCTGAAACCTCTGCAGCTAATCGAGTTTCCTTCATTGGATTGACTATTCGTGCGAGACCAACAAAATTCAAACCGTTAACGCTCAATGAAATATTCGGATTATGGCTAATGTTTCGAACCCAATGTGCACTTGCTCCGATTTCTGAGATTACGTAATATTTTCTGTTACGCTTCACATACCATATTTCTATTCTATGCTTTTTGCCCGTTTTCCAGCCCACCGTTGTCAAATATAGGAATTGTGGTTCATTCAATAGTTCATCAAATCGTACCTTAAGATATTATCAAAGTATTATCATAAATCTTTGGTTGACACATTATCCTAATATATTGTAAGGCGGGAATACGATTTTAATGTAAAGGTTGTAGACGCGAATTGGTCGAAATTAGTAGAATTTATATCAAGATCATAATAAGTTGAATGACAAGCGAATAGCCAAGATGGATGCATATCTGGAAGAAGAGCTATATGACATTCTAACCTACTGTTTACAGAATCCTGATGCTTCAGATTTCGAAGCGAAAAAACAAAGAGTATCTACGATTGGTAAAGAGCTTTATGCCGATGGAGGCACGGACGCTATGGAGAATATGTTTTATTCGATTGAATTTAGAGTAAAAGAAGAAATTGGCAAGGAAGCCAAACCATATCGGTCGTGGTGGAACGGTATATCGAATGAATGGAAATATTAGAAACAAGATGATGTAGTACTACTGTAATTATTAGTCATAATACGTCAGTTACATGTTTTATACTTAATGTCTGAACTGGCTATAAAGTTGTTTAAATATTTTAGAGAAGAATTATTTTTTACAGATAAATAGCATAAGTTGTATTACAATGTTAAGTCATATTGAATTGAATCTGTATAAATCATTAACACCTTGTGCGATGTGTCATCAGCTGTCCCTTACTGATATAATGATAAATACAAGGATAGGAAAAATATGCATAAAATGCGACATTCAGATGACCAAAGCAAGAAATAAGGTCAAGATAAGCAAAACAACTAAGGCTCCTAAAAAATTACTTAAACAATTGAGTTAATTGAAGATTTGAATTTTATAATACTTATATGTAAAGTACTTGGCACTTAAAGGTCGGGAGTCAGATTATGAAATCTGAAGAAAGGGAGAAGTGTGGAATTCTCTATCAAACACCCGATTGTCATCCTTTTGTAAAATGGGCGGGAGGAAAGAGCCAATTAATACCTCAAATAATTAGGTTCATGCCACCAAAATTTGCAAGATATTTTGAACCATTCCTTGGTGGAGGTGCTGTATTCTTTCATATCGCTTCCTATAATAGGAACGCATTCCTTTCTGACATCAATATGGATTTGATTAACGCTTATAAGGTTATACGAAACCATGTAGAAGAACTTATTACGGCTCTAAAATACCATCAAACTGAATACAATAAATCTCCAAAAAGATACTACTATCAATTACGAGATACAACAGAAGTGCTCAATAAAATAGAGAATGCTGCTCGATTTATAACACTAAACAAAACATGCTACAATGGACTGTATCGTGTGAATAAGAACGGTTTATTTAATGTTCCAATTGGAAGATACAAAAACCCGCTAATCTGCGATACCAATAACTTGAGGAAAATGAATACAGTATTGAGACAATCTGGATCATATTTGGGAGTAATCGACTATAAGAAAATATTAGTTGAAAAGGCAGTTAAAGATGATTTTGTATACCTCGATCCACCTTTCCATCCGATCAGTAATACTGCAAATTTTACTAGTTACACCAATAATGGTTTTACTCTTGACGATCAAAAAGAGCTTGCAATAATATTCAAAGAACTGACAAGAAGAGGATGTAAGCTATTACTTAGTAACTCAAATACGGAGGAAATTAGAAGCCTTTACTCAGACTTTTCTCATCTTACCGAAGTAGCTCTTGTGAATAGATCCATCAACGCAGTTGCCTCTAAACGTATAGGACATAATGAATTGTTGATAAGGAATTATTCATGATTAGTGTAATACTGGATTAGTAACTTAACCTATTGCACTTTTCAACCTACTGCATTTCTTACTAATGTATAGAAAAGAAAATAATAGAAATAAACAAAAGAAATCTTAAAACTTTAATGAAATTCACATGATGTATTAGTACTAAAAATTGCTATAGTAATTAATGGTCAGTCATGAAGAGATTATATTGGGATTAAACGTTATCACTGCATTTATAACTATGTGGACAAAATTATTTTTGTATGAATTCGCAAAGTGACACATACAACAATAGCATATTCTTTTCACCTAGGTCAATTGCGGTAATAGGTGCCTCCGAAAAACCAGGAATAGGAAGGGCGATTTTTAGCAACATTAAAAATGGCTATAAAGGGAAAATCTATCCAGTTAGCCCTACTAATGAGTATGTATCTGGAATGAAGGCATACAAAAGTGTCCTTGACATACCAGACGATATAGATCTTGCCGTTGTGGCCACTCCAAATAGGATTGTCCCCAAGGTTATGGAAGAAGTAGGAATGAAAAAAATCCAAGGTTCCATTATTGTTTCAGCAGGATTCAAAGAAGTTGATGAACAAGGCGCCATTCTTGAAAGGGAAGTCGCCGCCATTTGTAAGAAATATGGTACTAGGGTGATCGGTCCAAATTGTTTGGGTATAATGAGTTTATCAAAACAAAACATGATGAATTCTACATTTTTGAAAATTACACCAAAACATGGGAATATTGCTCTTGTGTCACAAAGTGGAGCTATTTGTGCTGCTACTGTCGAAGATGCTATGGCACAGGGAATAGGTTTCTCAAAGGTAATTAGTATGGGTAACAAAATAGATGTTGACGAAAATGATGTATTAGAATTATTGTGTCATGATCCTGAGACTTCAGTGATCATAATGTACCTTGAAGATATTCATGATGGCAGAAGATTTATGGAAATTGGCAGGAAAACAACCAAGCAATACGAGAAACCTATAGTTGTCATAAAGTCTGGAAGAACACCAGAAGGTGCAAAGGCAGCAATGTCTCACACAGGGGCTTTGATGGGAGCTGATGAAGTATATGATGCACTATTTTTGCAGAGTGGCGTAATTAGAGTTGATACAATGCAGGAGCTTTTTGATCTGGCTACCGCATTTTCAAAGCAACCAATTCCTAAAAATGACAAAGGTACGGTAATTGTATCAAACGCAGGCGGACCTGCCATAATATCCACAGATGCATGTTCAAAATATGGAATGAAACTAGCAGACATAACCACGTCAAGAGAAGCAATTGCTAAAGTTATACCTGCTCACGGATCCGCAAGGAATCCAGTTGATATTGTGGGAGATGCAGATTTTAATCGATTTGAAAAAGTCCTGAATGAAGTGGTATCAAATCCTAATGTGGGATCGATTGTTACAATGTGTACTCCATCAGCTACTCTGGACTATAATGATCTTGCAAGAACTATAGTCAAGACTACTGCTAATTCTGGAAAAACCTCTCTTGCAGCGCTTATGGGTCTTGCAGAAGGAACAGAAAATAAACAAATCCTTTCCGATGGAGGTATTCCCCACTTTCCATATGCAGAACCAGCAATAAGGACACTGAAGGCAATGTACGATTTTTCTAATTGGAGTATAGGAAAAGAAACAGAAGTTAAGAAATTCAATATTGATAAGGAAAAAGTCAAACAAATTTTTGATAAAGTAAGGAATGATGGAAGGAAGCATCTTTTGGAAGAAGAAGGTTACGATGTATTGAACGCATATGGCTTTCCAAGACCAAAAAGCTATCTTTGTACAAACGAAGAAGAATGTGTAAAGAGGGCCGAAGAAATTGGTTATCCTGTCGTTATGAAAATTGTGTCGCAAGACATAATCCACAAATCAGATGCTGGAGGAGTAAAAGTAGGTCTTAAAAATAAGCAACAAGTTTCATTTTCTTTCAATGAAATAATTGCCAATGCAAAGAATTACAAGAAAGATGCAAAAATTAAAGGAGTACTTCTGCAGCAGATGATTGAATCTGCCAGAGAAACAATTCTTGGTGCAAAACACGACAAGCTCTTCGGTCCTTTAATCATGTTTGGGCTAGGAGGAATTTATGTTGAAGCTCTCAAAGATGTGGTATTCAGATTGGCCCCTATTTATGAACAAGAGGCAATGAAAATGGTGGAGTCAATCAAAACATACAAGATATTGAAAGGTATAAGGGGAGAACCACCATCAGATTTAAAGGTATTAGTTGGGTGCCTCTTGCGACTATCTCAACTGGTTACAGATTTTCCTGAAATTACAGAATTTGATATGAATCCATTATTGGTATTGGAAGAGGGAAAAGGAGCCTGCGCAGTTGATGTAAGAATCGGCCTTGCGTAAATACCTAAAACAAAATTATTTTATTTTTAGATTTCTATTCTAACTCTAACTATTCATTAGTAATCTTTTTACCACATTCAGTACAAAATTCTGCATCGCTTTCATTTTGATAGCTACAATAAGAACATTTACCTAATAGATTGGATTCTGAAGATTCTGAATTTTCAAGCAAAATTATATCACCAATTTTTGAAATATTCTTCCAAGCAACTTCAACATTTTGATTGTTGCTCTTTTTAGGGATCTTGAGATTTATCTCCATTTTGCCCTTAGAAGTTCTTTTAAGACCAATTTCCTGAACATTACCGATCAACATAGCATCCCAATCATATGCAGGCATTCCGACAAGACATTGAATTGAAATAAAATCATTTTGTATGACAGGAGATTGTGGTGGATTGATAGTGGTTTTGGAACTTTTACCAGTATCTTTTGTATCTGATACTTGAGTATTTGATAATTTGGATGATTTAGATTTTTGTTCTTGCTGTAATTCTTCTGGAGCATCAAATTTTCTATACTGCGCAATTATACTCTTGCAAGTATTACATTTGTATTCGCCTTTCTCATACAGTGTCACACCTTCGCCAAGATCTTCATTGGGATTTTCAAAATTGATATTCGGTGACCCCTCATAGTCTTTATCACATTTGTTGCAATGGTACTTGACAAATCTGTCTAAAGGAAGTCTTCCTATACCTGCCAAAAATAACTCTGGCCCTCCTAGATTGCCTTTTTTCTGCTCTTCATCTGTAATATGGGCAAGCACATATCCACCAGAACCGCGTAGTTTTTTCTCCCTCAATTCTTGATTTTGACCCTGATCCTCCATCATATTTTTTATTATCACTTGTGTAGAATTTAAATTATCAAGTCCAAACGAGATCAATCAAACCGTAGTAGCAGTGAAAAATAGACAATTGAGAGTGATTAATTTCAGTATTATTTGATCAGAATTTTATATCATCACACTTATATCTCCGATAAAAGCTCACTAACTTAACTTAGGATGCGGCAGGTAAGTTAAGTGAAAAAATACGTGACCTTTCCAGATCTTCCGTAACTTTTGTCAAAAACAAGATATGAATTAAAAATGGTATCATTTGAAGAATTAGGTCTAAATATGTCCATAGTTAGGGCAATTAAAGAAATTGGAATGGATAACCCTTTTCCGATCCAAGAATATTGTATTCCACTTATTTTAAAAGGTAAAGATGTGATAGGACAAGCACATACAGGTACCGGAAAGACTGCTGCGTTCTCTCTTCCTCTAATAAATAGAATAAGATCAAAAGGACCAATCCAAGCTCTAATTATTGTTCCAACAAGAGAATTGGCTATGCAAGTCACAACTGAAATTAAAAAATTCTCAAAATATATGGGAACAAGATGTTTAGCTATCTATGGAGGACAGGGCATTAACATACAAAAAGAACACCTTAGAAGGGGAGTACAAATTATCGTGGCAACACCTGGCAGACTAATAGATCATTTAAAGCAAGGTACGATTCAACTAGACGATGTAAATTATGTAGTTTTAGACGAAGCTGATAGAATGCTTGATATGGGATTTATAGATGATATAAAGTTCATTCTTTTTTATGTAAATGAAAGAAGGCAGACATGCCTATTTTCCGCAACGATGCCTGTTGAAATTTTAAGACTATCTAGGGAATATATGAAAGACCCCGAACAAATTAGACTCAATGAAGCTGAAATTAGTTTAGAAACAATTGATCAATCTTATCTAATTATAGAAGAGCGAGAGAAATTTAAGCATCTTTGTAATTTTATCAAAAATAGAGAAAAAGGACAACAAACTATTGTTTTTGTTGCTACAAAACAAAGAACTCAGAGGATAGCCGATGAATTAAATAAACAAGGATTTCGAGTAATTACAATTCATGGAGATTTATCTCAAAGACAGAGAGACTATTCAATGAATAGATTCAAGAATGGAAGTGAAGATATACTTGTGGCCACCGATATAGCTGCAAGAGGTATAGATGTACCAGCTGTGGGAAATATTATCAATTATGATATACCTGAAGATCCATTGATCTATTTCCATAGAATAGGAAGAACTGCACGGGCAGGTGGAAGTGGTAAAGCAATTTCGTTAGTATCAAGTAGTAGGTATGAAGATTTTTCGAGGATTTTAAAACGTACAGAACTACCAATCAAGAGACTGAACGACGAAATAGGAATCGAAGTTCCTACATTGTATGTCAGCAGAAACAGAGTGAATAGACAGAGGTCCTTTAATTATAATGGTCAAAGTAGAAGATTCGGCTTTACTAGAGGGGTTAATAGGGGCCGATACCAAAATGGTAGACAATATAATAATAGTCATTACAGAAGAGGATAAATATATAAAAATAATATTTGTATGAGCATAAGCTAATTAAATTAGAACTTTGTTTAATCATATCGAATTATTCATACACGGTTAAAATTGCTTGGATGTAATTAGTTCGAATAACTAACTTGAATATTGTGATTTTTTGGAATATAATCATACTGAATCAGCTAGTTTAAACCTCCATTATATTATTTTTCAGTAAGATAATATTCTTAAGCTAAGCTTTAGCTGTATAAAGGGTATGATAAACAACATTTCTCATAAAATTGTTTATGTAGTAGCTGTTGTCAGTGGTGCGCGGCAATAAATGAGTAAAAAAATTACTGAAGTTGTATTAGAGCAGCATTTGAATGAGAAACCTGACTGCAAACATACGTTTGGAGATATAGCTAATTTTATCCTACATTTTAAACATCCAAGTGAACCTGGTGTCCCTTAGGATCCTTCCTCGCCTTATGTTGTTTTATTATATTCTTCTTAATGAGGGTCGCAAATGGTTCAAGTGATTTTTCAGCCTGTTTGATATAATTGTCGAATGATTCCTGCATTATTTCTTCAAACTGAAAAGCTTCATTGACAACTAAATCATTAGTTTTTTTTCTTGTACCTCCCCGATTTTTTAGTATTTCTGCTTGTATCAAAGAATCTATTATTTTAAGCGTTGTTGGTCGACTACAGATATTTCTTTCATGCATCTCTCTTGCTACTCTATCCTTAGACATTCCCCGTTCATTGTCTTTGACATATTGTAGAATAGCTATAGCTGCCATATCCTCGGTTAACTTCTTTTTTAAAGCGTCCGAAATTATCAAATCGTCTAAACCCCGTTATTGAATCAATAGTTATACTACAAAAATATACCGTGAACCGTAAACCATTATACGTATTACGTATGTTTAAATATCTGGTGACATCACAATATGGAGAATATGATACAACTACCCGATAAGCAAAACAGAGTTAGAATAATCAAGAGTTATAAAAACGGTTCAAAGCTTTCAACATTATTATTTTGCATACCTAAGGATATAGCAAAGGCATACGATATTGAAAAACCCGCAAATTTGTATCTAATCCCACGAAAAGACGGGATTTTGCTAAGGAAAGTACCGATGGAAGGTATTGAATAATAATGACATCAGCTTCCGAAGCTGAAGAAATCCAGGAAATTACTTTGGATAAGATCAAAATTATTTTTAGTGCATTAAATCATCATTTAGAACATTGCGATAACTGTCATCTTAGACCAATTCTAAAATCGCTTTTACGAGATCGAGATTTATGACTATAAATAATGATAATGAAAAAATATGGCATGGTGCGTTAGTTTGAACCAAGCTAGCACACACCATACCCATAGGAATCCTGTCGAACTAGAGGGAAATCTAATTCTAAGGAGATACTATATTGAGCCGCCGTACAGATAAACCTTTTGAGTCCAGTGATAAAAATTCACAGAATAAGGAAATTCATCAGGCTGAAACGCATTTAAAAAAACATACCCCCCCTATACAACAGGATATTTTCACATCAAGAAAACAGTTAATGGATTACTTCACTGTTGATGGTGTTGTTTTAAGAACCGGATACGAAAACAAACGAGATTGGTACTTACTACCAATTAAGGAGATGTTAGATAATAGTATAGATTTCCTATGGAATAACTACAGGGGTTCAAACAGCGCATCGATTAATGTTGTAGTAAACATGGATGATGAACTATTTCATCTAAAGATACAAAACTCAAATGATAAAGTGCCTGTCTTTCCAAACTTAGAAGCAATATTTGATTACGATATGCGATATGGTTCAAAACAAGATGTACATATCATTAGTAGGGGAATGTTAGGAGACGCACTTAAACAAATCCTAGCGTTAGGTTATCTCTTACTGCATACCGGTGATGATGGAAACTCTTTCACAAATAAACAATGGGAGCATCCTCTAGTTATACGTCATAATAAAAGTGAACGGTTTGTTTATGTTACAGTTGATAAGGCCGCACAAACTGGAACAGTAGATATACAATTATCAACAAACAACCAACCTTATACAGATACAGAAATAGAATTAACGTTACCTATTATCGACGAAGTACGTAATAGTTTAACTAGAGATTATATTAAAGAATTCTGCCTAAAATATGTATTATTTACCACAGATATATCATTTAACTTTACCATCAATGATCTAGATCTAGAGGTTCCAGGTCTTCACCCTATAGCCACATACAAAGATTGGAGTAATGCAGATAGTATCCATTCATACAAACCACAGGAATTTTTAAGCCGTATTGAAAACATACATGAGAAAGATTCAACATCTGTCTATGACCTATTAGTTAAATTCAGAGAAGGAAGTCAAATTAGTAAATCTCCTGAAAATGAAATAAAAATATCCGAATTACTGTCGACTAAAGATAAAGCGGAAAATATAGAACAATTGTATAAAGAACTAAAACACGCATTACCGGCACCTGATAAATTATCGTTACCATATAAAATGAATACTAAAAAAAGAATGGATGTGTTATATGCACGACTTGTAGACTCAGAAATACATCATATCGGTCGAGATAATAAATATCCGGTGTATAAACTTGTTAGAGGGACTTATAATGATAATGGCCTAAACTATCCGTTTGCTTTTGAAATTCTGGCCGTTCCATTCAACGAGCCATATGTTGACCCTAATACGACTGCAGCAGTAGCAAAAGAGAATATAATTATTGGTGCGATTAATTATTCACTATCTCCAAAAGAAAATGATTTTGAAGGTGAATATGGATATACAGGTTCTGGAAATATTAAAGATGTTCTTCATTGGTTTGGTTTCAATACAAGTGCTGATTATAATGTAAAATTACCTTGTGTTATTATTGCCAATTTAATAACACCTAGACGTGATCCACTTGGACACGGTAAGACAAGTATAAACATACAACCATTTGCCAGGACAATTCAAAATGCTGTTGATAAGATTGCGCTTGGTATGAAAACATTTCGTGCAGCAGGTTACTCATTTAGACGCTCGGCCGGTTCTAGTATCAGCGGGGGTCATACTGATGATGGTAAAAGTTCCAAGAGTGCTAAGGCAATTGTATTCGGATGGCTTGATGAGAATATAGGTCATTGAAAATGAAAATGAAAACCCTTAATACAATTTGGTATCTTATGCTAGAAACATTTGAATTACTCGGGAAAAAACTACCAACCAGAGCATATGTAAAACAATTAGTTGGTAAATGGGCCGAAGAGCAAGGTAAAACACGCGCACAATTAGGAATAATCACAGGTGTAAGAGCAGAACTATATTTTGATGGTGAGTGGACTAGTGTGAGTTTTGATAGTATTAAAGAACTCGCAAAGGATGGAACGGATATTATCTTCATAGAAAAAGAGGGGGTTCCTGATGTGCTTGGTGAGTACGCTGATAAATGTGGTATTGCCATGGTCAATACAAGAGGTAAGTTGACAGAATATGGTAAAGAACTTATAGACGCAGCAAAGATTGCCGGTGGACATATTGCGATAATGACTGATTATGACGCTGCTGGTGTAAAAATTGCATCAGAAAGTCCTAGAAAGATACCCTGGATCGGCGCTAACGATGATATGTTAAGAGATTTAGGATTGGATAGAAATGAGGTTAAGGTTTCAACGACATCAGATTCACTTATACCTTACATTACATGTTTGGTTGAAAATAGCAGTCATCCAGTAGGAAACTATGTTAAATCAGGCGAATATGATGATAGATTCAAAGATGTGGATATTGAATTCCTAAAAGAGGATAGAGTTGAACTTGATTCCATTCTAGCAAGATTTGACGGTAAAGAAGAGGAATTTTTTGATTACATAAAGGATAAACTAAAAGAATTGTATCCTACTAGGGATTATAATCGTGCAATAGATATTCCTAGCACTATAGTAATAGAAGATAAACAAAAGATAGGTGCCGAACATGAAGAACCATTAGAGATTATTACTGAACGGGTAGGAGAGATAACAAAGAAAGAATCTGAATTAATTGAAAAGGAATTGAAAGACGTTGAGGGTTTTCTAGTAGTTGAAGATAAACTCAAGGCCATTAAAGAGAGACTTGTTAAGGTTCTCAATGATGATCCCAATTATAAGGACTTTGTAGAAGAATTTAATGAACTGGTGGAATCGCATCCATTTTTTGAAAATCAAGAGGATTCATCTTGATGAATTCTACTTTAAAAAACCGACCCCCCCTATATCCAATCTTAGTTCTTGTATATTCTAGTTACTTATGCAATACGATGAATAAGTTAACAACCATAACAATAAGGCAGAACAATTACGAACGACTTAGAAATTTAGGTAAAACTGGTGAGACGTTCAATGATGTTCTTGGCAGAGTTTTAGATCAAATAGAAAAGGATCAAAATAAGAAATGACATCGTCAGTAGCTACTGTCAAAAAGGAATCGAAATATCCCTTGTCTCAAGGGAAGAGCTATCGCTTCCATGGATTAAATGCTGTTGGTGTAATAGATACAAGAGTAAAATAGCTCGTGATCTGTCCTGGCATATCTTTGAACAGCATAAAAAAGAACTCTATAAAATGCATGACTATACCACCTATAAAGAAAGACTAGCAGATTATAGACATATCAATCCTTACTATACAATTGAATATCGTATAGACTTAGCTGTAGAACAATCCAAAATATTATCAGGAGTTATTGAGCAATGACATCATTTGTTAAACCGTGTTCTTATTGTGGACACAGTATAGAAATGAATGACAAAGAGGGTAGATTCCTACCATTTAATGAAAATGGAAGTCGTCATTTTTGTTTAAGCAGGCCGAAGAATTGACAACTGAAGATACTACTAACCCAACTAAAGAGCAAAAACGTTATGTTAAAAGAGAATTACACGGAATGGAAATAGTAAAGAATGGAGGAGACAAACCAAAGGATGAAATAATTCACAAATACAGTGACAATGGAAAAGGCCAATTAAGTGAAGCGGTACTAATCGAAGAAAACCCCTATTTTATCACATATATCATAAACGAAGCAAAGGGCAAAGATTTCATAATTTCCCCTCCTACAATTCCAGGAACAACTAGAACATTAAAACCGCCTAATAAACAACTATATGCATATCAACCTTATGAATTCAAAACTGTTGAGGATCCAAACAAATATTTACAAAGAGCCAAAGAGGAAACAATTGACACATTATATCAAAAAATTAAGACTCAAGTCAGATTATATAATGACGTAGACATTAAATCTTCTAAGTGCTAATATAATCGGTTCTTATTTTCAGGATAGGTTTAGCACTGTTCATTATTTAATAATAGTAGGAGCTAACGGTACGGGTAAAAGTGCTTTTGGTGAAACTTTTGAATGTCTTGGGTATAGGCCTGTTAATGTAACAAATACAACTGAAGCCTTTTGGTTTAGATTATTTGGAACTACTGAATCAGGACAGGTCACTATAATAGCTGAAGAAATTGATAAACTAGACGAAAGTAGCCAAATAATGGCAATGATAAAAGTATCATATCAACCTAATTCAAAGGTTCCTAGAATGAATAATGATAATGATAGAATGGATTTCTATTATCCCTATTGTATCAAAGTAATGATTGCAGAAAAATCACCAAGTGAAGATAAGGCAAGGGGAGTATTGGATAGGTCATTTAAAATTAAAACATACAAGGGATTTCCAACACATAAAATAAAAGAAATTAGAAACCCACAGGGAAATAAACAAAGACAAAAACTACTAGACGATATGAATGATTTAAGGAATTTACTACTAGTCTACAAACTAAAACACTTCAAAGATCCTTACAAGGAAGTTGATATAGGCCTCGATGGAAGAGATGAAGAATTATGCAAGCCATTATTACAATTATTCTGTACGTTAGGAGCAAGAGAAGAAACAATAAAAGAACTTGAAGAAACACTACAGCACTTTATCGATATCAAAAATAACAGAAAACAAACTTCACAGGAAGCAGTAATTTACCCAATCATAATAAATGCTATTTCTAAATATGGGAATGAAATAGCTTCAAGTCAATTATGGAATGAAATAACAGAATCATTAGAGGGACATTTTGACACATATACAGACAAAGACGGTAATGAGCATGCAAAAGATACAAGTTTGTTTTATAGCGACGATTTTGCAAAAATGTACATGACTACAACGATTAGAATGATTAATGATAAATTTGGTTCAGAATCAAAACATGGAGAGCATGGTAATGTTATTGTTTTTAATACTAGTGTTTTAAAAAAGATTGGAAAAATATATAGTAAAACTGGGATAATAAAGACGAAACCAATTCCTGAAGGCACTGAAGGCACTGAAGGCAGTTCAGGGGTACGGACAGATTTAGAAGTACCAAATAATGATAAAATTGATAATAATACCGAAGAATCTACGCATAATTTACAAGAAAATATCAATGAACCTGAAATTAAAAATAATGAAATAAACACCCCTACCCCTCAGGACCCTTCAGACCATTCAGACCCTTCAGTTGTAAAAGTAGAATGTGAAAAACCAACATGTCCATATTGTGGTGACAGAATAGATCCAGATCCATTTTATGGTAAGATACACCTTCGATTTTGTGATAAACGAGGTAGTAAGGGAGAAGTAAAACAACCTGATTCACTCGAACATTTTGACGGCAATTGTACAGCTGCTTCAGCTGAGCCGATATTAGATAAGCTCAATGTCTCCGATTTCACAAAAATACAAGGAGCTCAAAATGGAGATAAAACTACTTTTGAGACGGATCCGGCCATTGGCGAATTATTACTACAAAATAACTTTTTAACAGGTCATTTGCGGATGAGGGGGAGAGATGGAGGAGCTTATCCATATAACTATTTAGAATTTATTGATAATGTATTTGGCTATGAAGCTAATACCATAGAGGTATGTAGTGGTTCAATCGAAGCTGATTTTTCTCAAAATGAGCGTAAAAAAGCAGCTTCCACCGTCGATATTAACCCAGAACGTAAACCCGATTTAGTAGCTGACGGGCAATGTTTGACTGAAATCCCAGATAATAGCTATTCAAGATGGAGATGTGATCCTCCATATAACGAAAAAACAGCAAAAGAAATGTACAACTGTGAGCTTCCAAACATATCCAAGCTATTAGCAGCTGGTGCTAGAGTTGTTAAACCAGGTTCATTGATGTTCTTGCTATGTTCACAAAACTATCAGTATAATAAAAATGGTTTAAAGCGAATTGGATTTATTTACATATCAGTGGTCCCTAATAATGAAACAAGGATTCTTAACATCTACATTAAACAATAGCTTGATAAGCAGCTATTAAGCTGCTATGAGCTACTTTTTGAGCACGAAATTTGACAAATGAGCTCTTAGTAGCTCAAAAGCTTAGTTCTCTTAGAGTCAACATACATGTAATTAATCTAATGAATCAGATAAATGATTTGCAACACAATAACAAGTTAAAGACTATTGTGTTATCAGAAGAAAACTACGACAAATTGAAAAGATTGGGAAGTTTTGGAGAATCTTTCAATGATGTACTAAGCAGACTTTTAGAAATGGAGACCGGTCAAAATACTAAACACTGGTCAGAGAAATGAAGGCGTGGCAATAGTTACTACTAATACTAAAAGAGACAAAAAGTATCAGATAAAAAATGAATAACACATCATCAGAATCAACGAAAAACAACATAAAAAAATACAAAAAAGATGAAAAATCAGATAATGGTGCTACAACACACAAAAAAACGTCAGTATCAAGCATGATTGAGAACAAAAATATGGAGCCGAACTTAGTCAGACCTAGGCATAAACACTCTCCTTTTACCAAGATACAGAGAAAAGAGAGAAGAAATGAAGTCTATAAACTCCATTTCGAACACGGGATACCTGCAACAAGAATAGCCGTCCTGATGAAAGTAGATAGAAACACAATCAACAACGACCTGAAGATCCTGTACAAGAAGGCCATAAGGGACCACAACTCAGATATGAGTTTTGATGATGTTATAGAAAAACAGTTACTAAGACTAGAAACACAGCGCGATAGGCTAGGTCTATATCTTTGTGATACTAATGACATTAACAGTAAAATAACAATTGAACGCCTGATAACGGATATCAACTTTAAAGTAATTGGACTGATGGAGAGGATGAATCAAAATATAATACACCATTGGGATGCAGTTATTGAACATGTCAATAAAATAGCAAAAAATGAAAAATTAAGAACACGATATACCAGTCTCTTTGAACTATACAGAATTTCTTTAGATTCAAGGCAAGACCTTGACAAACTCAAGGAAAAAGTATTTCATGAAAAGAGGTAATAGTAAAGATGAAAATGCGTATAATTAGGTTCGATGATCCAAAAGACTTGGGAGATCCAAGCCGGATATTTATTTCTACTATGACACATTTAGAACTACTCGATTATGCTAGAAGATATTTTGAAAGGAAAGACGATACCAAATCTATTAGGAGGGCGCAAGAGATAAGAAAGTTCTATAAACAGGTAATACTAGATTATGTCTACATAGTTAGATCAATTATACCAGATGAGGTAATCGACGAGCATCTTAAAGTATATTATGAAAGAATTAGAAATCTTGAAAATGAATAATAAGAATTGAAATAATGTAATACCTTTTTCCTACCATTCTCCAAGCGTTATTCCCTTTATCATTTAATGCGACTAGAGCTTTAGGATCCATCTCTAATGTTTTATCATAGCAACTAATTTCTTCCTCATATCTAGCAAGATTAGCAAGCGCTACTTTACATTTTCATTAAAATTTGAGTTCCATTAATCCTGTGCTCTGACAGCATATTGCAATAACAAGCTGTCAAAGTAACGGTCGAAGCTACCGTTAGTAATAATATCGTCTGAATAGAATCCAAGAGCAATTACCTTTCCCTTTAGGTAATTTAGTTCATACGTCGCGACAACTATACTCCCTGTTTTGTTAGAGATATCCCTAGAGATATTACTAGGTATTGTTGCGTTATAATTTAGTAAAATTACATCTTTAGGATTTGTAGTATATTCTTCCTCATGAGGTAAATAGTCGAAGGGATTATTTGCAAACTTGGATATACCACTGATGTAATTACTTCCAACCCACTGTGCTGTTTCATTCTTCCATCTTTCGTCTACACTTCGCCAAGCCGACTTGCCATTGTACGCCCAGCTATGACCTTTAACAAGTGTTACGGTATCTGTATTATTATCGTGTTTGACTTCGGCATAAAAGACATTACCATCTAGGATAATCATTGTACCTCCATTCCCTACAAATTGCTTAAAGTTGTCATACTCCTTCTGAGTAACGTATTCTTGATGACCAAGAATTATGACATCATAAGCATTACTTCCATTTGCTTGAAATATGGAACCCGCATCAACATCCTGGTCAGTGTGAAAGTCTACATTCGAATCCGGTGTTATCCATTTTAGATTACTAAGCAAGTATAGCATAGCAAGTCCTGATGCACTTGAGGATGGTTCATTTGTAACCTTACTAGAAAGCAGATTCAAGTCTGTTGTAATGTTCACTCCTCGAGTAACGTTAATGTATTTATTGTAAAACACATAGAAGGCGTTAGTATAGGCCGCGGCTGTGAAAGTGGGCATCACTACTGCGATATTCACTCCTTTACCAAAGTCTCCAGTATGAGAATTGTTGTTTGGTGTAGATATCTCCGTCTTGTTCTGGGAGAATACGTAGCTATTATTTTGTGCAATATATGGGCTTTCTCGCGGTTCAGGTACCGTTTCGTTTAAGTTTCGCATACTCTTTGTAATGGAAAGAGCGGAGCTGGTAAGCGTTGATGCACTTGCTATAGAATTATTGGCCGAAGACTGTAGAATATCCAACTGAGGATTACTAAAAGCCCAATTAGAAGCCAGTAAGGAATGAGAAACGGGAATCATCATAGCCATGATTACAAGTACGAGACAGGTCCTAGACGCTTTCTTTGATACAGACATACCTTTCTTACACTTCCCTGTATATGACATTCTTTTTATCTTTTATACCTGATAATTTCTAAATTAATTATCATTAATTTTGTGAAATTTGCACAGCCCAGCAATCAATAGTTGAATTATTAAATTCCATATTCATTGATTCCAGCTGAAAAATAGGAGTCCAACAGACATCGCCATGATTCCGAAGGTTATCCAACCTACTACATTTGATAATAGTCCATTAGTCCTAGCTTTAAGTATTTTCTTGTCATTGCCAATTTTTATAATAATAAAAAGCATTGGTACTGCAATAACGCCATTGATAACGGCGGAGTATATCAGGACCTGAATAGGATTAGTATCTGATATAGAAATCCACAATCCTACCAATGTAGAGGATACGATTATGATGTAGAAAGGCTTTGCTTGACTAAATTTTTTACCTAATCCTTCTCTCCATCCAAAAGTATCAGATAATGCGTAAGCTGAAGATCCGGCAAGAACAGGTACCGCAAGCAGTCCAGTCCCAACAATCCCAAGAGCAAAAACTATTTTGGAAATTTCACCAGAATACGGGAAAGTCTTTACCAAAGGTTCAAGAGCTTGCGCCGCCTGCTCTGCTGTTTGTATGTCTACTATACCATTAACATGAAGGCTACCCGCTGTTGTTATTATGATGACCCACATTATAAATTGAGAAAGGATCATACCTATGGTAACATCTACCTTCATAAATCGCATCTCTTTTTTTGAAATATTAGGCCTTCCTTTTCCTATTTCGCTTATCTTGTGTTTTGCAACATCCTCTTCGGCTTCTTCGGATGTCTGCCAGAAAAATAGGTACGGCGATATGGTAGTACCAAATACTGCTACGAAAAGCATAATGAAGTCGGATGAATATTCAATATGAGGAATTATTGTGTTTGAGATGATTTGACTAAAGTTTCCCCCTACAATAACAGCAGTTATAACATACGCAAAAAGTGATAGTGTGAGATATTTCAGAACTCTTACATACTTAGTGTAAGCTATAAAAATCTCTGCCACTAGAATAATTATGGTAAAAATCATGGTAGCAGCAATGTCCGGCAATTGAGGAAAGACTAATTGGGTGGATGTAGCCATAGCGGCAATATCAGCACCAATGTTTATCGTGTTGGCAATTACCAGGAGACCAGAAATAGGATAAACAATATTCTTGGAGTATTTGTTCTTAATAACTGTCGCTAGACCCTTTCCTGTAACAAGGCCTATTCTGGCACACATTTCTTGAACAACTATCATCATAGGTAGTAGGTATAACACCATCCAGAGCATTCCTAGACCGAATTTGGCACCTACTTGAGAATAGGTTGCGATGCCAGATGGGTCGTCATCCGATGCTCCAGTTACTACTCCAGGCCCAAAGGATCTTAGCGCACTAACAATAGATGAGAGAGGTGAAGCCCTCGTATCTGATGGTCCTGTATGCGATCCTTTATCCCCATTCTCACCACTTGCCCTACCCTTTTTTTTCAATATAATCTAAGCATAATTCATTGTTATTTAATGTTGCAAGTCCGGTCAATATTAATTAAATCGTACGTATGTTACGATTGTTTAGAAACGTTTGTAAAAGTAAAAAATAAGATAGATCATATAGATAGTAGAGTTTCAGTAAATGATGTTGAACCTAGGTCCTGCGCTCCTTATTTGGAGATAATGATAAAGTATTTTTTGGAGTTTTAAAAATAGAAGATAAAAAAAATTCGGAAGGAAATTTTACATCATACATTAATTATAAAATGTCCGGTACAATGCATCTTGTGAATACAAAAGAAAATAAAGAAACAGGAGAACAAATTGATACTTACAAAGGTAATCTGGGATTTGATACTGAAGATGCCATATTTACCCCTCAGTATGAATACGCATCCACCGCCACGTATGACCATTCATCAGGGCGATTTGAATTAAAAGGAATCATAAATTAGTTAATGTTTGTTCTATACCTTTCAATTGCTTATAATGTTCAAAAATTATAGACATAAGAATCGGATGCAATAAGACAGGTTTGCAAGCCACCACTCCCGCAGCATTATACAATCGTGAATAAGAAAACATTTCATCAAACATCTTCCTTTCGCTTTTATCCAAATTCTTGTCTAAAAGCCAGTAGAATAGAGAGATATTGCGACAAGTGTTTCAAAAGATGGAAATCAACGATTCATCTAACTCTAACAGCAACTAATGGTAAAGATCAAACAATAGCAGTGAGAGACAAAAAGTAAACTGTGCGTGAGTAAAATTGTATACAAAAGAGACTATTTCACCGTTTATCATTCATTGTATTGTCATGCGTCTCTCTGAAAGACAAAGTCTAGACTATTTGAAAAACAACGGATATAAGATTAGTAGGCAGTATTTCTATGAACTCAAAAAGGAAACTCAAGAATCTACTAAGCAACGTCTGTACTTAATAGCATCAAAAGAATACCTGGACCAACACGTAGAGAGAATCGAGACACTAAAATCAATCAACAATGAAATGTGGGATAATTACAGAAAAGAGAAAGATCCATCTAAACGAATTCAAGTATTGAAACAAATAGCAGATCTACAACTGTACTTATCATCTTATTATGATTCTACAAGATACATAATGGAACAGGGAGTTAAGCAACAAGAAAAGGAACAAGAACAGAAGAGAAAGAAAAAAAGGATAACAATACAAGATGCTAAGAAAAAAAATTATGAATCAAGAATCAAGTCAGGAATTGTTACAGCAATAATTTTGCAACAATTTATGCAGCACGAATGTTACAATAGTTAAGATTCAATTGATAGGTCTGGAGCCGTCGGTACCCACGACGCTATCGGTTCTAAAATGAGATTCTGATATAGGAATGAACTGCAAAGCTTTAAGTTTTTCTCTTATGAGTATATTTTTAATAATTAGGTATTACCGCTCATCTAAATAGTTGAAAAATTAATTATAAAGATATGGATTTCAATTATACAATAATGGTTATACTTTAGAAATAAAAAAAAGAGGAAGAATCTAAAATCTATTTTGGTTGGTCTACTTCCCTATATTGTTGTAATAAGTGTAGCATATTCAGCGCTAATGCAGTCTTTATTGCTTCCTTTGTATCCAGATCCTTTAATTTCACAACTAGGTCTTTATCTTCATTCGTTACCAGTTGAGCCAGGATTGGATGTCTTGCTTTTAGGGCTTTAATCAAACTATCGGCGTCGATGGTTGCAGTTACATCACCTTGTGTATTATTACCTTGTGTATTATTACCTTGTGCATACGCCATATTTCCTGAATTGACAATCAGTGCACTAGTTCCCAGTATTGAGACTGTCAATACAAAGAGAGCAATTTTCACATGTTTCATATTAAACATTACTTCTTAATCTCGTAGGTTCATATTTAACTGATTCCATTACAAAACATCTCCTCAGTAGTTGTCAGGTGATTTAAGGCTGTTACTGGAAACTATGAAATGATCAAATGGGTATAATATTTTAGAAAGGGACTAGCGGACACTAGAAAAATGCGATATACTGAACAAAATATATGGGTATGACATCAGCAATTGTGTATCTAAAAAATAGAGTTAAATATCAAACTTTAACTTTAATTTAATTTGATTTACTAAATAGAGTAACCTTTCAGACTTAACCTTAATGCATCTGATAAATGAGGTAGCTCACATAAACTAACAATAAAATAAAATATATGGATATTAGATTAGGTCAATATGTAACAAGGATGTTACGAGCCATAGCAGCCTTTCAAATAGCCTTATGAATTCTGCTCGTTAATACGGTTAAGTTCATCCTATTGATACTTTGAATATGATTCTGTGGATAGGATGATTTCAGATTATAATGCCAAGTTTAGTTAAACCTCACAAAAAATCTAGATTCTGGGCAAACATCAACAAGATATTTGCAAATCAAATTCAGCAAATCACTTTGAATTAGCTAATTCCTTGTAATCGAAATAGTATGCCATTTCCAGATGGTTCTAAAGCATTGAACCAATTAAAGTACTAAAATGCGGCAGTGTGAGGTTCCAATAAATAAATTATATTTCAATTCTTATTGCGGTTGTATATGGCGAGAGTCGATATTCTAGACAAGGATTATAATGAAAAAAGTAAAATTTGGCGCTATCTAAATTATTGTAAATTACAAGATTTAATCAAAACCAGATCATTATATTTGACATGTATAGAGATTAGAACGGAATGATGTATTAGAAGGTATTCACTCATTACCAATGCAAAAGAATTTTACTAAGAGGGACGCAGAATACAGTAAAAAAGTATCTGCAACAACGGTCTCTCGAAGAAAAATATCTAAAATCTTTAAATTCTATGGCGTATACATAATGTTGTGACTGTCGATAAGCAAAATGAATACTCTTCCAACAATGAAAAAGCAAACTTAAAACCAACAAAAAAAACTAACGTTACTTATCAAAACTCTTCAGTTTCAAAGGAAAAGCTTCCTTCATTTAGTAAAATCCTAATTGCTGACGATGGAAAAGATGAATCAGATAGGGTACTTAATTATGCTGTAACACTATCCAGATACTCAGGTGCAGAATTACTAATTTTACGAATTTTAGAAGATATGGACAAAATCGGGAATGTCTCAGTACAAGGTTCTAATGAAGGTAACATGAGTAATAAGGATATGAAACAAGAGGTTAAAGGAGGGGTAATAGATGAAATGGAAAAAAAGATAAACAGATGCAAGGAAGCAGGTTGTGAAAATAAAATTTCGTATAAATTCAGAGTGGGTGATGCTAAAGAAGAAATAATCAACGAGGTGAAAGAGGGAAATTACGATTTAATAGTCTTAAGGAGTACAAGGAGTTCACATAAAGATTCTTGGATGAGATCCTTTTTCAGCGATGCACGAAAAATAATTAGTAACATAAACATACCTGTTTTGATAGTACAGTAATTTAAACCAAAATCTTGAACACAATAGATTATAATCCATAAATCTGGGATATTTTATATTTATTTTGCGTCACAGTATAATAAAGCCAAACTGTATTGCCTCTTATAGTTCTAATGCTTAGAACTTGCATTAAGATATTGTGTAAGATAGTGTTCTATTTTATTCCGTGTTCAGGGATACGAAGACAGGAACGATAATTAGTACGGATATTTTGCTATATTACTTATAATATTTTTTTCCTAAATCTAAATACATGTATACGTCTTACAATTAAATTTATGGCTAAATAAGAGAAACATGAGGCTATAATAGATGCTATTGTTGCAGCTTGTACTGGCTGATATTCTATTCTCAACAATTCAAGTAGAATGAAGAACCTTGATACATTATTGATAATATCAAATATAGAATCAGCAAATATCATCTTTGTTACTATTTGTTTTAGAATATCAAAGTTCAATTTGCCAGTAAGTTTTATTGTATATTTCTTCTTATTATCAAGATGAAAAAGAATAACAAAAATTACTTTAGAGGAGATGAATCCGGCTAGTACAGTTAATGCAGAAGTTGCAAGCTCATCAATGAAATATTTCGTACATACATATGCAACGATAAGACTAACAATAAAACCAACCGAACCTGAAAGTAGTAGATTCTTGTTGAGAGATATGGTGCTGGTATACTTCATATAAAATTTTGTAAGGTAATTTGTTATTTTACTACCAGGGTCTCCTTTCAATTAATAGTCCATACAGCAAACAATCATTTATGAGTACTTATATAAAATGCCAGTTCAGCTTGATATAGGCGTCGTGACAGCTTCAGTTACTACACCATCTGATGTAAATCTGCTTGAAAGTTTAGGCATCTTATGACAAACTACGGTGCCATTACCATAATGATTATGACAATACCCGGTTTGATTCAATTCTTCAGCATATATGCGATGATCATACGTTAGACCTATTAATAGAACTGGTATTCCCAATAGGATTACAAGAAATACCTTCTTCATTTATTTTCAGGTGCTAGCGGGATCTTATTATCCATTTCTGCCATTTATTTTACAAGTTTTAAAATGGCTGGCATTACCCTTGTGGAATATTATTATGAGCAACATTTAGAAAGATATCATAAAACAAACACATGTAAATATTAAAACAAACGTAGAGGATTCATACATGTTTATTATTTTTTCTTTCTTCTAATTCATTAGATAATATTTCATTAAATTCCTTCAATATAGTAGGAAATATGTGACAATGGGCCATTAATCTTTTAATGTTCAAATCTCCCAATTGTTTTGCTATTTGGGTCATATTAATAATCATCTTGTCTTTCTTATCTTGATATCTATGTGAGTATGAATACAACATATCATCTATGATACTTTTTATTAAAATAAAATCTTGTTCATCTTTATCTTCTATTTCTGCTAATTCAGCAAGTTTTTTACTTGCTGCTAAACCAGGCGGTTCAACTACTGGACCATAACGAAGTTCTCTTGTGTACGTATCTACTTCATCATCATTCATTTCTTATTATCTATAATTTCCATAGGTGCAACTAATATCTTTTCCTTTTCTGCTTTTAATTTAGTTTCTAAGTTACTCACTCGATAAAGAACAGACAAGTTATGATGATTTATTAGATGCTCTTCGTTTAAGTCTAAAAGGATATAATATTAAATAAATTATTTATTTTGTTATCTCTATTATCAGGTAAATAGCCGATGAAACACCCACTCCAGTAATGAATCCCTTGAAAAAATCATTTAAAAATCGCTCATTTCACTTTGCCTCCATAGGTAGATCAACGTTGACAAGTTTATTTTGTGTGTTCGAATGTGCGTATTCGTATAGGTAATAAATGTTAATTATAGTAACTAAATCTTTAACTGTTCCAATTATTGTTACTATTAAATACGATTCGCTACCTTGTTAATAGAAGTCAGGTAGGCAAATAAATTGAGGCAGCGTATTTTACTAGATCGTGCTCTAACGTTACCGGCATAACCATTAGTACATTAAATAGGAATCTGAGTAGGACCACAATTACGATAATCACGATTATAACCAGTGCGATATAAATGAGTGTGTTTAATACCATAATAGTCTAAGCGCATAAAAATATAAATAAATGTGATGTGACATCGTTATCTGGATCCTTTTCTATCGTGTCATCTATTTCCTGAAATGTAACTCCTTGATATACATGCACAGTAGTATTGTGACCTTTAGAGTTAGTTTCTATCTTTATTGAGCATTTAGATTCAAAGTTGTTCTTTATTTCTGAAGTCTGTCATTGTCCATTCATCAACCTGTCTACGTTTATGATAATTCCGATGGATTCCAGTTTCTTTAAGACCATTTCAACAGTTATTTCTTTTTTTGCTTCTTTGCTTTCATTCCCATTTCCATTTGTTTTTGATTTGCAATCATGTATTGTATTGTCTTCAATGTTGAAAGCTTTCCACTTTCCAAGCTCATCGGACAATCTGATCTGCTTACCACAGTTGTCACATGTTTTCGTATATGATTTACTCATGGTATAGACTAACAGTATAGTATAATATAAGGTTAACTAATAGTCTATACCAATAGTATAAATATAAATATCTTAAAGTATATACCAGTAGTTATCATGGGAGTGGGAATAATAAAACGGGATGCGTTCAAATGTGAAAGATGCGGGCATGAATGGATTTCAGATAAGTTTTCCCCTAATAACCTACCAATATCATGCGCTAAATGTAAAAGTCCATATTGGAATATTCCTAAAAAATAATTAAGAATCTTCATTTACTTACATCTGTTTTGATATCTTCATTTTATTTTATTCTCTTTTTTAATAGGTCAAGCTCTTTACGAATATCATCTAGTTTGCTTTTCTCTACCTGTAAAACTTCCACCTTTTTACGCAATCTATTTTCTTCGTTTATTGTAAGATTATCAATTGCTTTTTCATATTCTTGTTGTAGACTTTTGTCTGTTATTTTCGCGTAAGCGGGATCATTTGCCTTTAAATTATGGCCTTCTAGTAACCATCTTTTTTCTGTATTCAAATCTGATTCTATTAATTGCGTGGTGAAAAACTTGCGTGCCCCATGTGCAATTGGGACCTCCTTTCTAATGGAGCCAGGAATCTTGATATCAAGCTCTTCTTGTATACGAAGGCCTGCTCTAATGGCGATATCCCTTATTTTAAATGATAATGATGCTCCCTGTAATGGCCTGCTAATCGGTTTTTTAATCGCAAACTGATCACGAATATCAAACTGTTCTCTTATCAAAAAGGAATCCTGATTTAGTTTTTCACCATATCTTTTTCTAAAATCAAGATACAAATCTATAGCAGCGACACATTCAGGAGTACAAAAAGTAAAATATTCTTCCTCATCATTTTCATACACTATAAATTTATAGATGTATTGATCGTAGCCATAACGATATCCAAGTTTTACTTTTTCAAGATTCCTTAATCGCAGTGAAGGAATAGCACCTATACGCATACCTGAAGATGCCAGTATTAAGATAACAGCTCTTATTCTTTCATCAGCTATATCCAGTAGTTTATGAATCTCTTCATGTGTATAAGCTCTATCTCTATTGGCTCTTTTCTTTGATGGAAAATATCTTTTTATTTTACTGACATTTAGAACAATGTCATTTATTTTATAAAATGCAAGTACTGGCGAAATGTGATTATGAATTGAAAAATATCCTTTACCTTCTTTTTGTTTCTGCTTAATTGATATTATGAATTCAATTATCTTTTGTTCAATTGCTCTAGGATTATTCTCAAAGAAAGGATCTTGACCATGTATGAAATCAAAGAACTTCTTTAAATGAAATCTATACATATTCTTAGTAGCGTTGGACTTGATAGACTCTTCAAATAAAATTAATGGGTCATTTTGCTCTAATTCTTGCACTTTTCTACTGCTTTTCTTTATATAGTGACCCTAATAAACATAGTATATACTAATTAAAAATAATATTTTAGAGAATTACAAATAACATTTCAAGGAATCTAGTAGAAATACAATATAAAGACAAATCAATGTCAATTAGGAAACTATTCGATAAACTTAATTACTGTCTATCTAAATAGTCGTTAATTTCTGCATTCTAAGTTCTTTAGCAGAAATTCTGGCAATCTTTTTTCAAATCCATGTCCGGTACTTCCTGACATATTTACCTGTCACTAAATTTAATTGGCATTAATTTGACGAACTATCCTCAATTGCTTTGGCACATTTATCACAATACTTCTCTACTATTATTGCTCCTTCAGTACTGTATTTGACTAACTTTGTTGCGGGTTCTCCACATCCTATACAGAATCTTGAATTCTTTTCTGC
>Ga0193719_10000024_pt1 | contig 45413 bp, 40 predicted proteins | sample U2a2metaG_FD_160103 | JGI IMG/M metagenome (GOLD analysis project Ga0193719, IMG submission 160103) | Soil microbial communities from a riparian zone of the East river system, Colorado, United States - U2a2 | ecosystem: Environmental > Terrestrial > Soil > Riparian zone | place: USA: East... | reverse complement strand
TTCTTTTGCTTGTAGCGCCATTTCAAGCTTGTCCATATTATGAACAAACTTGGCATTGACTGTGATATTATTATTATATTCATTCCAAATACAAAGATAATTTTTTCGGAGGGAGTTGGGTAGCTTTGAAATGATTTTTTTCATTGCCTTGTCTTCTAGTAAATGTTTTTCTTCAGAAGATATGTTATCAGGCATATGGTCTCCCACCATTGATTCAGCCAGATCGTGAATAATGACCATCTTCATAATGTACCCTGAATCTAAATTCATTATTTCAGCCAAAATCATGGACATCATGCACATTGAGTAGGAATGATCTGCTACGGATTCAGGCGATGTAATGTTAGATTTGTGAATCCAACCAGATCGCTTTATTGTTTTAAGATTACAAACAATCCTAAAAAAAGATACAAGGTTGAGTAACTGGTTTTTTTCTAATTTCATATTATGTAATGAATTCTAATTCATATTAATATGATGTAATACTTGCATCTCTTATCGGATTGTAATTTGAATCACACTATGAATTTTAGACTCAAATTCAGAAAGGAAGAGGTTAGAAAATAAGTGATCAAAAAAATATAATAAAGCACTAGTTACTAAAGCCATGATTGTTGTGATGAAAATCAACAGTAATACATTTCGCGTCTGTTCCAATTCTAAACGGTAAGAATTTTAGTATGTTTTTTATTTAAATCTACTCGAATCTGAATTTAACTTCCAGGGGATATCATTACGTTTTTGTCGCTTATTAGTTACTCTTGCAAGAACAAAAAACAAATCTGATATTCTGTTTAGATAGGTAAGAATTTCCTGATTTATTTTGTGTTCTTTAGCAAGTGCTACTGCAGATGTTTCAGCACGTCTTACGACAGTTCTACAAATATGTATTAAAGATGATTCAATGGATCCACCGGGAAGTATGAAATTTGATATTGGCGCCAATTCAGATTCAAAATTATCAATATACTTCTCGATAGTAGAAATCATCTCTCTTTTAACTAACATATTATCATCTTTCAAAGTATTCGGATTTGCCAATTCTGCACCTAGAACGAATAAATCTTGTTGAACGTCTAAGAGTATTTTTTTTACATCATCAAAAATCGAATTCTTTTCAATGTTCGAAATTATCAATCCAATGTGGGAATTAGCCTCATCAACTTCTCCATATGCTATTATTCTTAAATCAGATTTGGAAACCCTTGAGCCATCAATTAATCCTGTATCTCCTTTGTCACCCGTTTTAGTGTAAATTTTCAATATTGAGGTAGAATATTAGTTGACTTAATAAATTACTTTTTGTGGTGCTTGGTAATTAGGCCAATTGATTATTTTCTAATATAGGCGTAGGCGTAAGTAGAATTGGAAATTCTTTCAAGTGACCTATGATAAGTAGAAGAAAATTAGTAGGAATGAACTTCTATTTTGTGTTCTTTTAGATATTTCTTCTTCTTGAAACGTTGATTACACTTCTCGCATTTGAAAGGTTTTTCAAATTCTATAAGGAATCTTCTTCTCCTTTCTTCAGGGGTTTCCACAGCCATCGTTAAATCTGTATTATCCATCGTAATTAATTCTTAAAATCTTGTCTTAGTTTATTTACTTTAAGGAAGATAGTACTAGATTTTTAGATGATTTCTGTACGCTGTATTTGTCATGAATTCCAAGACAAGATTATATATAATTTGTACAGAAGGTTAGCTGTGCCGTCGTAGCTCAGCCTGGGAGAGCACTCGACCTATAACTTTGGGGTGATGCTGAAGACCGAGCTGTCGTGAGCTCAAATCTCACCGACGGCATTTAGGGTTTAACAAAATCGTTATTATGTATGAAAGTGTAACAGACATGTGTATGACAAATCCTTTACTAATTGTATTCAAGCGAATCTTTTGTAAACATGACAATACTTTTTCATTTAGAAGGTATAACGACTTTGATTTTTTTGAATATAATAAGTGTATTAACTGTGAAAAAACTTTGAGATATCTTAGAGGTTTTGATGAAAGCATTAGAGGGTGATTATATTTAGTATCAATCTACAAATCTTGATTATACTCTGGTGGGTAGGAGCCATTATTTCTGGGATATCGCTCTTGATTCCACAGTACAAGTATTATCTTATTTTTGCCTCTTTGGGATGGATAACAATGGGAATAACCTCAGGACTTATTATCTACGCGCTGGCAAGAAATAACAAAGAAAGTCAGAGAAATATGTCGTCGAATATCAGTTGATTTCCTTTCCGCCTTGTTCCTCAATTACTACAAGAGTAACGGTAGAAGTTATACCAGGTATCTTTCTAATTTTACTAGTAATTGTGTGATTCATAGTTTCAGTATTGTCTGACTTTACTTTGACAAATATATCATGAACTCCATATGTTCCGCGCACTTCTTTCACATCAGAGAGTTTGGCAATTTCATCAATTATTCTCTCCTCTGAACCAAGGGTGCAGTTTACAAGTATGTATGCAGTAGACAATAATGACTTTAGGAAATTTAGTGTATTTTAGTCTTTTCTATTATCTGTATTTTGTCGATAACGAGATAAACTTCTACTGTTTTAAGGTATAAAGTTTGTAAAGTTCTCCCGTTCGCTTACTAACATAGTTCCATTCTCTTGCACTGTAATTAACCCTAACAAATTTTTGTCTCAATTCTGGATGAAGTCTCACATATACGTCATCTCCTATTGTGATATTATTTGACTTTGTCATAGACGTCATTTTTGCCGATACACTCATACAATAACTTATGATATCTAGAGATGAATTTTCATCATGCCCATATTGAACAATAATGTTTTCTCCTTCATCAATTCCTATCTTTGCGCTTAGATCAGGATAATCATACTGATTCAAAATTGGGTTTAATCCATTTTTTATGATTGTTAACATAGAAATTCCACAATTGACAGCCCTGTCACATACTACGTATTTGTTAGATAATGATGGAAAGAACGCAATTACGGCATCACCTACATATTTTAAGACAAATCCTCCGTATCTATACACTGCTAATGACATTTCATATGTAAATGCCCGAATCATTGTTACTAATTTGTCGACTGGAATGGTCATTGAGAGGTTTGTTGAACCCACCAAGTCCACATATAAGATGACTAGTGGAATTTTGGAGTTTACATGATTTTTTAGAAAATTTTGTCCAGATTCCAAGTTTGAATCATATTGGTATCTCCTCTTAAGTGCCTTCCATATCCTGTTCTGTGTTTCTTTAATTTGAGTGTCTGTATCGTATATAATTTCTGATTCTAGATTTACCCTGTTTTCACCTGTAATCATAGAAATAAAAGGCGATCTACTTTTATTGAGATTTTTAGACTTAAATTTATCGACTTGTTCATTTCCTGTAGTCATAAACTGTTTCCTTTCCGATCCTTGTGATAGTTTTCAACTAATAATAAGATATTGAAGTATTGAAATGAAAGTTTGGTATCGAACTACAATAGTAATATAAGAAAAACATGCACTTTTGGCTGAAATGTCAGTAATAATTAGAATTCTGATGCCTCCATAAAATTGAATATTGTAAGAAAGACTTATTAGGACTAAGTTTATCTTCAGTAAAGATATCTCTTTTTTATGAGAGTCCCAAATAACGAAAAAGATGATTTTAGTAAGAAGTTAAATGGCTATTTTATTGATATTGAGAATATTTACTTAAAAAGTATAAAACCATTCCTAACTACAAGAGAAGTTAATGTAATGCTTCAAGACGGTTCTGTTACAAAAGCTTCTACTTTTGATCATGAGTCTGTGGTTGGCTTTTATCGATCTTTTTTAAAGGATCTGAAAAATTGGGAAATACATGATATACAGGAAACTACAGGTGATTCAAGTCGGATTTTTTGTCAAATATCTACCATTTTGGATAATTATATTATTAAAGGAAATTTTGGAATACAGTACAATGTATTACCATACTATAAACTAGATAAACAAGTTATACAGATACAAAAAGAATTATTTGATCTTTCAGTTAAGAATTCTACATTATCAGAATCAGTAGCAAATATGGGTAACAGTACTATAAAGCAGGAATTAAAAAACATGGCTCTTGATGATTTAAAATTTGAAGATTTGTTCGAAAAGCTACTTCAAAATCAGGATTTAATTGCCAAACTAGAGGATAAAATAAAAAATGTTGAAAAATTATATCCTGAATTGGATGGAGCGGAGAATAAGAGAAGTTCCTTAATTTTCGAATTAGAAAACTTGATCATAAAGCTATATCAGGTTTCTCCAATTTCGATTGATTATAATAGACTAATGCAGGGAGAAGAGGGCATCATAGTATACTTTGATATAGAAACTAATGTTGATAAGAAAGGAAAAAATTCAAACAAATCAGTGAATTTCGCCCAGATAAAAGCACCCACAAAGGAAAGAATAATTGAACTTTTTAAAGAAATTAACTCAGTATTGAGCAAACAACATTCATAGATTACTCGATTTATAGCAGAATAAAACAAAATTCATAATATTGGTTGAATAAGCGTTATTTGATTGAACAATCCTAATAAGATGTATGTGAAAAACAATATCCCTTCAATAGATGATTTATTTAGGGCCCAGAAACTAATGGACAAGGCAGTAGTCAGAAAAACGCCATTATTAAAATCAAACACGTTTTCAACAAGTGCAAGAACAAACATTTTCTTAAAATTTGAACTATTTCAAAAAACTGGATCTTTTAAGGTTAGGGGGGCGTATTCAAAAATTAATTCACTTACAAACGACCAATGCAAATCTGGAGTTATTGCAGCCTCAGCAGGTAATCATGCACAGGGAGTTGCTTATGCTGCGCTCAAGAGAAATATCAGATGCAATATTGTAATGCCAAAAAGTGCATCCCCTGCAAAAGTTGCCGCTACGCGTTCGTTTGGAGCAAATGTAATTCTTTCCGGAGATACATATGATGAATCATGGAAAACTGCTAATTCAATGTCAAGAGAAAAGGGATACTCAATTATCCACGCATTTGATGATCCCATTGTCATAGCAGGACAGGGCACTATTGGTTTGGAATTACTGGAAGATTTGAAGGATATTGATAAGATCTATTTGCCACTTGGTGGTGGTGGACTTGCATCAGGAGTATCTATTGCCATTAAAACCAAGAGACCTAATGTCAAGGTTATAGGAGTCGAATCCAAACAATTTCCTGCAATGAAAAAATCGCTAGAGCAGGGAAAGTTATGTCATATTGATGGCGGGTTTTCAATTGCTGATGGTATTTCAGTTAAATCTCCAGGAGAGCTTACATTTGAAATATGTTCAAAATATTTGGACGACGTTGTTACTATAGATGATGTTTCTATTGTAGAGACTATGTTTTCGCTTATGGAAAGAGAAAAGGTTGTAGTTGAACCTGCCGGAGCGGCGAGTCTAGCTTATGTTCTTTCATCTGGTAAAATGAAAAATAATCATAATATAATTTCTATCCTTTCTGGCGGCAATATTGACATGTATCTGTTAGGTCAAATAGTATCTAAAGGATTAATGCAGATGGGTAGATTAGTTAAAATATTTATCCAATTGCCTGATAAGCCAGGCGCCCTGAAAAGTGTTGTCGATAAGATAGCCGAACTCAGTGTCAATATTGTTCAGGTTGAGCACGATCGTCTGAGTTCCAATGTCGCAGCAGGCTCTGCTGGAGTATATTTAAGTTTAGAACTAGAAAATGAGAAACATTCAAGAAAACTCCTAGATTTTTTAAAGAAAGAAAAGATGATTTTTAAGGTTGTCCCCTAACTGCAGTAGCAATATTCTCTAAATCCAGCTTTATCTGCCGTAGTGCCACCAATCTTGACCAATATAAACTCATTTTTAGCTCTTGCATAAGAATCATTCAAATTTCTTTGATTTTCTCTCAAAATTTGATACTCATCCATAGACAATTTCTTACGAGATCCAATCTCTTCTTCAAGATTCATGTCCTTTACTATTTCCTTATAATTTGGTTGAATAACTCCACTGAAAACCATTGCACTACTACCACTGCCATAAGATGCAAATCCAACCCTGTTGCCCTCTATTTCACGATGTTTTTTATATTCATGTTCAAGTAAACTCCTAAATCCCATATACATGGATGCCGTATACAAATTTCCGATAACATTAGAAGCTTCAAGAGAGCTTGCCATTTTTTGTTCATACACCTCATTGTAAAATGAGGTTTGCATGAATGCTTTTCTGAATTGCTCATCTGCCTTCATGAATTCTTTATCTGCTAAAATAGACTCTATAGTACCTCGACTATCATTTGGAACAGGTTCATGAAAACCTATCTCTTTGATAACATGTTGCCATCGTGGAAGTGTTCTCCACTCATGTCTTAGCAAATATGCTAGTGCCTTTTCTCCCATTCTTCTATATGGTAAATGCACTGTGAACAAATCTATGTAATCTGTTATGGATTCTCCATCTTTAAGGTGAATCAATCCTGTTCTCATTGCCTTTTCTTTGTAACTGTCGAAAGCCTTTCTAACTTGTATTAAATATAATAAATTTGAATACAGTCCATTTACAAGTGGTGTCTCCCTTCCAAATGGCCTATAGAAATCATATTCATTCTTGATAATTGTTGATGTAACTTTAGGGTCCAATGCTAGCATTCTTGGGTCTTCCTTGATCAAAAGCGCTACTGCTCCTGCACCCTGTGTATATTCCCCGGCCGAGCCAACATCGTATTTAGCTATGTCGGTTACCACTACAATAGCAGCCTTTTCATTATTTTCTTCGGCTCTAATCCAATTGGTGTTATCATAAATTGCATAAGAGCCACTAACGCAGGCAAATTTACATTCAATTCCGCCGGCATGCTCAAAAGAACTGTCACCGTAGACTTGCTCCAACATACCCACCACAAATGAATTTAATGCTTTTGATTCGTCAAGACTTGATTCGGTTGCTACGTATAATCTACCAATATCATCTGGATGCAAATTATTCTTCTTCATTAGTTCAAGACAGGCATTTGATGCCATACATGCTGAATCCTGATTTGTGTCTACTAAGGCCATCTTTTTTATTCCTATCCCATGTTCCAGCTTTTGAGGATCGATTCCTCTTGCTTCAGCAAAATCTTTGTAGTCAACGTAAAGTTTTGGAACGTATATAGCAAGATCATCAATGCCAGTAGGCATGTTAGCAATTTTTCTCATGATAGGCATTTAAAGGTACTTGTTGATATTCGACTCTAATTAATAGAAATTCGATAGAAAATTGGTATATTTTTAAGAAAATTATATTGTTTATCTCTGGCAATCTATATCATTGTAAACTAATCATGTGTTTTTCAATCCGTTTGACAATAAGTATTCGGAGCCGTTCAAAAATATAATTCCAATATTTTTCCGTGTTATGAGGCCATACTGTTAATTGCCTCTTGACCTTATTAATTAGAATTAGTTTCACCTAATGCTTTACCTAATGAACTCGAATGGTTTCGTAGAAATTATTACGTTCATGGGCCAGGAACCCAATTTGTTTAATTGCTGTAATAATTTTATCCGACGTTAATTCTGTAGATCTTGCTCCAGTTGCACTAACTACTTCTTCACCAATTAAGGTTCCTCCAAAATCATCTGCGCCATAAGTTAATGCAAGTTGAGCCATTCCTACACCATTTGTAAGCCATGAAGACTGGAGATGATCGATAAGTCCTGAAAAAACAATCCTAGATATTGCAATCATTTTTAGTAATTCTAACCCACCTGAAGGATATTTTATTATCCCTTCTGCTTGCATTTTTGTATTATTTGGTTCAAAGCTCCATGGAATAAATGACATGAAGCCGCCTGTCTTTTCCTGTAATTCTGCAATCTTAACCAAGTGTCTCCCACGTTGTTCGTAATCTTCCCCTGTACCGTACATCATCGTAGCCGAAGATTTAATGCCCAGTTCGTGGGCCTGCTTCATGATATTTAGCCATTCATCACTTTTTATTTTCAAGGGACTAATTCTTGATTTTACATCATCATCAAGAATTTCAGCACCAGCACCGGGCAATGTGTCCAAGCCTGCTTCTTTCAATCTAGAGAGTACTTCCCTCGTGTTGCTTCTTTCTACCTTGGAAATAGTATCAATTTCAGAGGCTGAAAGTCCGTGAATAGCAACGTCAGGACATTTCTCCTTTATTGTTTTGAAAGCTTCTTCGTAATACTCGATCCGCAGATCTGGATTGTGACCCCCTTGCATCAAGACCTGACTTATTCCGAATTGATCCCTTGCTGTTGCGACCCTTTTTACTACATCATCTACAGATAATCTATACCCCTCAGAATCTCCAGGAGCTCTGTAAAAAGCACAGAACTTGCAATATGTTATGCATACGTTAGTATAATTTAGAATAATGTTGTTTACAAACGTCGCAACTTTACCAAATAGCTTTTCTCTTAATATATTTCCAATGATTCCTAGCGCGTAGGGATTATCAGATCTTAATAAACGGATACAATCGTTTAATGCAAGCCTTTTTCCATGCAACACTTGATCAAGAACATCACTCACATCAGATTTCTGGATCAACTCTTGTGCAAAGAAGCTCATGAACTATTTCATGACGAATGCCAACGATATTTATTCTTTACAAACATTGTCAAAAGGTGAAGATTTTATAGCCGATATGGACATCATCTAAACAATTTGTTACAAAGTATTGCAGGTAGTTCAAACGCTCTAGAGAAGGCTATTCATGGTGAAGAATTATCATTCAATGATGGTCTGGAATTAATTAATAATGAGAATGTCTTCGTTTTGGGCGCTGCAGCAAATTTGATAAAAAAAAAACTAACTGGTAACATAATAACATTTGTTGCTTCATACTACCTGAACTATACAAATATTTGTGCGGCAAGCTGTCCACTTTGTGCTTTTTACAGAAAAGGAACTGAATCTGATTCATATACACTGCCACTCGAACAGATACTGACAAGAGCAAGAATTGCGATAAACGAAATGAAGGCAACAGAACTTCATATCGTCGGGGGCTTCCATCCAAAATTAGGACTTGACTATTATGAAAAGATGATAAGGGAAATTAAGAAAGAATTTCCATCAGTTACAGTTAAAGCACTTACACCAGCCGAAATTCATTTTATTTCTCATATTACGAGAAATTCAGTAAAAGAAGTACTCTCTAGATTAAAAGACGCAGGACTTGATGCCCTACCTGGAGGAGGAGCAGAGATATTCAGCAAAGATATAAGGGATATAATCGTGAGGGGCAAATGTTCTGGGGATGAATGGCTAAAGACTGCAGGAATTGCACATGAGATGGGAATACGATCAAATTGTACAATGCTATTCGGTCATATTGAAAAACCTCAACATATTATAGATCATTTAATAAAAGTACGTGAATTACAAAAGAAAACGGGAGGTTTTATTACATTCATACCATTGAAGTTTAGCTTGGACAATACAGAACTTGAACAAAAAGGACTAATTGAAAATGAAAGTTCTTCAATATATGATCTGAAAGTAATTGCATTATCAAGACTGATGCTGGCTAATGCGATGAAAAATATTTCAGTTTATTGGGTTGCACTAGGAAAAAAATTAGCTCAAGTTGCACTATCATATGGAGGGAATGACCTTGTTGGTACCGCCTTTTCAGAAGAAATTTTTAAGGCTGCGGGGAAGATCACAGGAACCACAATTCAGGAATTAATTTCACTGATTCAAGATGCAAAATATATTCCCTTACAAAGAGACACATTTTTCAATATTTTATAACGTTCTAAATCACTATAAATGACTAGTAATATCGTTGAATTTTTTGACTGTTACTATCTACAAATAACAATTCATTATATGAGAGAATATTACTACTCTTAGCCTTTTGTAGCATTGTTATTATAGAATCCTTTCCTTCTTGATCCATATTGATAGTAAGATCATTTACATACATCCTGACAAATTTTTCAATTAGCGATTTAGGATTCCCTCTACCAAATTGCATCGAATATTCTAATGCATCATCTATATTTTTAAGCCCGTATTCTATAGAACTCCTGAAAAGCTCATCAAACCCAATTATTTCCTTAATCGTTAGGGAACGTTTACTTATAACGTTGATTCCAAGTGGAACAGGCATGCCATTGGTAAGATCGTGCCACCATCGTCCAAGGTCTAATATTTTCTTGAATTCATCTCCAAGTGAAATTTGTGCTTCATGAATAATTAGGCCAGCATCTACCAGGCCAGATGAAACATGCCTTGGTATTTCATTAAAGATGATTTCAACACCATGGAAATTTCCTATAGCCAGATTTAGTAGTAAATTTGCAGATGTCATTTTTCCTGGGATTCCGATCTTATACTTATGCAACTGTTTCAATTCGATATTCTTTTTTGAAATCACAATAGGACCATAATTGATCCCGAAACTTCCACCACTGTTCAAAATGACGTAATCTTTAATGAATGCATAAGCGTGAGCTGAAATCGCTGTGATGTCTAATTCATGATTAATTGCACGCTTGTTTAGCTTCTCAATATCTTCAATAACATGTTCTATTTGGAGATATGGCGACTTAATGTTACCGGAGGCGATGCCATAAAACATAAAAGCATCGTCCGCATCAGGGGTGTGTCCCAGTGTTACTTGTTTCATAAGAAAGTGATTATTCTGACGATATTTTTATTTTACAGAATTGGAGTCGATAAATAAGAATATGTGAAGTTACAGGCAACAATATATTATATACCAGCAAGTTTCTATCTGTGGTTCTCAACCGTGACTTATATTTCCGTTCAATATGATCCAGTCTCTTAGTAAATTAAGGAAGATTTAATAATCCTGCATAGATTTTTTGTGGTTTGTAAGATGCCAAAATTCAAGTCTACACAGGACATATTAAGAATTATCGGAAATAAGGATCAAATACGTAATTTCGGTGTGATTGCTCACGTAGATCACGGAAAAACTACGATGAGTGATAGCTTATTGGCTGCATCAGGAATAATTTCTCCTTCAGTTGCCGGTCAGGCTCTGGCACTAGATTCAATGAAACTAGAGCAAAATAGACAGATGACAATTAGGGGAGCCAATGTAACCCTGTATTATGAAATCGATGGAAAAGAATACGTGATTAATATGATTGATACTCCTGGACATATCGATTTCACTGGAAGAGTTACTCGAGCTCTAAGGGCGATTGATGGTGTCGTTGTAGTCTCAGATTCTGTTGAAGGAATAATGACTCAAACAGAAACTGTAACCCGGCAAGCTCTTGAAGAGCGTGTGAGACCAGTACTTTATATAAACAAAATTGATAGACTCGTCAAAGAGCTAAGATTAGATGCACCTGCCATGCAAAAATGGCTTTCAAACATTATTGCAGAATTCAACAAGTTAGTCGAAATTTATGCTGAACCAGAACTAAGAGAAAAATGGAAGGTAAGTATACAAGGAAATAGCGTAGCCTTTGGTTCGGCTAAGGATAGATGGGGATTCAACTATAATATAGCTCAAAAAAATAGAGTTGGCTTTAAAGATGTCTATGATGCGTACCACTCTGACGATCAATCTTTGATAAGAAGCCTATCAGAAAAAGCTCCTTTGCATGAGGCAGTACTTGGAATGGTCGTCCAGCATCATCCACCACCTCATGTAGCGCAGCGCTACAGAATACCGAAAATTTGGCCAGGCGATCTTGATTCTGACATTGGAAAATCTCTCCTATCATGTGATGATAAGGGACCAATTCTAATGATGGTTACTACAATTAATGTGGACCCTCAAGCGGGCAGGATAGCTACTGGTAGATTGTTTTCTGGTACGATAAAAGATGGAGATGAAGTCTATCTAATTGACGGAAAAAGAACGGGTAAAGTTCAATCGGTAAATATCTACATGGGTAACACTCGTGAACTAGTAAATATGCTTCCTGCAGGAAATATACCCGCTTTACTTGGAATAGATCATGCAATTGCGGGAGAGACATTTTCATCGATCAAAAATGTACCTGCATTTGAATCAATAAAATATGTTTCAGAACCTGTTGTTACTATTGCGATAGAACCAAAACATCCCAAAGATCTGCCAAAATTGGTTGAAGTATTAAGAAGAATAACTGTTGAAGATCCAAACCTAATTGTAAAAATCAACGAAGAAACTGGTGAGACATTACTATCTGGTATGGGAGTGCTACACCTTGAGATCGCTACATCTCTAATACTTGAAACTGGTTTGGAAATTACTACTACTCAGCCTCTTATCAACTATCGTGAAACCATACGCAATAATGCTGGTCCTATTATGAGTAAATCTCCAAATAAACACAATAAGATTTTCATGAGAGTTGAACCATTAGGAGAAGATATTATTGAATTAATAAAGAATGGCCATATCCATGAGGATTTGGATAGAAAACAAATGGCAAAAATGCTAAGGGAAAAGGGTTGGAGTGCAGATGAAGCAAAGAATGTTTCTGCTGTTGATATCAGTGGCAACGTACTTGTAGATGAAACTAAGGGTGTTCAATTTATACAGGAATCGATGGATTCCATAAGGTCTGGTTTTGATGATGTAGTACATTCAGGCCCCATTGCTCGTGAAACGCTTCGTGGAGTAAAATTTGTTCTGCACCATTTTGTACCACATGAAGACCCCGCTCACCGTGGCCTGGCACAACTAATGCCAGCCACTAGGCGATCCATGCTGGGATCAATGCTTTTAGCGAATCCAGCATTGTTAGAACCGATTCTTGGTATGGAAATAAAATGTCCGCAAGAACAAATCGGAACAGTAGCAGGAATCCTATCAGGAAAGCGCGGAAAACTATTGAGCGTTGAACAAAAAGGCGTAATTAGCATTATCCTAGGTGAAGTTCCTGCATCAGAGACATTTGACTTGTCTGAGGTAATGCGAGGTGGAACTGCTGGCAAGGCGTTATGGAATACTTATTTTAAGACTTGGCAGGTTGTACCACAATCTATATTCCAAACGCTTGTAAATGATATCAGGAAGAGAAAGGGTTTGAATCCAGAACCACCTAACGCTGATGAATTCGTAGATAAAGAATAATCAGGCTATACAATAGAGGACAAATTTCTTATTTTCCTCTGATGTGATAATTTCAATAATCTAGAATCCTTCATAAAAAATTCTGTAGAAAATGGTGTAGAATTTATATGTTACATCGAGATATAATATAATAATTACAAAGAGGAGTAAAATGGGATGTTTAACAAAGGATCATGTAGGTCATGTGGGAAGATCTTGGTGCCTTTCTCGATGTGCAATCATTGCAAGGAGCACGTTTCATGGATTTGCAATGAATGCCAACGAGTGGAGGATGTAACTCATAAACATGACAGTCATCACGAATCACATGAAAGCACCAATTTGGAATTAGGATCTATCTAGAATCGAATAATTAATTTTATTAACAAAGACAAATAATGTATTTCCATAAAAGTTTAGATGCCTAAATAGAATTAATGACTTTATTCATTCATCTTGCGGTCTTGTTGTTTTTTAGAGTTAACGGGACAGCTGTCTCTTTCCACTTCTACATAAATCTTGGAAGATGTTCTTACATCAATAACCGACTTAATACGTTCTTCAATTGTATCTATTACTTGTTCTATTTGATCGGTATTAATGTTATCTACGAGACTTACTTCCATTGCAACTAGGACATCATTGGGACCAAAATGCATTGTTCTAAGTGTAATTACTCTATTTAATTCAGGAATCTTTAAGACTGATTCTAAAATTTTAGTGTGATCTTTCTTAGACATTGCTTCCCCAATAAGAAGAGCTCTATTTTCTTTTGCCAAAAAGAACGCAAATAACATTAGAACGGCACCTATTGCTATCGAACTGTACGCGTCATACATCATGTTGTTAGTAATTTCAGACAGATAGATTCCTATTGCAGCTATTGCTATTCCCAGTAGGGCCGCTGAATCCTCAACTATAACGGTTAGAATAGTGGGGTCTTTACTCTCTTGAAATTCTCTAAACAGCTTGTTCAAATTTACTTTTTCTCCTCTTGCTTCAATGGTATCCTTAAACATATTGAAAGCAATGCGCAAGGCGTTACCTTCAAAAACGGCTGATATTAAGAGTATTATATAACTGACATCGGCATTTACAATTTGATGTACAGGATCAAAAATTGAAGTAAATCCTTTTTCAAAAGATAAAATCCCTGAAATGCCAAATAATAGAGTTGCAACGATAAATGACCAGAAAAATTGCTCCTTTCCATATCCAAATGGATGTCTTTCAGTAGGTACTCTTGAGCTTGTTTTGATTCCAACCAGCAACAATACCTGGTTAAAAGTGTCAGAAAAAGAATGGTATGTTTCTGACCACATAGCGCTACTATTAGTGAGAAACGCGGCAATTAATTTAGCAATTGAAATTCCCAAGTTACCAAATAAAGCAGCATAAACAGCCCTCTTGGAACTTCCGACCAAAAATTATTCTCCTGTTCTCCTTCTATAATATTATAGTTGATTAACGGGAAGTTATCTCCTTCATAAAGATACTCTGATCAAGTCTGGAGAATTCGTTCAAATTTATCGTCCCTCCTTTAGACATTATTTCTCTAACTTTCTTACCCGCAACAGGATCATTCCACCATCTCTCACCAAACCTGCTGATAAGATATCTTTCCAATTCTGCGGCTCGTATGGCAACTAACATGTAACTTGGTACGTACATTATTGACTCCGGAAGAATGTGATGTAACATCCAATATTCTCCAGGCACCTCAAGACCCATATACTTTTTGATTAGCTTTTCACATAATCTGCTTGTTTCATAAATTGTAAGATTTCTGTTCCAAAATTCCATTTTCATCAGTGAATTTGCAGTATAAAAGACGACAAAAAATAGTTCCATGAAATTATTTTTTGAGATCAGTTCACATAACACTTTATCATTTGTGATCCCAATATCTTTCAAATATAACGGATTTTTTGTCAATCTCTCTATTAGTATTGAAAATATTTCAGCAATTCCCATTGGAAACTTGTATTTTTCCCAGTAGTTCAAGTCCGGATTTATTGAAGAGGCATGTATTGCATGTCCAGTTTCATGGTAGCAGCTTTGCAGATTAAAGTAAGGGCTTTCATTTTTGTACAAGACTCTGATATCACTAGGAACTTTTACAAAGAAGCAAATCGGTGATGGATATTTATTTGGCCTATCATTCGTATCAAAGTGAATTTTTGAAAAATCAAAGCCAATCGATCGTAAAGTCTTCTTAACTGTCGTGACAGGATTAATCTTCAAAAAGTATTTCTCAATACCACTGAAAATTCTGTTGCGAAAAAAATAAAAATCATCATAATATTCAGGATCCTTTCCGATAAGTTTACTACCACAATTTAGCTCACTTTGAAAGCGTGCTCTTGCACGTTGTCCCAACTCTGAAACCAACACTCTTAGTTCTGAAAAAGTTATTTTTTCACTAATGAGGTAACCGTATAATGGGTTAAATGTCTTCCTCGAATTTTCATTAATTTTATCTGAAAAATTAGAATAAATTTCTCTGATTCTTTTAAATCGTAAATTTATTACAGGAGAAATATATTTTGTCTTTTTGATAAACTCATCAAAAACAATTTTTCTCTTGTTGTTATCATTTTCACAGCTATTGAATTGTCTCCAATTATTCCAGTTTACCTGCTTTCCATTAAATTTGAAATATCTACTTTTTATCTTTGTTCCTCTCAAATCATGCAGTTTCAATTCAAGGGTTTTTGTCTTGGATTCAGATATGTTTTCTATTGAAGATAAAAATAATATTCTTGGTTTAGAAAATGACCTTACAAATATTTCCGAAATCAGAAATTTCATCTTGGATAGATTTTCAATATTTTTTTTATCGTAATCATAGCCTGCAAATTGTAAATATTGTTCATTGGTTTCAGCGCTATAAAGAATTTCATCGATCTCGCACCATTCCTTTAGATTCAATTGACATAATTTTAGACTAAAAGATATTTAAGTTGGTTCAGTAGCTTAAGACAAAAAAGCTTGACTTTTGTCGAGCCAGTATGATAGAAAAATATACTAGAAGTATGTGTAAATATGTGTAGAAAATATTACTACCAGGTTATTCAAATATGACACTTTGATTTAACGTCTACTGAATAGTCTAGAGAATATGACGAGTTTTACAAACCAGTGGAATAAAGAGGTCAAAAAAGACAGCACCGAAAAAATCAAAGAAACTTTGAGATCGCAAAAGCCTCTTAAACCGACTATGGAATCGGCAAAAAATAGACTAGGGATTCAAACTCAAAAATTAGATGCACTCTTAGAAAAATTAAAATCAAAAGATAGAACTCTCTTTAATCAAATTGTTACTCATTTACAAAATCATGATGCTCAACAAAGCAAAATGATTTCAAATGAGCTTTCACAAGTCAGAAGAACGGTTAAGACTATTTCACAATTAAAAATGTCACTTGAGCAAGTGCATATGAGATTAGAGTCTACTATTGACATTGGAGATGCTCTAACTGCATTAAAACCAGCAGTTGGCACACTCTCAAAAGTAAAAACAGGACTAACTGGATTAATGCCAGATGTGGACACAGAATTAGGCGAGATCAACGATGTCTTTAGTGATATTATGGTAAATGCCAATAGCACTTCCGATATAGGCTTCGCGTTAAATCCATCGGGAGGAGATTTGAATAATATTCTTGCAGAAGCAAGCATAGTCGCAGAACAAAGGGTTACCGACAATTTTCCAGACGCGCCTATGGGTACATTTAATCGGAATTCTAGGTCAACAATTGGAGAACACACAGAATAATTCCTTTTTTATTTCCCATAAAATAAATTGCAAGTATACCCAAGTTGATACATGGGCACGACTAAACCAAAGCTGTATCTTAGTAAAGGCTCAATAATAATTTCGACATTTCAGTCTAGAATGTCTGCAAACAGGATAGCTAAAGATATGATTTCAAGAAGGCTGTGTGCTTGTGTAAATATTATCAAAATAAATTCATTCTACTATTGGGACAACAAGATACAGTATGACAATGAGTATCTATGTTTTTTTAAAACTAATTCATCTGCCAAACTGAGAAAAGAGTTAAAAAAAATTCATCCATACAAGGTACCGGAAATTGTTGAAATCAAAATGGATAACATCGACAATGATTACCTACGATGGCTAATTAGTTCAGTTTCTTAATCTTGGACTATCCATTTCTTACCTTATCGCAAACCGAAGAAGACCTACGATCCCGCCTAAAGAAGAAATTCTTAATCCAATGTCAGTAGATGCGTCTACACCATATATCTTACCTCCAATAGTTTCGGTTGAATTCAGTAAATCAATAAATTCATTCTCGTTGATCTTTTCTAAGATAGAGTTAGAATAAATCAAACAGTCTATTGATCTGTTAGTTACAGCATCTCTTACTTCATTGACCCCAATGGCATATTTAGGCTCACCTTTGTGAATAAAATAAATTAATTTGTCCAATAACGATGATACTATGCCAATTTTACTGGCTTTTAATAACTCTTTTAATGATGTGGAACGCAGAGATACAAAAATACCGTCTTCACCTGCTACGTCTATCCCCTCTAAGATGGTAATGCTGTCAGTGATTTCCTTGGAAAGAAAGTTAAAAAATCTCCTTTTGGTTTCACCGGGGCCAAATAAAACTAGCATTTGTTTTTGGGAGTGTAAATTAGTAACACTTTTAATTCCTATAAGTATTTCACCAAAGAAATTGTCTATTTTTGGATTTATCATTCTAGAACCTTGAAATCTTTTTCCACTCTGACCTGAGTAAATATTTGGGAAAATTTTTACGTGAGTACCTGTTACTAATGCTATCGCAGCTTCCTGAATATCAATTGAAATTAACAGGTAGATTGTATTATTGCCAGAATTCTTTAATATATCAGATTGAATTTTTTTCCACTGTTTTTTTTCCAAAATAATCATATCATCTACTTTAATTGAAATAGAATGATGAACGCCCTTTGGAACTAACTGATTATCACTATTTAATATCGTTCCCCCAATTCGTATTCTATCAACTGTTCCATCAAATTTGATGTTCTCGATTCTTAGTAATATTCTTATTTTTACTCGTTCGCCTTTATCAGGTCTGGAAAATTCAGATCTCTGTTTAATTGATCTTGTCGTATCTGTGATAATGTTGTCATTGATTTCAATTATTCTTCTTAATGTAAACAGATCATCTAGGTCTTCTGTAATGATTGCTTTTGATTTTTCAGAATGCTTTGAATCACGAACAATCATATGAACTAATTTTCACATTGTCTCTTGTTCTTGTTCTATTAATCGGATCCTGTATTCAATTTCGACTCATTGTTAGCTACATTACTTTGCTTTGAAGACTCCAAGTAGCTGTTTACCCAGTCTTGGGTTATTACTCCTGATTCAACCAGATTCACTAATGAGTTTGGTGAAGCCTCACCCGTAACCTTTCCGTTTTTTCTTCTAGTTTGACGCCACTTAAGTTGCGTATTTCCACTTTTTGAAGAATAAATTATGCCCAATACTTCTTTAGCGTTCACAAAAGTCATTTCACGAATCTTTTTAAGAGTCACCTTGTCAGCCGCTTCAATGTAAATTGCTCCAGGGCCTTCTTCACGTTCAGGAAATATTTCAAAGTCATGCATGTAACTTTCGGGTATAAAGGATCTACATGTACTTATAATGATAAACCTCCTAAAACTCTCAAGTGAACAAGCAGCCTCTATTAGTACCAATGTCTAGATAGGATTTGTTGCTATTTATCAAGTTTCTGACACGTAATTTCGCCAGATTAAGTTTCATCTTAATCAATCAAATTTGCGATTTTCAGTTAAACTTCTAAAATTAACAAACTGACTACAAGCTTGTGAGTGGACAAACTCCTAACTCAAGATCTACTTCATATTGACTTCAGTAGGGCTATTCCGTCATTGTTTGTCCTTTATTAATACGTTTGAGGACACTTAAAAATTAGATTGTAGCTGAAGGATTTGAACCCTTCACTTGAGATTCAAATCCTATTTTGAACTTGCATCAGACCATAAGTAGCTAAAGTATTCCTTGGCAAATCCTGCCAAACCAATATGATCGGCCCAAATTGCTATTGGTTCACCATACCCATTTTCGTTTCTTCCACTTCCCAGTAGAATCATAACTTGATTTATATCGCCTATGACACCGCCTCCAAACATATTGTTCTTAACTCTAACCTCAGCAACTCTAGAAATGGTGAGTATCGTCTCCTTACTTGTGTTATCAGATACAAGGACTGCAATTTTTACACCTTTTTCCGATAGAGTTCTCAAAGTAGCTTGGATTATACCAACAATATTTTCTGCACCCTGAGGCAATGCAACAAGCAGTTCCTTCTTGCAATTCTGAATTATTTCTTGAACTTTATTAGCGATATTGAATAAACCCATAACTACCCATATTTCTGGTCTTTCCTTAATACCAGTTTTTTCGTAAATAGGCATTAATTCTCGTATTATTAACTCATTGTTGGAATCCATCTTTTTTTCAATCAATGTTCTTGTAGTCACTGCAGCAGTTTGGGGTGAATTTGGAAAGAATTTCTGTGGCCTGGAGCTGTTAGATTCAACCCACCCTCTCTCTTCTAATGAATTCAAAACTTCGTATATCTTTGAATAAGGCACATTCGATTTTTTACTAATCTCAGATGCTGCCATCGAACCATTTTCAAGCAAAGAAATGTAGACTTTTATTTCATAACTCCCTAAACCTATCTCTTCCATTGCCTTCTTGGTCTTGTCAGATAAACTCATAATAATGGTTAAACTGGATAACAGAACATAGTATATATCTTAGATGCACTGTTTACTGTCGATTTACAAGTAAACTAATCACCATATTATTAGTTACATTATATTTATATAGGAAAAATACAAATCCGACATGAATAACCAGGTGAAATTAAGTGGAATTAATACAAATATCCAATCGTACGGTAAACAAGGTTAATACAGATAAGAGAACAATACGATTTACTCAAAGTATCTGCCCAGATTGCAACATGATTCTTGATGCCGAAGTTTTTGAAAGAGAAGGTAAAGTCTTCATGACAAAAACATGTCCAACACATGGTGAGTGTGAAGAATTGTACTTTGGTTCATATAAAATGTACAATAAATTCAGCACATATTGGATGGATGGAAAAGGTGCACATGCACCTAATGTTATGGTAGACAAATGTGCATGCCCTACTAACTGTGGATTATGTACAAACCATCTATCACATTCCGGACTTGCTAATATAATAGTCACCAATAGATGTGACCTTACATGCTGGTATTGTTTCTTTTATGTTAAGAAGGGATTAGAGGGTGCTTATTTGTATGAACCTACCCATGAACAAGTTCGAGCTATGATGAAAACTCTAAAGGCAGAAAAGCCAATCGCTGGAAATTCAATTCAAATCACGGGTGGTGAACCAATGTTAAGAGATGATATCACTGATATCATTAGGATTATGAAAGAAGAGGGTGTGGACCACGTACAGATGAATACTAACGGTATCAAATTGGCGCTTTCTCCAGAGACTATGCGTCAAGTAAGAAATGCCGGAGTAAGTAATCTATATTTGTCATTTGATGGAGTAACTCCACGAACAAATCCAAAGAATCATTGGGAAGTCCCATATGCTCTAGAATCTGCAAGAAAATGTGGAACTACTGTGGTGTTTGTTCCAACTGTAATAAAATCCATCAACGATCATGAGTTAGGTCCAATTATAAGGTACGCTCAAAAACATCTTGATGTAGTTCATGCAGTAAACTTCCAACCTGTTTCATTAACAGGAAGAATGGGTAAAAAAGAACGAGAAAAATATAGAATTACTATCCCAGACTGTATAGAAAGAATACAAGAACAAACAAACGGAGAAATTTCAAGTGATGACTGGTTCCCTGTTCCATCATGTATGCCACTAACAAATGTTATCGAAGCATTTAACAAAAAGCCAAAATACGAACTATCAATCCACTTTGCTTGCGGTGCTGGAACCTATGTATTTGAGGACACTCAAACCAGGAAGTTAATACCGCTTACGTCATTTGTTGACCTGAAAGGTGTTTTGGAATATTTCGAAGAAAAGGCTGAAGAGATCAGATCAGGTGCAAATAGGTACTGGACAATGTTACAAGTTATTAGAAAATTAAATCAATTCGTAGATAGAAACAAACAGCCTCATGGATTAGATCTTGCAAAGATGTTCTCTAGCATATTACTGAAGCGTAATTTTGACTCCGTAGGTTCATGGCATGTTCGATCACTCTTTTTGGGAATGATGCACTTCCAGGATAAATATAACGAAGATCTTGAAAGACTGCAGAGATGTGATATTCATTATTTGACCCCTGACTTGCGAATTATTCCATTCTGCGCGTTTAACGTAATTCCAGAATGGTATCGAGATAGAATCCAAAAGAAATTCAGCATTCCAGTTGAAGAATGGGAAAAAGCTCATGGACAAACCCTTGAAGCTGGTTTGTATCGTGGCATCATGAGAAAAGGTAAACCTGAGGCACAAATGGGATGTGCAATGTCTGAAATGCACAAGGCAGCTGCCGAATCAATGGCCAATGACGATCACAAGGCTGTTGAATTGAGAAACGGAATGGCTGGCGCCTGAAACCTTTTTTTGCAATCAACTTTCCTTTTATTATTTTATGTAAATCGTAGTTGGACAGTTTAAAAAGTATTTTTTTAGAAATTTTGGATATAAACTAGAATAAGATTTAATTGAACGCAGTTTCCATTTTTCACAATGTCTAATATGAAATATATTCAACTTGAACCCCAAGGGGAAATTGCTTTACTGCGAATTAACAGACCTGAAGCACTCAATGCAATGAATATCGATGTTATATCGGAGCTTTCTCGAACAGTGGATATAGTAGGCGCTGACGAAAGTATCAAAGTTGTACTAATAACAGGCGCTGGCGAAAAATCCTTCTGTGCTGGTGCCGATATTTCATACATGGTGAACATAGACCCAATAACTGCGGAAAAGTATGCATCATCAGCACAATCTGTCTTGAACAAAATTGAACGTCTGGAAAAGCCAGTGATAGCTGCCGTAAATGGGTATGCGCTTGGAGGTGGTTGTGAATTAGCGATGGTTTGCGATATTAGGATTGCCTCGAGTAATGCAAAAATGGGTCAACCTGAAGTAACAATAGGAATTCCGCCTGGATGGGGAGGCACACAAAGGCTTATGCGATTAGTAGGGCCTGCAAAGGCCAAGGAACTAGTTTTTACGGGGAAGATGATTTCCGCGGAAGAAGCGCTCCAATTCGGGCTGGTCAATAGAGTGATTAGCTTAACTACTGACGATAATTTACCTCCTGAAGCGCCTAAGGATAATAGGGATAAGGAAAAGGAACGAACTACTCAGATAGCAAAAATACTTAACAATAAACTCATGGTTGAGTGTGATAATTTAGCCAAGCAAATTGCAAAAAATAGTTTTAATGCTGTAAAGGTGAGTAAGATGTTGATAAACAGGGGTATGGATGCAGATCTGAACACAGGGCTCAGATTAGAGATCTATGGTTGGTCTCTGTGTTTTGCACATGAGGATAGACAAAAGATGATGTCTGAATTTCTAAACAAAAGCAAGAAGTAAGATCTTCTTTCGTCTCCACTTTATTTGGAATCAAAATTTTGAAGTAACTCTAGCTGAACTACTGGGACGACAGACGTAGGCATTACTCTGAATTTTAGATTCAGCAAATGCCTCCTCCATTGAATGCCCTATTTTATGTGCATCATTAGCCGAATTTGTGAATGCAATCATCGATGGTCCAGCACCACTTATAGTTACTGCCAATGCACCGGAAAGGATTGCATTTAATTTTACCTTATCATACCCGGTAATAAGGCTCTTCCTAGCTGGTTCTACTATAATATCATTTACGCCATTTGTTAGAAGTCTGGTATCCTGAAGGAAAAAACCACTAACCATAATACATGCATTGGCCAAATTTTTTGTAAGATCTTCAATTGGTACCGCTTTTGGTATCACACTTCGTGCCAGTTTTGTTTTCTTAACTGGTGTTAACAAGTTAGGAACACAAACTATGAGTATAAGATCTTTTGGCGTATCTACTTTAATAAACCGAAGTGTAGGAAATGTTCTTACAATTACAAACCCTCCAAATAACGAAGCCGCCACATTATCATAGTGTTTTACACCAGCACTACTCATTTCTCCTTCTGCGGCAAAATCTAATAATTCATTGTCCGTTAATTTACATTTAAAAAGTTTATTAAACGCAGTAACGGCTGCTGCACTTGATGCGGCACTACTTCCTAATCCCAATCCTATTGGTACTCCCTTGGTGATCCTGATCTCAAGATCATCTTTAATTTTGTATTTTTGAGCAAATTTCATTACCGATAGACTAGCAGAATTTTCTTTAACAATAGAAGGAACTTTTGCGTTGTTGTCTATTTCGATCTTTATTTTTCCATTTTTTGTTGCTAACTTGCGGATAGATACGGTATCATAAAAAAGATCAATACCAAGACCAAAGACGTCGAAACCAGGTCCTAAATTCGCAGTTGATGAGGGCGCCGTTGCTTCACAAAATTCAAATGCTTCTTTCATTTTCAACTCTAGTCTCCTTTCTCTTCACCCAGATTAAGCGCCCTTGAAAGCGTCGCAGTAAGATTCACCATCCCACTCATTGTTAAACTTGAAACAAGAATTGGACTTTGCATGAGTTTATTTTTGAATAAAGCATGTAATAGATCCCTACTCAGAAGTGAATATTCAATATTCTTTTCGTTTTGCAGTGAATCTTCCAGAGTTGCTTTAGACGACCATTTCATTATTTCCTGCAGTTTATCAATTATTAGATCTCTTTTTGTCATCACATCTACCTGCGATATTTTCAAACGGAGTCTTACAGATGTTGCCATCAATGCAATTGAAATGTAATTCATTGGGGTTGACGAGGCAAGAATTCCATCAAAAGTAAATATGTTTATCTTATTGTCAGATTGAAAGTTTGAAACAAAATATGGGCCACTAGCCCTGAATATAAATAGTTCAATCTGACCAGGAGTATCGACTACCACAAAATCCGGGTTTAAATTAAAAACCTCATCTTGAATTTCATCCAATTTTGTAGCTATCAAGTCTGAGGCCATTATGAGCGCACCATTTGGCCCTAGGCCATGTTGGGACATTATCTTGTCTATGTCGATATAATTTCTCACATCAACATCTGGCTCATAAGGCAGTGAAATGACACCCGGGTCAAGATTCAATGAGATGGGAGAAAAGTTGTTATCCTTATACCATTGGATTAGTTTGGATGTAAGAAGTGATTTACCAGATCCGGCTGTCCCAGTAATGAAAATAGTTTCCAAATATAGTTGAAACAATGAAGTGAATATATTAATTCTATTGATTATTATATGACCGGCTACTATTTGCATTGATTAGGTTTGAAATGGAGAATAATTGCAGTTGCTGTAAGCCTTGTTCCATTCTTATTATTATTTGCCTTTACACCTGTTTCTCCTGCAGATGTGTTCTCGGTCGGCGCACTACCATTCCTGCTTTCTGTATCGGCTGTTATGGTTCGAATTTTATTACAAGCGTATAGGTTTAGGTATTTCATTAACCACTTCATTGGACCAAATATTAGCACAACTCTCAAAACTATGAATGCCAGGATAGCCGGTGAATTCGTTACACAGACTACTCCATCTTTTATAGGTGGTGAAATAGTGAGAATTGCATGGCTAGTTAAAAACGGAGTTTCGACAGGAAAGGCTGCTTGGGTAGCAACTGCTGAAATAATCGCCGATGTTTTTGTAGGGAGTATTTTGGCATTCATTGCAGGTGTTGTGGCTATCTTTAGTGGTGGTTCCTTTATTGGTATTTTAATCATCATTGTTGCAATACCAACATTTGGATTCTGGTTTCTAGTAGTTGTTCTATCTGCAAACAGAAACATTCAGCTCCCCAAATTTTCCTCAAGTTTGATTAAAAGATTTTTGTCAAAAGAAAGATCAGATCATCTGATACATTCTACAAATGCTACTTTAGCAGATTTATGCAAAATGAGCAGAGAGAATTTTACATCGTTCAATTCAGTCAAGGTCCTTTCGGTAGGAATGGCTATAACTTTTGTGGCTTTTGTCTTTCAAGGTCTTTCATTCCTGGTACTAGCACAAGCAGTTGGTGAGCATGTGGGATTTTTTCAATCATTTATGGCCACCTCAGCAGCGACCGCTCTTTCTACCTTACCAATCACCATTGGAGGATCCGGTTTAGCAGAACTGGGTGTCTGGGCATATATTACAAATATTAGTAGTATTCCACAATTGACTGATGTTTTGAACTCATCACAATTGTCTGTAATCATAGCTTGGAGAATTGCTACATACCATATACCCCTTGTTATAATGTGGATAGCTCTTATGAGGATTACAATCGGGAAAGATTCTATTGCAAATCAAATTAAATCTAAGAATTTGGATAATAGTTAAACAATATCGCTGAAAAAAACACTCAATTAGAATCAACGAGGAATTACATTGAATAAGTTGAAAGGAAAAATAGTCGTCATAACTGGAGCATCATCAGGTATAGGGAGATCAACAGTATTAGAATTTGCTAAACAAGAAGTCAAAGCAATTATACTTGTTTCTAGAAACAAAGAACGTTTGTCACAAGTTGAATCAGAATTAAGTGGAAAATCTGAATCTATGATCTTTGCCTGTGATATATCTAATAATTCGGAAGTACTAAAGATGGCTAGAGAAGTAGTTTCAGTTTATGATACTGTTGATATATTGGTAAATAATGCAGGAATTGGAATATTAGGAAAAGTAGCCGATCTGTCAATAGAGGAATTGGAATTAATAACAAAAACAAATTACTTTGGAATGATTTATTGTACTAAAGCATTTCTAAATTCAATGCTAAGAAAAAAAAATGGACACATAATAAATGTTGCATCACTGGCAGCTAGCTTTGGAATTCCTGGATTGGCTGCGTACTGTGGTTCAAAATTTGCAATGCTAGGTTTTTCTGAGTCACTCCAACACGAATTGCATGGTACTGGTGTACGTGTTACTGTTGTAAGCCCTATAGGCGTGAAGACAAATTTTTTCCATCATCCATCTTTTGGCAATAAGTTCAAAAATAAGGAGCGTTTTTATTTGGATCCTCATAATGTGTCTAGAGCAATCATCAGAGCTTGTAATTCAAATAGGTTGGAAATTGTTGTCCCGTTTTATATGAGAGGGGGAGTATGGATAAAACATACGATACCCTATTTAGTAAATCCAATTGTGGGTACTTCTTTTAGAAAAATAATAGAGTGAAAAAATAGACTAGTTATTCATCTTCATCTTCACCAGTACTGGTTGATGTCTGCATGTCTGATTCTACATCCATAAGTTGAAGATCTTCCAATTCAAATCTATATATCGCATTCATATCAAGATTGTACTTTGATTTCAAGAGCTCAACTAATTTGGAACTTAATTCACCCTTAAACATTTTTATTTTGAATTCATAAATGAATCCTTTTAGAAAGTCTGAAATCTTCAAATTTTTAGGTACATCCAAACCTTCTATTATTGTTCTTCCATCGGAAAGCGCTTCGTATGTCTGTAGATCAATCTTGTACGCATCTTCATAGACGGCCAGTATATATCCTGATCTTGTTAGTATTTCTGGCGCACCAAATTGCACAGATTTAATTTCGTCTTCAGCCCACTTTGGTAAAGATTCATCCCCTTCTGATTGACCGTCCTTCGTACTTTTGCTAGATACTTGCGTTTTGGATCTTGGCATGGCTATTCTTATAATGATGTACCACTATTGCTTTCTAAAAAACTTTGCAGATAAAGATAATTACACTCAGATAATAATATTGCTAGACGAGGGTAGGAAAATAGGGCGGTTGAATAAAAAATAAAAAATGGTATCATTTGTCTTGGTTACAAGTTTAATATATACTCAAACGGGCCAGTTAGATATAATATTCTAATATCATTTCAATACTTTCTTTATCCGTGTCATCACGTACGTATTCTTCGTACTTTGTAAAGTCCAGTGGAGTAATCATGCCAACAAGTTTGCTAGTATCTTTAGAATTACCATCAACAACAATCAAATGCCTAACATTGTGTTTCAACATCAAATCTGCTGCAATCGACGGAGATGAGTTAGACTCAATAGTAATCAATGGAGCTGACATTATTTCTTTATTTTTCACTTCAGTCGTACGTACATCATTAATGCACACTTTTCTAACCAGGTCACGTTCGGTAACCAAACCTGTTGGTTTACCGCCATTATCAACAACAAGCAATGAACTTACCTTTTTATCTTTCATTTTCATTGCTGAATTTTGGATAGTATCAGACTCTTTAATCGTAAATACATTTTTTCTCATAAGGTCGCTGACAGTTGTAGTCATTGTAATAATATACATGCTCTGACTTTTTAAGATATGCTTCATTGCAAAAACTTTGGGTTAAGTAGAATCAGAAGTTACATAAATTCTGTTCGTACAAACGCTAACATTGCTCTTTACTACTGTATCTAAATTCTAAAGTAATCAATGAGCCTGTGTTACTAATCCTAATAAGAAGAGAGTTACCTTGAGAGTTGATCGGAATAGTTACCAAAGTTAAGCTACTTGATTGAATTATGCAACGATATGAAATGTTACAATTTACTCTGTTCGTTTATATCTCTAATTATTTGTGAAATCTTCTGAATTTTAGCCCCGTAATTTGCTTTCATGTATCCAAGACCAAAGATATGATCTTTCTTTGTGAAAGCGCTTACTCCATCTTCTGCAATTATTGTATCGAATCCCATTCTGAATGCATCGTATGTGGAGTGTTTAATACATAGGTGCGTATGAATTCCTGTCATTATTATTGTAGAAGGCCCCTTTCCATTGTATGTAGATTTAAGTGCTTTTTCTAACCTCCTTTGATCAAATGCACTATATCCTCTCTTAGGTATCATCCTATCATTGTTTGTAGGTTTAATGTCTTTAATAACGTCTGCACCCTTGGTTCCCTTCATGGCATGAGCTCCCCATACTCTCATCTCAGGATCTGACAACAGATGTTCGTCATTACAATAAAATATAGGAATATTTTTTTTCCTTGCAAAGTCAAGCAGGTATTTAATTTTTGGGACTATCTTCCTGGCTCTCGCAGATTTTAATCTTCCATAAATAAAATCATTCAACATATCCATTACCAATATTGTATATCTTAGTGATACATTATCTTTATTCTTAGAAATTGGGAAAGTTTTTTCATTCATTTTATAGACTTATTCATTTTAATTGGATATATTGCTTGTCATCTTGAGTTTATCACTAATGATCACTGGAAACGATTCAGGAACATAATCTAACTTCCTGAATTTTTCAGGGAGTATACTTACTTGATTTCTACACCAGTTACGAATTTCAAATATCGAAGGCAATCTTTCTATAACCAAGCCATCCTTTATGTACTGTTTCAACATAGGATTGCTATCTCTGACTTCTTCATCATCCAATGTCAATATATCAGTTACCAAAGTATTATCACGAATTATTCTATGCACTTGTTTCGGACCAGGAAAATTTTCCTTTCCTGGACTTTTCTTTGTTTTGTAAATCGTTTGATATTTGTTTCCTTTAAAGTTATTTGATTTAATCCTAATTCCAACAAGCTTGTAAACACCATTTAAGGCCGGATCGTCTCTTGAAGTAGAAAGTTCGGTACCCACCCCAAAATAGTCTATCGGTGCTTGTTTTGACACCATATCATGAATTATCCATTCATTTAGATCACCTGTCGCCATTATCTTTACAGACTTGCAACCGGCATCATCAAGAATCTTTCTTATCTCCTTACTTATACTCAAAATATCCCCACTATCTATCCTTACACCTTCAAATTCCAGTCCTTTTTGTAATGCAATTTTAACTGCCTTAATCGGATTATAGGTATCAATCAGTAATGTGGACTTTGGAAATGTTTCGCAAAATGCTTGGAAAGCTTCTTCTTCACTTGCAAAATTCATCACAAACGAGTGCGCCATTGTGCCACTTGCAGGTATTCCAATCTTGTATCCTGCATATGTGTTCGAAGTTCCCTGACATCCTCCTATAATACCTGCTCTGGCTCCAAGAATTCCGGCATTGGGTCCGTGCGCACGTCTTGAACCAAATTCGATAATAGAACGTCCTTTTGCTGCTTCAACGACTCGAGATGCTTTAGAAGCGATAAGAGTTTGAAAATTGATTACTGAAAGTAAGTAAGTTTCGACCAGTTGTGCCTCAATAATTGGTGCTTCTATCCTGAGTATAGGTTCATTAGGAAAAACTATACTACCTTCCGGTATCGCCCAAAGATTTCCAGTGAATTTTAATTCAGAAAGATATTCAAAGAATCTATCGCTTACATTACTGAAGATTTTAAGACTTCTAAGATATTCAATATGATCATGTTTGAACCGGTAATTTATAAGAAAATAGATCACTTGTTCTAATCCCGCAGCAACAAGATAACTTCTATTCTTTGGGAGTTTTCTGACAAACATTTCAAATAGACCAATCGTATCCTTCTGATTGGAGTTAAAATACGCAGCCGCCATGCTTAGCTCATAAAAGTCAGTGAAAAGTGCAATATCTCTTTCTGGGAGCAAGAAACTATCCAATTCTATCTATATTTGACTTGACTAGAATAAATCTTATTTTTTTCTCTTACTATTTTGAATTGCTTTATCATGCAATGGGAATTCTTCAATGAATAAGGAAATGATCAATACAGCTTATCCAAATAGAGTAAATTTGAATTTGATAGTTGCCTAAAAAACGTATTTTTTACTTACGACCTTGATTTCACAATCAACATTTTCTTAATCCAGGAGAACGGCATAGAAACAAGAGGTAATAATTCAATTCAAACGAGTGTCCTTTCAATCGTCTTCATGACGATATCCCAGGGAGTAACAATAGATTCATTCAATAATAAGCATGGAGTATTTATATCCATTAGTAGTTCAGCCGCCTTACTTAGCTCTATACTGTCACTAACCCTGATTGCAGGTAACTTATCCATAAGGTCAATTTCAATTGCCTGTATTCCCAAATTATGTGTATTCATAATTTTTCTACCGTTAAGACTAAATAAAAAATCAGGAATTTTCCTCTCTCATTTGCTGGCAAGTGTTCCTAAACTTACAGCGAACATATTCGTGGATGAAATATTACAATAATGAACTTGATATAACTAACAAAGGTGGCAAAAGATACGAACATGTCTTAGAAGAATTGCTGCATGACGTAAGAATGCAGATCAACGGATCACTGGGATTACTGAAAGTCGAAACAAAATAGGAATATTTATAGTTAAAACAAGAGTAGACCTAATCCCAACCGTTAATATCTATGGAAATTGGTTATTCCTATATCTCGATTAAGCTTGCTAACTCTGGTTGTGGCACATCCTCATTTGATATGGAATCCTCCACAACACAATTATCTTTCACCCATTGAGGTTGATATACATGCTAGTGGAAGAACATTACAATACGGAGTTGAGCGAAAAAATATTTTGCATAGAGACAAGCATACTAGTAAAACTAATGGTTATATTGTGTGTACACAGAATGTTATGCAGATAAGAATGATCCAAAAATTATTGGTGATTTGGTAGTGATACTATGACAGATATATATCAAGAAAAGGAATTTTGGAATGTTTCCCCAACAGAGCTGGTTCGAAGGCTCAGATCAAACCAAGTAGGCGGCTTATCCTCTTCGCAAGCAAAAGAAAGGTTAACAACATGTGGTAAAAACCTAGTAAGAACTGACAAGAAAAAGGACTCACTCTCTGTTTTGATTTCTCAATTTAAAACTCCAATCATAGTCATATTCATCTTTACTGCTGTATTATCATTCTTTCTTGGTGAGGAGGAAGATGCATTAATTATTATCATAATAGTGGTTATAAGTGGATTTCTTGGTTTCTGGCAGGAAAAACGAGCCAGTGATGCCGTTAACAAATTGTTATCAATTGTGCAGCCAAAATGCAAAGTAATTAGGGATGGGATATTACAGGAGGTAATTTCTGAGGATGTGGTTCCAGGTGATTTAGTTGTGCTTAAATCTGGAGAAAGCGTCCCTGCTGACTGTCTAATTATGGAAAGCGAGGATCTATTTGTGAACGAAGCAACACTAACTGGTGAAAGCTATCCATCAGAAAAATTTGTTCATACATTGCCAAAAGAAACACCATTAAGAGAACGAGAGAATTGTCTTTTTAAGGGAACGTTTATTGTTAGTGGAACCGTTAAGGCGATAATAACAAGAACCGGGGCGGAAACGGAATTGGGAAATATCTCCGAAAGACTCAAGCATAGAGCTCCTGGGACAGAATTTGAACATGGTGTAAGAAGATTTGGTTACTTCCTTTTAGAAATTACACTGATGTTAGTCATTTCTACACTAGTAATTAACATCTATTTTCATCGCCCCGTATTGGATTCATTTCTTTTCTCATTAGCATTGGCGATCGGAATGACACCACAACTTCTCCCGGCGATAATAAGCGTAAACCTTGCTCATGGAGCCAAACGTATGGCTGCAGAGAAGGTTATTGTGAAGCGGCTCGCATCGATAGAAAATCTCGGTAGTATGAACATTCTTTGCTCAGATAAGACTGGGACGTTGACAGTTGGGGAGGTAAAATTGCATTCAGCAATAGATGTCCAGGGAAATCATAGCGAGAAGGTCCTCCTCTACGCTTACCTTAATGCATTCTATGAGACAGGATTTGTAAACCCTATAGATAAAGCTATTAAAGACTTTCATCAGTTTGATATATCGGCTTATCTAAAATTAGGTGAAGTTCCATATGACTTTATCCGAAAGAGATTGAGCATATTTGTTTCCAGAAATAACTCACGTATAATAGTAACGAAAGGTGCTTTACAGAGTGTGGTATCTATTTGTTCGAATGCAGAAGCTGCATCAGGAGAGATATTAAAAATATCAAATGTAGAGGAAGTAATCCAAGATAAATACGAGGAACTTGGCAAGAAAGGCTTCCGTGTTTTGGGCATATCTTATAAATTAATGGGTTCCACTTGCAGCTCAATGAGCAAGGATGACGAAGTTGATATGACCTTTGCAGGGTTCCTTGTCTTTTTTGATCCCGTCAAGCCCGACGTCATAGAGTCTATAAAAGCACTTAAGAAGCTTGGGATCTCTCTAAAGCTGATTACTGGGGACAATAAGTATGTCGCTGCCTACGTTGGACAATGCGTTGGACTGTCGACCCCCCGCATCCTTACAGGACCCGAACTTAATCATATTAGTGTTGAAGCAATGGTAAAACAGGCTACGGATATTGATATTTTTGCTGAAATTGCACCAAATCAGAAAGAACAGATAATTTTGGCCCTGAGACGAAGAGCTGCAAATGTAGTAGGCTATATGGGAGATGGAATTAACGACGCGTCAGCATTACATGCCTCTGACGCAGGTATCTCAGTCGATACAGCTGCCGAAGTATTAAAAGAAACTGCCGATTTTGTTCTGCTTGAGAAGAACTTGGATGTCTTGGTGAAGGGAGTTCAAGAAGGACGAAGGACCTTTGCGAATACACTGAAATATGTCTTCATGGCTACAAGCGCCAATTTTGGCAATATGTTCAGTATGGCTGGGGCCTCTTTGTTTTTGCCGTTCCTCCCGTTACTCCCAAAACAGATTCTACTCATGAATCTGCTAACAGACATTCCTGAAATGACGATATCTGCTGATACGTAGATCCAGAGATGGTGGAAAAACCTAGACGATGGGATCTAAAATTTATTTCAAAATTTATGCTAGTTTTTGGACTTTTAAGTACGGTATTTGATTATATGACCTTTGCCGTTCTTATATTTTTACTACACGCCAATACAGAAATGTTCAGAACAACATGGTTTACTGAATCTATTGTTTCAGCCTCAATAATAGTATTGATGATTAGAACGAAAAGACCGTTATTTAAAAGCAGACCACGAAAATATTTACTACTAGCAATCCTGGTTGTAGTGATTTTAACTCTCGTCCTACCTATAACTCCGTTGGGCCAATTATTCGAACTTGAGCCACTTTTGATGACATACTTGATTGCAATTATGTTAATTGTGCTCTCATACGTATTCACTGCAGAAGTTGTAAAGAGAATATTTTACAATAGGATTAAATTGTAATTACTGTCAAAGGTGTAGCTCAATCGTCATTACATCGCATATCTCATCACTTTATTTTTTATTTTGCAATTATTACTTACGAAAACTTACTGCCACTGCTACACCTGCTGCATAAATATTCTGATATATTTTGTGCTTGTAATTTGAGGTGACGGGAATAAATCCTCTTTCATCTCCTAGGCCAAGTGAATCTCTAATAGCTTGAACACCTTTAAATGGCGGAATGATTATGGCAAACTTAAATGGTATCGTTTTTCCATCCTTAAGATGTATCTCATTCTGAGTAACTTTTTCTATCCACGCATTAGTCACCCACTTAATATCGAGTTTTTTGAAGAACTATTCAACCACCGAACCCAAGTACTATTGATACTATAATTAGTAAATATGTACAAGGAAATATATTGCCCGTAAGATGAAAACGGTGAAAATCATTCCAAAAAATATTGGCAGCTTGTAGCTGTTCTATTGCTTGATTACAAAACAAGAAAAGAGTGACCTGACAGAAATTGTCACGCTATTGTCCCTTGAGGATTATAAGTCTTAGACAATCTCACCAATAACAAATTAACCATATTTTGTGAAGTCGTCTACAAGTCCAGATTTTTTTAGGACTTCTCTAAAAATATCTTTTTCTGTTAAAATTTCGACCATTCTACCGCTTGGGTCAACTACCACGATTCTTCTTATGTGATTTGAGTCCATCAGTTGCATAGCCTCCCTAGCAGAACTATTAGACTGTATAGTGATTATTGGCTTGCTCATAAAAGTAGTTAATGGTTCCTTGAGGTCACCGGCCTTTCTACCCAAAGTTCGCACGATATCTCTCTCAGTAATTATCCCTACGGGTATTTGCTCCTTGTCTTGTCTTTTCACTATGACAACAGATCCTATATCATTATCATCCATGAGCCTTAATATTGCTCCTATGTCTTGCTCTTCGACTTCCGTTTTTACGCCCTTGCTCATTATGACTGATACCAGTACTGAATCTAGACTCATCTATCTATAATAATATCTCACAATATTTTATTATTGCTAGCACATACTAGATAAAAAATTTGAGAGGTTATCAGATTGAATAGTTAGAAACATGCGGTGCATTTCACTGCAAACTGCATCAACCTGGCGGGAGGATTTGTGTATGCTGGTCTTGTCATGCTTCTCTCGTCAGGCAAAATATAGCAGACAATTACGACCTTTGTGATTATGCATATATAGTTCAGAAATTTCTCAAGAACCCACCATGATGAAGCGTAGTTCTGTGTTGGTTTGGAGCTAATCTAGTTGTTAATTTATGCTCAACAAATTATTCAACGACCAAAGTTCGAACCTGGATTCATCATCATTGGACGGCCATAGTCGAAATCAGGTCCCATCATGGACATACCGTGACCTCCGCTATTCATTCCTTGATGCAACATCATAAGTGCTTCGAATCCAGATAATTCTCGCGAAAGCAGAATTTTCCCGTTCGATGGATCAATTATTAATTTGTGTACCTTGCCATTGGAATCTACTATTGCCACAACGTAAACAAGGTATCCATTTTCATCACTAACATGAGCGGCTACAGCATGAGAGTTATTCCCAATACTTTTCTCTGCTGCGCTTGAGGCGTCACTCAAACTGGTTTTTATCTGTGAGGCGATTGCCTTTGCAATAGCCGACATAAAGTCGATTGACCCTGTTATATTTTCGCCTTTCGTATAGTTCAGACCCGCCCCCATAGCCATTTTACCCTTATTCATCATATTGGGATTGCCCATCATCTGACCCGATACCGTTTCTGTCGTCAAAATGGTTGAACTGGTGGCTAATAGCAGTGTAAAAAGAACAGAAGTTACACAGAAGTATATTTTGTTCTTATGCATAGTCATAATATTTTTGGCCCACCAGTTCATAAGTTTTGCTTAAATTAGATCCTGAACTCTTATTTACTTTCTAATGGATGTTGCATCACCAATGCGCGGTGTTGGAATAGGAGGGTCTGGATTTATCGACATGTATGATCTCGCCTCCTGTACATACCCGTAGATGGTCTAGACACTTCGTACACTGGTAGGTCCCATTTTGTTACACCATCATGCATTTTGGGGCCTGCCGGTTTTAATAATTTAGAGACTCTTCTATTATTTCGAAATATTTCCTTGTCTTAATTCTCGTCTAATATCTTCGTCTTGCTCTCTCCTGAAAAAGAACGATTCTCCATGTGTTATAATTACGAAGAAATAATGGGCTTCTAGTCTAAAACCTAAATATTCAAGATGTTGAAAAAGGAATAGTGTCTGCAAATAATCATTATGACGTCAATAATCATGTTGTTGAAACACAATATACATACGCAAATCCTTCTGACATAGCCTCGAGAGATAAGGCTCCATTTAAATTAATACTGACGTCTGCAAGTGTTCCTATCTCTCAAATAGATCACTACAACTTACAAGCAAGTTACCAATAAAGAGATATTGTTCAAGCAAATGAATTATATTATGATATGATTTGAAAGGATATAATCTAGGATAAACATGATAAATTATGGCGGCTGGAATAACCTGTTCAAACTGTGGTCATAGTAGAAGTCAGCATTTTTTTATGATATGGCAGCACAATTTAGATGGAGACACTAGTACTAATTATTGTAAGGTTTGCGATTGCAAACAATTTCGAGAATAATAACCGCTCCGTTGCAAAAAGAAATTAAAGTCCTTTGCTCTATCAATTTAAGAAAGATACATGTACAAAGACCTCAAAATAAATAGAATACTGGTCGCTGTTGACGGTTCAGAAAATTCAAAGAGAGCCGGAGATTATGCAATTAAATTGGGCCTAGAACTTCGTGCAGACATCATGGCACTGCACGTTATACCTTCTGGAAAACATTTTCCCGAAGAAAATCTTGCGAAGGGTACTAAACATGATTACGCCTATCTTGATAAGATTGCGGAACAATCCGTTTCGGCCGGAGTTGACCTTGGAATAGAGATAATACGGGCGCAATCTTCGGTTGTAAATGAAATAACAGAGTATGCGGATAAAAAAAATATAGATCTTATTCTTATCGGCATAAGGAGTGTCTCAGAGTTCCGTTTTATGCTTGGTAGCACTGCATCTGGAGTTGTAGTGAATGCTCCTTGCCCAGTGTTAGTTGTAAAATAAAAGCCATTCTAAAATTAACTGATATTTACATGCTCATAATGTTCCAGAAATGATGATGAGTGCTAAAAGGTTTATTGACGTTTATTTGAACATCAGTAAAATATGGAAATGCTAGGGACTATATCAAATAGTATGTTTTACCGATTTTAGCATAATATAATTAAAAAGCCAATTATTGAAGGGCCTAACTTTTATTTCTGCAGAACTATACGATCTCATCTCTCAAACCTAGTCTGCCTTCTTTGAAAAGTCTCTCATCCATTTGTTTCACCGGAGAACTTATGATAGGACTAAATTCCATCTTGGATAGTATATCTTTGTCGATATCAATTCCTGGCGAAATCTCTTCTAGAGCTATACCTCTTTCAGTCAATCTGAAAACAGCTCTTTCTGTCACGTAGAGAATCTCTTTTTGATATTTTACAGCCTGGGACCCACTAAAGATAATCTTGTAAACACTATCAATAAATTTGGCGGAACCATCTTGAACGATGGATAACTTGTTATTTAGAATATCAATTTTCTTTTGTCCCGCTGTAAAAGATCCTGCAAAATAGGTTTTCGGTGCTCCACCAGCAATAACCGGAAATCCACCTGGTCCGAAGATCCTGTCGGATAATATTGAAGGATTAACATTTCCTTGTCTATCGACCTGCAGAAAACCTAGTGATGCAATATCAATTATTCCTCCTTCGAAATTAGAAAACATATCAGGAATAGTGGAGAGAGCAAAAGGGCTTATTGCCTGACCAAAATTAGTTCCAGGTAGGGCGATACCTCCCCAAGGACCGGACTCAATGACCGTTATAATGTAATCCGTTAAATTCTCCTCAACCGCCACTGATGATACCAAAGCCGGTATCCCTATTCCCAAGTTTGCTAGGACAGGTGTTCCCTTATCTTTGTACAGCTTGATTAGTTCGGCGAGAATCCTCCTAGCTATCACCTTTTCGTACTGAGGAATTGGTTTTCCAATAACATCATCGATCAGCTTTTGTGTAATCGGCGGTACTGTTCGGTAGGAAATCCGAGAATCATACTCTATAGTTCCAGATTGCCAGTGATACTTTTGTGGGGAAATGATAACATGATCTACGAGCGGACCAGGAACGTCAACATCTCGAGGGTTGATAGTGGAAGACTTGGTTAACCATCTTGTCTGAGCAAAAACAGTGCCTTGATTTGGCCTAGCTTTTGTCGCCTGAGCAATGCCAAGTACGGTTCCTCTAATTCCTTCATCTTCCATTGATAAGTTTCCATTTTCATCTGCGGTCGTTGCCCTAATCAATGCGTAATCAGGTTTGGGCGCTCGATAGAGAAGATATTCCTGATCCTCTATACCTATTACACTAATTTTGCACGACATTTTTTTGCTTGCGCTTGGGTTTAAAGCTCCACCCTCATTTCTTGGGTCTAGAAATGTGTCAATGCCTATTTTTGTTATTAGTCCAGGCCTTCCTGATGCTACTTCTCGAAACCAATATGCAGTAATACCAATTGGCCATCCGTAGAATTCAATTCTGTCGTCAGTAACGAGTTTTTGAAGCCATGGCGAAAATCCTAAAAAAGGCATTAACATTCCTCGTAGAAATCTCTGATTTGCATCTTTGTAGATTATTTCAGCAATTGAGTCAAGAGCTCTTTTAGGTACTGCAGGAAGTGCATCTGATACTATGAATATATTCTTTGGATGTCCAAATTCAGTGTAATGTCTGTAAAGTTCTAAAATAAGATACTCTGGGGTCGTAGCCAAGTTAAAGCCAGAAATTGCGACTACACAATCGTCTCTAATTTGTGAAAAAACGGAAAAAGGCTCAGTAACCTTATTCATCATTGATTGATCAGGTTCGATAGTGTATAACCAAATATTTTAAGGTCATGTATAAAGGTGGCAATTCTAATTTATAACACGTGTATAATTGCCTAGATTTGCCCTAAGTACTATTATTCATTAATACGATATTCAAAAATGCCCTTATTTCAAAGCATAAATCATACATGTCCCCAAATTTTGATTTAACCTTGGATTAGGTTTGGTTTTTGCAAAAAAAATAATTATAATGGTTTGTAGATATCAATGATTCATATTGAAACGTAAAAGAGTACCTTCCATACTTGTCGCCATCGATGGGTCTGAATATTCAGATAAGGCCTTTAAATATGCATGCGAACTTTCCATCATGAAAAACATTCCGCTGATAATTATCAATGTTGTAGAGGAATACGCAACTATAGGATACTCTATTTTGAGAGAACTAAAGAAGTCAAGCAGAAAATTGCTTCACGAATATAAGGGAAGAGCCGAATCATTAGATATCCGAACCGCAAGCACAATTCATACCGTGGGTAATGCAGCTGAAGAAATTTTAAAAGTTGCCAATAGAAAAGATATAGATACACTAGTGATAGGCAGTAAAGGAAAGTACGGAACCTCAAAAGATATGCTAGGCGGTACATCATACAAGCTTGTTCACTATTCTAAATGTACAGTAACGATCGTAAAATAAAGATTTGTTACCAAATGTGTTCTTCCGTAAAGTATGTTTTACTCTCCATCCAAATTAAAACTCTAAACATCAACAAAATCGATCCTAAGGCGCTAATATAAAATTCATGGTAGTAACGGACTCAAGTTCTTTTTCTTAAAGTTCAATTTATTAAGTATTCGTAAACATGGTAAAAACTCTGTGGATCAGATTGAGAGAGGTACTTCCATTTTATTGGATCCAAACGTACCTCCTCAAACTTGATCTTGTCTAACGGGTCCTTATCTTTAAATGACATAATAATGTTGTAAATAAGTTCACCCACCAATATCTGATTGGGTTTGGCAATGGATGCGATCTTAGCCGCTAGACTAATACTAGAGCCCGTTATATCTACATGAGATTTCTCTAAACTTTTTCCATAAAGTACTACTAAGGTGGCTCCATAAGCTAATCCTGTTCTTACCGTAATTTCCGGTAATTCATTTTCCTTAAAAATAGGATTGATGGCATTTTTTACAATTTCTAAAACAGCTCTTGAACAACTTAATGCATTTTTACAAGCCTTTATCTGATCATACTCTGCTGGAAAAATTACAATAACGGCATCACCCTCATACTTAAAAACAAAACCTCCATAGCCAGAAACTACGATACTTACTTCCTGGGCGAAAGTTTGTAGTATTAGAGCGAATCTAAATTCCGGTAAAGTCAGACTCATTTGTGTTGAATTGTTAATATCTATTATCATAATGACAAGATTTGTTCTGGTGTTTACATGTCTCCTTAGAAATTTCCTGGATTCTTCAGTTGACATATTAAGCTGGATACCGTCCTTTAGGGTTTTAGTTACTCTTGCACGGATTTGTTCTTGCAACGCAAAGGTAAGAAAATCCATAATATCTCTATTTACCACCTGTTAAACAACTTATACTTAGTGATCATCCGAAATTGCTCGGTATTCCCAAATTTTTCTTGTTCATATATAGAACAACCTTTTTGACAGGTATTGACAAAAATCAGAATTTAACTGTAATTGATTCAACCGAAAAAACACTTCAGTATGACAAGCTATATAGGCAAATTGTTTAAGATTTTACTATCGCCAAATGGTGATTTAAAATCCAGCAAAAGTTTATCAGCAAAATTAGGAATACCAATTACTACTGTTAGAAGAAGACGTAAACGGTTAGAAAGCAAATTTTTAAAGATGCATTATATATTAGATATAGAGAAGTTTGGCTGGAAACGTGTTGACTTTTTTATTTCCATAAGAAATGGAATGGTAAATGCTGTTGCCAATAAATTGCTCACTTCGGATGAAGTAACATATGTTGCCAAGAGCATAGGAGAACACACAATTGATTTGAGGGTAGAAACAATTGTTAAAGATAATGCTTCAATCCTTGATCTCCTTGAAAAAATAAAGGCGATGAAAGGAGTTAAGGACGTAGTATGGAGTGAAATTGTTAATGTTGTCGGTAGAAAAATATCAATTCCTAGTTCTATAATTGATAGAATTTGATATGAACCATATGAAAAATCAGATTGGTCCCACTCGGTCCACTACTAACGAGCAAATTTAGATTTTTTAGATTTTTTAATCATAATTGCTTCTAAGTGAATTGAGTCGTAGAATTAAAAAGGACTAAACTTATCACTCGACATTAAATTTTGTTGGGCTAAGAGAATATTCTATTGGCCCGTATAAACGGTTGAATACACATATATTGATTAAACCAATAGGGAAAACTACCAATTATGATGCATAAAAAAGTAAAGGTTGCAATAGCAGGCGTCGGAAACTGTGCTTCTGCACTATTGCAAGGTATCTCATTTTATGGTAATAGTTACAGCAATGATAATGAGAACAAAGGTAACAATCAGGACATTCCTGAAGGTCTAATTGCATATACCCTTGGCAACATAAGACCAAGTGATATTGAATTTGTCGCAGCGTTTGATGTTGTAGAATCGAAGGTTGGGCATGACCTCGCAGATGCTATATTTGCCAGCCCAAATAACACAATAAAGATCTCAAATGTACCTTCAACAGGTATTAAAGTTCAGAAAGGAAAAGTACTTGATGGAGTAGGTAAACGCCTTAATGAAAGAGTAAAGATATCTAATAGTCCTGCAGCAGATGTATCAAAAGAACTAAAAGACAGTGGAGCTGAAATTCTTATAAACTATCTTCCTGTTGGAAGCAGAGAGGCAACTCAATATTACGTAGAACAATGCCTTGATTCAGGTGTATCCTTTATCAATGCAATACCAGTCTTTATTGCATCTACCCCAAAATGGCAACAGGCATTCGCAGATAAAAATCTCCTTTGTGCCGGCGACGATGTAATGAGTCAATTAGGAGCTACTGTACTGCATAAGACTCTTGTTAAACTGTTTGTGGATAGAGGAGTCAAGGTGGATGATACATATCAGCTCAATGTTGGAGGAGATATGGATTTCTACAACATGCTTGATGAAGATCGCCTTGAAGATAAGAGAATTAGTAAAACAAGCGCGGTAGCCGCCATGGTTCCCTATGAAGTGCCAATGCGAATTGGACCATCTGATTTTGTTGGATTCCTTGCCAATGATAAGGTGTGCTATATATCATTGCGTGGTAGATACGTTGGTAGAGTTCCAGTAGAAGTGGATGTTAAATTGAAGGTGGTTGATGCATATAATAGTGCCGGCGTCATGATTGACGCAGTAAGAGGGACTAAAGTAGCATTAGACAGGGGAATCACAGGTCAGCTTGATAGTGTGTCGGCATACTGTTTTAAACACCCTCCGGTACAGAAGCCTTATTTAGAAGCAAAGAACTCGTTCATGGAATTTATTGAAGGGAAAAGAGAGCGTTAGTAGCCCACAAAACGTACTGAATCTCAATTTTCTCTTGTATTGTCTATAAAAATATCAATTTAGATTTAATTATTTTGTCATATAGAATATATTTACAACCAGGAGAATCTGATATTAAGATATTTGGTATATATAAAGAAACTTGAAATCTACGGATTCAAGTCATTTGGTTTTAAGAATACTGTATTACATTTAAACAATGGTCTTGTTGCTGTTACTGGACCTAATGGCTCGGGCAAAAGCAACATACTGGATGCAATTATGTTTGCATTAGGAGAGAATAGTCCAAAATTATTACGTGTTGACAAATTTCAATCACTATTCCATGACAGTGAAAATTCTTCACACAGGCTAGTGCGAGTGAATCTTTCTTTTGATAATTCCGATAGGGGAATTCCAATCGATATCGATACTGTTTCCATGAGCAGAGAAATGGAGGGTCAAACTGGAGAGAGTCAATACTATCTCAACGGTAAAAAGGTATCAAAGAACACCATGCTAGAGTTATTAGAAATCATAGTCGCAGTTCCAAGCAAACTCAACATTGTACAACAAGGCATGATAACAAGAATTTCTGAATTAAATTCTGAAGAGAGAAGGAAGATTATCGAGGACATTGTCGGACTGTCATACTTTGATGATAAGAAGAGCGAATCAATAAAGCAACTTGACGAATCTGACAGGCGACTAGAAGTAGCACTAGCCAGAATGGATGAAATTAAGAAACGAATAAACGAACTTGAAGCCGAAAGAAATGACCAATTAAGATATACATTCATTGAATCTCAATTAAAGAAATTTAAGGCAATTAAATACTCAAATAAAATTAGATATCTAAAGGGTGAAATAGATAACCGCGGCAAACTGTTGGGTACAAATGAGAGTAACCTTAATACCCTTTCTAAAACTCGTGACGAGTTAAGAAAGGAAATTGAAGAAATTGAGCAAGAAAAATCAAGTTTCATGAGTCAAGTGGATGCATCAAACAAGTCGAAAGCACAAATAGATACAAAATTGACCAACGTCATTTACCAAATTGAGAGGGAAAAGGCAGTAACTAAGGAGGCACAATTACGAATGACATCTATTGAAGAACGACTTACATTCATTCAATCCGAAGGCAAAAAAATTGAAATAGAACTTGAAAATTCTTCAAAAGTGCTACTCGACAAAAAATCTATCACTGAAACAAAACGATCCCATCTTGCTCAATTGAAAAATGATTTAGAAACTCTCAATATACGGATTGACGAGATATCTGGCCATGTAGACAGAAATAGGAAATTAAAGGATAGACTTTTCCAAAAGAAATCAAGGCTAGTGGAAATTAGTAGTCGTCTTAATATTCTTATTGCAAGACTTGAGGAACAGAAAAAATTTTACATCAATAAGATAAACGAAAATAATCCAGCAATTGAAATTATGAAGAGATCTCTGAATGACAAAGAAGCAAATCTAAAGGATTCAGCTATGCACACGTGTTACTCCGAATTAGATACAGAAAAAAAACTTGTCAATGATCTAAGAAATAAGAGTGAAATATATAGTAATGAAGTTGATCTGTATAAAAATACAGTTAACAAGGTGCAAAAATTTGCAATGCCATATGAAGAAAAATATTCTGTTGCAGTTCAGTTATCAAATGAGGATTTTGCAATTGCTGATCTAATAAAGGATTCACAAGATTTCAAGATTCTGGGGATGGTAAGGGATCTAATAAAATATGATGACGTGTACAAAAAAGCAGTTTTTGCAGCTGCAAAGGATTGGATGAAATGTTGTATTGTTCCAACTGTTAAGGAAATGATACGTCTCGGGTCATATGTCAAGGAAAAGAATCTCCCCTGCTTCAAAATAATTTCATCGGAATTGTTGAGTTCTCTGAATAAAGAACACGTTGTATTAAAAAATTATGATTTTATAGGAAAGCTTGCAGATTTGGTACAATCAAGTATTCCAAACCTGGTTGATTTTATTTTTGGAAACGTATTAGTTGTAAGAAATTCTAAGACAGCTTATGATTTATCTAAACAAGGGTATAAATGCGTTACTATTGCAGGTGAGCTATTTGAGCCATATGCAAGCTCTCTCTCATTGGAGTTTGGTTCTAAAATATCTGATCTTACCCATGAAATAATATTAAATGAGTCAATTGGTTCGTTGCTAAAAAACTCTTACATTTTATCAACATATTTGGCGAACAAGAAGGCGGAATTAGAGAAGATTAACAAGGATATTTCTAACAAAGAATTACGTATTAGAGGATTAGAAACGCTTGTCACTGAAAACAGGATAAGTGTTAATCATTTGAACGAAGCAACTGCAAGTTTAAAAAACGAAATTGATAAACTTGAAGCTATGAACAGAACCCTATCTGGAGAAATTACCGACATTGATACGGAATTAACCAAAAATAAGAAAAGAGATAACACCGTTTCCTCCTCTTTAGTAAATAATTCAAAAAATATTCAATACATAGTCGATGACAAAGTTGATAAGGATCTGTCAGAATTAACGTACAAGAAAAATGAAATTCTAAGAAAAATTGAAAACTGCGAGATTGAACTTAGAGAAATTATTACATCTACTACGTCGCTTGAAAATGGAATAAATGCTGCGGGCGAAAGGAAGAATGAAATACTCTCTGAAAAAGAAAGCCTTGAAGCAGAACAGATAGAAAGAAGGGGCCAAAAACAAATTGCTGGCCAGAAACTAGAACAGCTTGAAAAGGAATTGATTTGTCTGCGTGAAGAAGAACAAAAAATAATTGATGTATCTGGTAATTCTTATTCAATATTACAGACTTACGAAAAACAAATCAAGACACTAGATGAGAAGGAAAGACAGAAGTATAGAGAAATAAATGGAATCGAAAAAGAATCAATTGCAATCAAGAAGGACATTTCTAATTTTACAGCACAAGAATCTCAAGCAACGAATGATTTGATGTGGTTAGGATTCAAGCAACTTTTAGAAGGTGAAATTTCCAATGTGGATATGCTGATATCAGAATTAACTAAAGAGAATGATGAACTAAAGACAAGATTAAACCTACGCGCTCATGAAACATATGTCCAAGTAACAGACGGTTACAGAGACATGTCTACCAGAAAGAATTATCTGGAAAATGAGAGGAATTCCATCGTTTTGTTTATCAATGAAATTGATATAGAAAAAAGAGACGTGTTTATGGATGCCTTTAAAAAAGTAGACGATGATATTAGAAAAACTTTTTCCGAAATAGCAGGAGATTCTGCATATCTTCAAATTGAAAATGAAGATATTTTTTCAGGCGGACTATCATACCTTGTCCAATTTCAAGGAAAACCAGCAAGAGAATCAACTGCATTATCTGGTGGAGAAAAGACAATGGCTGCAACTGTATTTTTGTTAGCACTTCAGTCTCTGAAACCATCACCGTTTTACCTTATGGATGAGGTCGATGCGCACCTTGATGCTCAAAACACCGAAAGACTATCAAAAATCATGGTTGAAAGATCAAGTGGAAGTCAAATATTAATGGTAACACTAAAGGAGTCTACAGTAGCAAAAGCCAGTCAGATTTTTGGAATATATTCAAAGTCCGGCCAATCGCAAATGGTTCATTATAAG
>Ga0193719_10000023_pt1 | contig 46163 bp, 38 predicted proteins | sample U2a2metaG_FD_160103 | JGI IMG/M metagenome (GOLD analysis project Ga0193719, IMG submission 160103) | Soil microbial communities from a riparian zone of the East river system, Colorado, United States - U2a2 | ecosystem: Environmental > Terrestrial > Soil > Riparian zone | place: USA: East... | reverse complement strand
CGTAAGGCGTAACCCAAAACGCGACCGGAAGATCGTCCGAAATATCGCGCGGGCCCCGAATGCTTTCGGGGTTCCGGCATCTAATCCACTCATGGTCCCGACCCGATGGGTGAAGTTTATTTTTGCGCTCTTTTTGGTGCCGGTCTGTGCCATTCTCAGCCAGACATTTTTCACTGTCTTTGCGCGCGCGACCGTGACCCAACGGCTTTGGGCGGGGGAAGAATTTTGGTTCTTCTCGTTGGGCGCACTCCTCTGGCTGATCGCGTTTCTCGGATTGCCTCGCCCGATTGTCCTCTATGTGTTTGGACACGAGCTCACCCATGCGCTCTGGGTTCTGCTAATGGGCGGACGCGTCAGCCGGTTTCGTGTTGGCCGTGATGGCGGCCATGTGGTGACAAACAAAAATAATTTCTGGATCGCCCTGGCGCCTTATTTTTTTCCGCTCTACAGCGTGCTGGCGATCGCCACGTATGGCGTGCTTGGCCTCTTTGTGAATGTGCAGCCGTATGGGCGATTGCTTTATGCCGTGATTGGCGCGACCTGGGCGTTCCATTTCACGTTTACCTGCTGGATGATACCGAAAAATCAGACCGATCTCAGCGATCAAGGCACATTTTTTTCGCTCGTCGTGATCTATCTCATGAACCTACTGCTGCTCAGCGTGATGCTCGTGCTTGCATCGCCGGAAATTTCGTTTGCAGATTTCGGCGCGGATTTGTTGACGAATCTTGGCAACTTCGCGCAGTGGGTCGCCGATTTGTTGAACCGGCGGTGAAGGTAGCGCGTGCCGCCGGCGACTGCGTCTCAAGCAGAGCACAAGCGGGATGCTCGCGTCCCTTTAAAGGTTAGTGATCACCGCAAAGGGCAAGATGGACATCGCGTGGCTCATCAAAACTTTTCGGCCCTCGTGATGAATCGGGCGGCAGGTAAAAAGATCATGCGCGTTCTCCAGCGAAAGCGTTTCGGGCAATTCGATTGTCGTGTCTTTCCACCGTTCGCCAACTGGCGGAAAGCCGACGCGGGAAGTGAGCCTCGGTGCGATCACAACAATCCATTTCCCTGCCAATTCGCGGCCGAAACTGACACAGCATTCCGCAAATGTCCCGCTCGCCGTCAGTGGCGAATATTCTCCGCGCTGAAAAAGATCGGCATGTTCGCGGCGAAGTTGCAGCACTCGCTGGGTCGAAAACATTTTGATCCGGCCATCAGGCCAGTTGCGCATCAGCTCGTCGGGAGTCGCAGCCGAGAGTCCTGCGAGCATTTCGCGACGCTGTTTGTAATCGACCGGGCGCCGATTGTCAGGATCGACCAGACTGTAATCCCAAATCTCATTGCCTTGATAAATGTCTGGGACTCCCGGCGATGTCAGCTTTAGGGCCACTTGGGTAAGTGAATTGATCGCTCCGAGGCGCGCAATTTCCTGTGCAATCGGCACGAAAGCAGGGAGAAATTTGTTTCGCGGCGAGGAATCCAGGATTTTCGCGACGAAATCGTGCATCGCCGCATCCCATTCTTCGTTCGGCTGGATCCAACTCGTATTTAGCTTCGCCTCGTGAAGAGCCTTGGCCATATAAGCTTGAATCCGCTCGATGTACTCCGCTTTTGCCGCTGCTTCGGGTTCGCCCGAGTCCTGGATCGGCCAGGTTCCAAGCAAGGTCTGGTAGAGCAAGTATTCCTCATTTGCATCCGGTGCTTCGGCGTCATCGATTGTCCGCTTCCAGCGGCGATTGGCCAGGCGCCATCGTTGCAGCGAGCGTCGCCAAAGCTCCGGGATTTCGGAAATGGCAAGCATGCGCGCACGCACATCTTCGCTGCGTTTTGTGTCGTGGGTCGAGGTCGCGAGCAAGGTCGCGGGCCAATTGCGTTGTCGATCGATATTACGTTCGTGAAAGGCGCTAACGCTTAATCCGAACTGCTGCGGCTCGCCGCCCACTTCATTTAGCGCGGCCAGCCGGTTGTAAATGTAAAACACAGTATCCTCCAAGCCCTTGGCCATGATCGGTCCGGTGGTTTGTTGAAACTTGAGGACGAAATGGGTGTGGGCAGCGCGCGCTTCGGCATCAAGGTTTTCCGTAAACCGGAAGACCAGAACGTCGTGGAGAAAATTGAAGATCGATTCTTCAATTGCCGGGTTCCGGCGTTTGGCCGCAGTGACGGCGCGCTCGACGATTTGTCGATCTTCTTCGCTGACCGGCTGGCCGGGGGCGAGATAAGTCCGGTATACCGGAAAACAGGCGATCGTCTCGCGCACGGCACGGGCCAGCGCTTCGAGCGTGAAATCGCGATACCATCGGTTTTGCTCGGAGAGCCGGTCGACCATGTTGCCCAGAACATCGACGTCGTTGGCGAGCGCCAATTTCATTACTTGCAGCTTCTTCGCGTACACGAGATGGCCAAAATGCAGAGAGTGACCGATGAAACGATGGAATGTTTTCGTGATCGCCGCCTCGGCTGAGGAATCGACCAGCAACTGCGCGACTTGATTCGCAAAGTCGTAGCCGGTGGTGCCATGCACCAGCCAGTCCTTTCGCAATGTTTCCGGGCCAGTGAGGATTTTCTCGGCGACCATGTAAATGGCGCGTCCATCTTTTGGAAGCGGGAGATCCATTGCCTTTGCGCAGCGCTGCTGGAGTTTTTCGAAATACTCGCGCGGCAGGTAAAGACCATCCGGATGATCGATGCGGAGACCTGTGACTGCGCGAGTGCGCACCAGCTCAAGGATCAGCCGGTGAACGGCGTCGAAAACCTTTGGCAATTCAACCCGGATCGCTGCCAGATCGTTAACGTCGAAAAAGCGGCGATAATTAATCTCTTCGGCGGCGACCCGCCAATAGGCCAGCCGGTAAGACTGCGCGTTGAGCAACTCATCAAGCGGGTCGAAGCTGCGCGGGTCGCCCGGCTCTCCATTGATCTTGGCCAATGCCTTTTCGATTGCGTGCTGCACTTGCGGCGCTTCCGCACAACGGCGTTCGAGACGTCGCTTGATGATTTCCTTTTCTCGAACGCGCTCCGCGACACGCTTCGGGTCGGTTTCGGTGCGCTTTGGCAAGTATTCGAGCGCGGTTAGAATGCTTTGCAATTCCGCGTAGAAACCTTCGTCCTTGTATTCTGCAAGATTTTGTAGCGCGATGTCCAAGACATACCGATAGGTGCCCGGCGCGATCGGCAGCCTGCGCTCGCCGTAGATCAGATAAAAGGTGCCCTCCTCGAAAAACACCTGCAGCTCACCGCGCTCGAGGACGCGCCCATATTGGTCGCTCAGGATTGGCAGCAAAACTTTGTCGCGCAGATCCGATTTCAACGGATGCCAGTCAATATCGAAATATGGCGCAAACCTGGAGCTGGGCCCGTTCTCGAGCACATCCATCCACCACGCGTTTAACGGCTCCGCGATCCCGACGTGGTTCGAGACAAAATCAAGCACCTGACCCATCGAGTGCGCTTGGAGTTCGGCAACCCAGGAGTCATACTCCTCCCGCGAGCCGACCACCGGGTTGAGCTTATTATGGTCGGTGATGTCGTAACCGTGCAGGCTTTCTGCGCCTGCCTGGAAATACGGCGACGCATAAGCATCAGTCACGCCCAAAGCATACAGATACGGCACGATCTCGCGCGCCTGAGCGAAGGTGAACCAGCGATTGAACTGCAATCGGTACGTCGAACCGGGAATGCGCGGATGTTCCTTCACATTTTTTCAGGCACCTTAATTCCAAGAAGATCGAGACCGTGCTGCAAAACTCGCCCGGCGAGATCGCACAGTGCCAGACGCGAACTGCGCGCGGGTTCATCCGATTTCAAGACCGGACAGATCTCATAAAATGCGTGAAAGCTGTTCGCCAGTTCGAATAGATAATTTGCCAGAATATTCGGACGAAAATCGTTCAGCACTTGCGGGACGACTTCCGCGAACTGACAGAGACGTTTTGCGAGGTTAATTTCGGCGGGAGACTCGAGGATTAAGTTACCGATCTTCGGCGCTGATTCGCCTGCTTTCCGAAAAATGGAGCGAATCCGCACGTAAGCATTCTGCAGATACGGCGCCGTGTTTCCTTGGAAAGACAGCATCTTCTCCCAGGAAAACACATAATCGGTCATCCGATACTGCGATAGATCGAAGTATTTGATCGCTCCAATCCCGATCTTCTGGGCGATGTCGAGCTTATCTGCCTCATCCAAATCGGGATTCTTTTCTTCAATAATTTCTCGAGCGCGCCTGCAGGCCTCCTCAAGAAGTTCACGCAGCGGCACGTTCTCACCGGAGCGCGTTTTCATCAGTTTGCGGTTCTCGCCTAGAATGCTGCCGAACGTGATATGGCGAAAATCCGCCTTGTAACCTTCGCGCCGCGCGATTTGAAAAATCTGTTTGAAATGCAAAATCTGCGGCGCGCCGACCACGTACCAAACGGCATTGGCTTTTAAATCGTTGATCCGATAATCAACAGTCGCGATGTCGGTCGTTGCATAATTGAAACCGCCGTCTCGTTTGCGAACGATGCACGGTTTGTCGGCCAGCTCGGGAATATCGCGAAAGAAAACGACCACCGCGCCTTTGCTGATTTCAGCTATGCCGGATTTGAGCAAGCGATCGACCACGCCGGGCAGGCGATCGTTGTAAAAACTTTCGCCACATTGGATGTCGTAAAGGATATCGAGCAGTTTGTAGACGTGCTCGAAATCCTGCATTGAAAGCGCGGCACATTCGTTCCAGATGGCGGTGTTTTCCTTATCGCCCGCTTGCAGTTTCACCAATTCCTCGCGGCACGCTTCGCGAACTTGCGGATCGGTTGCCGATCTTTCGTTCGTCTCCCTGTAGATGCGAACGATCTCCGCGAGCGGATTGCGCTGGAGAGCCTGTCGATCCAGCAGATTTTTCCAGCCGTAAATGACCATGCCAAACTGCGTCCCCCAATCACCGATGTGATTGTCTCGGATCACCTCATGCCCGAGAAATTGGGCGATGCGCGCCAGCGCGTCCCCAAGCACCGTGCTGCGGATGTGACCAACGTGCATCGGTTTCGCGACGTTGGGCGATCCGAAATCAATCACGATCCTTCTCGGCGATTTTGTGATTGCAACGCCGAGCCGTTCGTCTCGCAGAACCTCGCCCGCTTTTCTGGCGATAGCATCGGCACGTAATGTGAAGTTGATGAAACCTGCGCCCGCGACCGTAGGCGGCTTGCAAAGATCGCCAACATCAAGTTGGGCGAGAATTTTCGACGCCAGAGTTTTCGGGTTTTCGCTGCGCTCTTTTCCGAGGACCAGAGCGGCATTGGTCTGATAATCGCCGAAGCGCGGATCCGTCGCCGGCGTCAGCTCGCCCGCATTCGGAAGGCCCGCCTTCGCCAGCGCATCGGCAAATCTCTTTGCCAGGAGTGACCGAAAAGTCTCCATCACCTCCGATTGTAGCCGCTTCCCCAGTGGGACGCGAGACGCAGCGGCGACGACCGCGGTTACAACTATTGCGAGCGGTCGCGGAAGACCGACAAAATCGCGTCGGCCGATTTCGCTTCGGCCAGACTCTCGCGGACGCTGCGATCGTTCAAGAATTTAGCAATCGATGCAAGTGTACGCAGGTGTGTCTGAAATTGATTTTTTGGCACAATGAAAAGAACGACGAACTTCACCGGCGCGTTGTCGAGCGCATCGAATTCAATCCCACCGGACGATCGCCCAAATGCGGCCACGACTTCGTCAAGGCGGTCGGAGGAACAATGGGGAATGGCGATCCCGAATCCGATGCCGGTGCTCATGGTTTCCTCACGCTGTTTGAGCGAAGCCAGAATGCTGTCGCGATCCTCGGGTTTTATTTTGCCCAGACTGACCAGGAGATCAATCAGCTCGACAATGGCCGGCCAACGGTCGGTCGCTTTCATCTCGGGGATGATTTGCTCGGCAGAAAGTAAGCTGACCAGCGACATGCAGATTTCCCCTCGTACGGGAGCGCAAGCTTAGCGGGGCGGCTTGGCTTGACAAGTGTGTTTTGGAAAGGTTGGCCGCACTTTCCAAGCCCAGACAGCGATCGGGTTTATCAAGGCCAAATGGATTCCGATCAACGCTGAAAAGGATCTCAAGTGCTTAGCGCTCGCGAATCTTGTGGTTCAACCGCCGCGCAAGCAACCAGCGCACCCCGAACATGTCGATGGTGGCACGGAGAGCGCGATTGCCCAAGCCATAATTGCTTCGACCGAAGCGGCGTGGACGATGATTCACGGGGATTTCGACCAACCGATACCCTGCGCCTTTGATGAGCGCTGGGATGAAGCGGTGCATCCCTTTAAATGGAACCAGCGCGCTCACGCATTCGAGGCGCATCGCCTTCAGCGTGCAACCCGTGTCGCGCACACCGTCTTTTGTGAAACGGCTGCGAACGGCGTTGGCGATCCGGCTTGTTAGCCGCTTCAGCACAGTGTCCTTCCGTTTCACGCGATAACCACAAACGACATCGGCGCCACGTGCGATCTCCGCAAGAAGCCTGGGAATATCCGCGGGATCATTTTGCAAATCGCCATCGATGAGAACTGCCGTCGCACCGCGCGCAGCCTGGAGGCCGGCGTAAATGGCGGCGCTTTGTCCGGTGTTTTTTTCGAAACGAATCACGCGAATATTCGGCGCAGTTTCGATTTGATCGACGGTGCGATCGACTGATCCGTCATCAACAAAGACGATTTCGTGATCTAGTCCACTCAGCGCTGCGCGCAGCTCGGATTGCAAGATCGGCACGTTCTCCTCCTCGTTAAAAAGAGGCACGACCACAGAGACTGTTGGTGAGTTTGCAACCTCCGTCATAATGGGAGTGTGCGATAGTCTCTGCACAGAAACACCTGCCAGGTGCGTATTATCCTTCCGTAGCGCTGCACTTCAATGGTCGCCACCGGTTCCGCCGATTGAAAGGCGGCTCGGATATTGTGAGGCGCATGTTCTTTTTTCCCCTGGCGAATGAAGAGCGCGCTGCGCCCGACGAAAGGATTGATGCCGCTCTCCTCGGTGTAAACTTCGTCCTCCGGGCGCGACGTGCCCGGCTTTGATTCGACAAATTCATCGTAGCGCGGCCAAAAGGAAAACTGGTTTACGAGGTCCTGCGATTCGACGATGTAAACGGGCGGATGCCCCGGACCCTCCGGTCGTTTGTCGCGAAGATAAAACGAAATTTCCGACGCGCGATCGCGGGCGTCGGCGATGAGAAATAATTTCTCTCCCAGTTTTGCTTCGAGATCGTTACGGAGTTTTTCGACCGCGCCGGTTGCGCTTTTCCATCCACGCATTCGATCGGTTGGGTCATTTCGCCATAATTCGTAACCTGCGGTGCGCAGCAAGTCTGTGTTCAGCGCGATCACGCTCATGATTAACCCGACCAACAACGCCGCGCCCGCGCAGAATTGTAACAGCACGCTTGCCTCGACGCGTTTCCACCAGAAATAAATTGCCAGCAAACCGAACCCGAAGAAGGCGAGTCCGTCCCAGTTTGGGGCAGCGCTTTTGTTAATCGACAAGAGAAGATAAAAAACGAACACGGGCAATCCGAACCACATCAAAAACAACACCTTGAATTGCTGATTTACGCGTCGCCAGCTTCCAATGGCGGCCCACGCCAGCGCGAGAAACAGAAATGGCGAGTAGGCTAGAAAATGGGCGCCGAGGAACTCGAGAATCTCGCCCGGATGGAACCCAAAACCCTGGTCGACGCCCCCGCGCGACCGCAGATGCGCCAGCGTAATCCAGGCGTGCTGCGCGTTCCAAATAATCGGCGGGACGGTGCAAAGAGCGAACATGATGAGCAACGAATACAAACCGGGCCGCGCAAACTCTTGTCTGAGCCTCGGAGCCAGGGCGAGCACGACCAGAATCGAAATAAGCTCGAATGCATTCGTGTATTTGGAGAGAAACCCAAACCCAATCAGCAATCCAGTCAGGGGCCAATATAACGAGAAACGCGGACTCCTTTCCAGCGCCAGCCAGAATGTGAACATCGCTGCCAACCAGAAGAAAATCGACAACGCATCAATAGTCAGTAGAAAGGCGCCGATGTTGAAGATCGGTGTGACATTCAATGCGATGACCGCCCAAAAACCGGCCGTGGCGCTGAATAATCGGCGCGCAAAGTAAAACAAAAGCAGGCTCGTGGCTGCGGCGAGCACCGGGCTGAAAAAGCGCACCCCGAACTCATTTGCGCCAAAAACGGCAGTGCTGGCGCGCATGGCAAAAGCGACGCCGGGCCCTTTGCTGAAATATGCCGGTGCAAGGCGCTCCGACCACATCCAGTAATGCGCTTCGTCGAATTCGAGATCGGTCGTCGCCAGCATCGACAACCGAATCGTCGTCAGCGCGAGAACGAAAAACCAGACCGCGCGCGTGGTCGTCATGGAAAGTTGCGCGAACCTGTGGGTTGCGAGTTTCGAGATGGTAAGCCGGAAGCATGCCCCGCGATCAAACTCGGGTGCCGCACGTAGACGCTCGGCGCCCATTTCCGTCCCAATGTCCTCCAAATCCACTCGAACAATCCCAACATGAGTAATGCTTCCCCGGTTGCCAGAAACAGGGTCGCGAGAATGTCGCTCGGCCAGTGCGCACCGAGATAAATTCGCGAGTACCCGACGGCTGCCGCCACGATCCAGTAGAGGCAGCCGCGCCGACGATAAAACAGCGTGCAATAGACAGCAATTATCGTGTTATTCGTCATGTGGCCCGATGGAAATGATGGCCCCGATCGGTTGCGATCGGATTGGTCGGAAAAACGGATGGTAGGTTTTTTGAGCAAGGTCATGAACTCCGGGTGCGTCCTTTGCATTTCGACCATGCGCACACTTTCTACTTGCTTGGGGCGACGCCGATCGACGGCCGACTTCAATATACCTGTGAACAGCTCCGCAATCAGCAAAGACAGGACCAGGCAAACAACCAACGCTCGACCCTTAAATCCGCCAAAAAAAAGCGCGCCTAGCCCGATCGCAATGAGCAATGGCTTCCAAATCTCCGTGTTGCTGAGCGCGGCCATGAACAAGTCGAGCGTCGGGCTCGTCCATCGTTCGTTGATGAGATGAAACAGGGTTCGATCCATGTGGTGGAAATGAAATCGCGCTTAAGGTTTAATAGCTACTTTCTAATAAACAAATGCCAGACAATGACGAAGCACGAATGACGAATATCGAAACAAGCTCGAAGGCTCAAATGATGAATGGGCGATCCCGGGCTTTCCTTTGTTCATCCGGGCTTCGTCATTCTTTCTTCATTTGCTTCCTTCGGCTCTTGGCCCTGGTCATTTCTTTCGCTCTCACCTTATCGCTCCAAGCGCAGCCTCCGCCTTCCGCGAAGGACATTCTCGCCTCAGTGCGCATGATGGAGGCGCAACAGCAAATCGATCTCCAGGGTCAGCTTCGCCAAAATGATGTCATCGTTCCGTTTCGACTGACGCAAAACGGCCCGCTGATTCGCTATTCATTCACAAATCCCGACGAGGTTTTGCAATTGCGCCTTGGGGAAAAGAGCTCGCGCCTTGACCTGGTTACGGACTCAGGAACGGAAAAATTTGCGGTTTCGAAACTCAACCAAAGAATCCGCGGCACCAGCCTTAGCTACGAGGATCTCGCGTTCAAATTTCTTTACTGGCCGACGGCGCGCGTCCTGGGCGAAGAGAATGTTCGCACTCGCAATTGCTGGAAGCTGCAACTGCGCGCACCTTCAGGCGAGTCACAGTATTCTAACATTCTCCTGTGGGTCGATAAGGTGAGCGGGGCGCTGATGCGGATGGAGGGCTACGACTGGAACGCCCAACTTGTGAAACGCTTCGAAGTGGTTTCTGCGCAAAAGATCGATAACCGCTGGTTCTTAAAACAGATGCGCATCGAAGAGCTCCAGCCCGGTACAAATCACGTGCTATCGCGCACCTACTTGGAGATCAAGAAATAACGATCGGCACGATACCGTGCTACTCCTCTCGCGCAGCCTTCACGATCTGGGCGAAGCTGCGCGGATCGAGGCTGGCGCCGCCGACCAGTGCGCCGTCAATGTCTGTCTGGCTCATGAGCTCGCGCGCGTTCTCCGGTTTAACACTGCCGCCGTACTGAATGCGGACGCGCTCGGCCGTCGTGTCATTGGCCATATCGCGCAAGGTGTGACGAATAAACGTGTGCGCTTCCTGCGCTTGCGCGGGCGTGGCGTTGCGACCGGTGCCGATTGCCCATACCGGTTCGTAGGCGATCACCGTTTCCTGAAGTTCCTTTTCGCTCAGCTCCTTGAGACTGCCGCGCAGTTGGATCGACAATATTTTTTCGACATTGCCCTTGTCGCGCTGCTCCAGCGTTTCCCCAACGCAAACGATCGGGCGCAGGCTCGCTTCGTGCGCGGCGCGCACTTTACGGTTCACGATCTCATCGGTCTCACCAAAAAGTATGCGACGCTCGCTGTGCCCAAGGACAACGTAATGCACAAATAAATCGCGCAACAGCGCAGCGCTGATCTCGCCCGTGAAAGCGCCGCCCCGCTCCCAATGCATGTTTTGCGCGCCAACCTTGATATTTTGCGCTTTGTCGAGAGCCTCCATCACTTTGGCAATCGCGGTAAACGGAGGCACGATCACCACTTCAACATCGGTAATATCTCCCAACTCGAGCAGCAACGACTCGACAAATCGTGCCGACTCGGCCTGGGTCATGTTCATCTTCCAATTGGCAGCGACGATCTTCTTGCGCATAAAATTTTCCGACAGAATTTACAAAACTGATTTCAGGAGAAAGCAATTCTGCCCATTTTGTTAATTCTGTCTAAGTTTTGTCGCTCAGCGCCGCGACGCCCGGCAGTTCCTTGCCTTCGAGCAATTCCAATGAAGCGCCGCCACCGGTGGAGATGAATGTCATTTTGTCGGCCAGTCCGGCCTGTTTCACTGCAGTAACCGAATCGCCGCCGCCGATGATCGTCGTCGCCCCGGATTGCGCCAGCGCTTCAGCGATCGCGATGGTTCCCTCCGCGAAATCGGGAATCTCGAAAATGCCAACCGGCCCGTTCCACAAAATCGTCTCTCCTTTTGCGATTTCGTCCTGGTAAAGAGCAATCGTCGCAGCGCCGATATCTACCGCCTGCCAACCGTCGGTGATCCCATGCTGAGGCGAGAGTCGACTCGTGTTTCGAATCGGCGCGCCCGCACGAATTTCCTCTGCTTCCACCACGTCAATCGGAAGCAAAAATTTCACTCCACGTTTCTTCGCCAGATCGAGAATTTCACGCGCAAGATCGACCTTATCCGATTCGACACGGCTCGCGCCGACCGGAATTCCCTGCGCTTTGAGAAACGTGTTCGCCATTGCGCCGCCGATCAGGATGGTGTCGGCCTTTTCCATCAGCGCTTTCAAAACGCCGATCTTATCGGAAACCTTCGCCCCACCCAAAATGACCACGAACGGCTTGGCTGGTTTATCGAGTCCTTCGCGCAAATGCTTTAGCTCTTTCTCCATCAGAAGACCCATTGCCGATTTCTCCACGAATTTTGTGATACCCGCTGTCGATGCATGCGCGCGATGCGCCGCGCCGAATGCATCGTTGACGTAGAGATCGCCGAGTTTCGCCAAGGCTTCCGCGAATTTCGGATCGTTTGCTTCTTCCTCCGGCTGGAAGCGGACGTTCTCGAGCAAAGCGACATCGCCGTCCTCCATATGCTCAATGATTTTCTCCGGCACTTCCCCAATTGTGTAGTGACTAAAAATGACAGGCTGATGGATGAGCGAATGCAAATGTTCGCCGATCGGACGAAGGGAATATTTTGGCACAGGCTTTCCGTTGGGCCGGCCAAAATGCGACATCAATATTGTTTTCGCGCCGTGTTTACGCAGGTAGTTGATCGTCGGCAAACTTTCTCGAATCCGGGTATCATCAGTCATGCGGACCTTTCCAGCGCGCATTTCGGTCGGCACATTGAAGTCCACCCGCACCAGAACGCGTTTCCCGCGTACATCCAGATCGCGCACAGAGAGCTTCGGCATGTGACCTATTTTCCCAAGAGTTCCAGCAACTCCACGCAACGATTGCTGTAGCCCCATTCGTTGTCGTACCAACCGACGATTTTCACGAAACGGTTGCCAAGCGTAAGCGTCAGCTTGCTGTCGAAAATGCAGGAATGCGGATTTCCGACGACGTCCTGCGAAACGAGCGGCTCATCGCTGTATTCGAGCACACCCTTGTAGCTTTTGTCGGACGCAGCTTCTTTAAAAGCGGCATTGACGGTGTCGACCGTCGCATCCTTTTCGAGCACGGCAGTGAAATCGGTGACTGAACCATCCGGAGTTGGCACACGGAAGGCGCCGCCATTCAATTTCCCTTTCAATTCCGGAATGACTTCGCCGATTGCTTTGGCCGCGCCGGTAGTGGATGGGATAATGTTGATCGCCGCTGCCCGTGCCCGCCTCAAATCTTCATGCGGGAAATCGAGAATGCGCTGGTCGTTCGTGTAGCTGTGGATGGTGCTCATGAATCCATGCGCGATGCCGAATTTGTCGTTCAAGACCTTCGCCATCGGCGCGAGGCAATTGGTTGTGCAGCTCGCGTTTGAAACAATCACGTGCTTGGCCGAATCAAAGAGATCGTCGTTCACGCCCATGCAAATCGTCACGTCCGGATTTTTCGCCGGCGCGCTGATCAGCACTCGTTTCGCGCCGGCCTTGGTTACGTGTAACTCGGCTTTATCACGGCTGGTGAAAAACCCGGTCGATTCGAGCACAACATCCACACCCAATTTTTTCCACGGCAGATTCGCCGGGTCGCGCTCCTTCAAGATCTTAATTTTGTGGCCCCGGACAATGATGTTCTCTTCATCGTAACCGATCTCGCCGTCGAATTTTCCGTGCACGGAATCCCATTTGAGCAGATGGGCCAGCGTGTGGGTGTCAGTAAGATCGTTTATCGCGCGAACGCGCTCGACTTGTTTTTGCGTCATCGCGCGAAGAACGTTGCGCCCGATGCGACCGAATCCGTTGATAGCGTAATTTGCCATAGAAAAAATGAATAGTTGAAGAGTTGAATCGTTAAACCGTTAAACGTCGAACATCAAACATCAAACTCGGACGTGCAGTGATGAAAAGCCCTCTCATTCTGGCTTGCCTCGCAGTATCGACCTTGTTTGCGCAGTTCGCCTCAACCTCACCACTCAATGCAGGAGACATGAAAACGATCTTCGTGCTGGGCGATAGCCTTTCAGGCGGATTTGGCCTCAAACCGAGCGAAGCCTATCCAGCTTTATTGGCGAACAAGCTGCGCGCTGTCGGCCTGAACTTTCAAGTAACCAATGCCAGCCAAACTGGCGGCACCACCGATGCCGGCTTAGAACGGCTCCCGGGCCATTTGAAGCGCAAGATCGACATCTTCATTCTCGAGCTTGGAATCAACGATGCCTTTCGCGGTGTGCCGGTCGATCAAATACAAAATAACCTTCAGCAAATCATCGATAAAGTGAAAGCGCGAAACCCAGATGTGCGGGTGGTGATCGCAGGAATGCAGCTGCCTAATTACGCCGACGACGACTATGTTTCTGCGTTCGGCAAAATGTTCGCTGAGCTTGCGAACAAGAACGGCGCCCTGCTCGTGCCGTATCTTTTGGAGGGCGTGGCCGGCGATCCATCATTGAACTTGCCCGACGGCATTCATCCGAATGCCGCTGGGCAAAAAGTTTTGGCCGAAAACGTCTGGCGCGTTCTCGAGCCGGTTGCGCGCGAGACAGCCGCAGAGGCGGCCTCGCACGTTAGATAAGGAGACAATGGACCCCGCACGACCAAACGATCCTGAACCGAGCGATCCGTTTAATCCGGAACGGGCCGATCACGCGATCCTGGAAACCATCGAGATCGCGACCGAAGGGGAAGATTGCGATGAATGCGTGCGCAAGCTGCGCCCCACCTTGATGAAAATCAAAGGGGTGCAGGATGTGATGGTCGACCTCGCGCATGAGCGCGTCATCGTCACATTTGATGCGCGCAAAACGCATGCTCCCGATCTTCACGACGCGATCTTGACGAGCGGCTACAAGCCGGAGCCAAAGGCGGATTAATCTGTAGCGGCACCGAAGGCTTTCGGGGTCGGTCGAACAATGAGCCGCTCGCAGAGCGTCGCTACAGAATCAAACTGCCGGCTGCTGCTGCGTGAGGCAGTGAAATGTGCCCAGCCCCCAGATCAATTCCCGGCAATCGATCCCGATAACGCGGCGATCTGGAAAAAGGTTGCGCAAGATCGATAATGCGGACTCGTCGGCCGGGTCGGCAAACGCTGGAACGAGCACGCAGGAATTTGCGATATAAAAATTTGCGTAACTTGCGGGCAAGCGCAGTCTTTCGCGCACAATCTCCTTTGGCATCGGCAAGGTAATGACGTCGATCTCGCGATTATCGATCTTCATCTCGCGCAAACGCGCGAGATTTTCCTGGAGCGGCTCGTAGTTTTCATCCCCGCGGTCTTCTTCGACGACTGTAACGACCGTGTGTTCGGACACAAAACGCGCGAGATCGTCTATGTGGCCATCGGTATCGTCGCCGGCGATGCCGTCGCCGAGCCAGAAAATCTCGCGAACATTCAGATAATCTTGCAAGCGTTGTTCGATTTCACCGCGACTCAGATGAGGATTGCGATTTCGATTTAAGAGACACGATTCGGTGGTAAGAAGAGCGCCCGTGCTGTTTACCTCGATCGAGCCACCTTCCAAGATCATGCCCGGATAAAAAATCGGTAGTTTGAGGATGTCAGCGACGCGTGTGGGGACGATTTCATCGAGATCAAATGGCGGATATTTGTTGCCCCAGGCGTTGTAATCCCAATCGACAATCGCGAGTTTTGGATCGAGATCGCGCGTCAAAAAAATCGGCCCGTGATCCCGGCACCATGGCTCGTTTGTCGGGATGATATGAAACGAGATTTGTTCCATTGGTAATCCCTGAAGGATCTGACGCGCCTCGGCTTCGTGGGCGGCGCTACAAACGTTGATGCAAACTTGCTCTGATTCGGTAAGGGCTGCGACCATTGCCCGCATAGCTGGCATGACGCGGTCGAATGAATCGGGGAAGCTTATCCCTTCGCGCCTCGGCCATGAAAGCCAGGTTGCAATGTGCGGTTCCCATTCCGCCGGCATGCGATAGCCCAGTGCTGCGGGAGTTTGGGAAGTCATCAGCAAACGTCGAACGCTCAGCGCTCAACGTCCAACGCTGAATGGCAGGGCGCGACCGCCGGGTGCGCCGCAACGAAACTACGAAACTGCTCTGGTCGCTGCAGGTTTGTAAATCGCACCGACAATTGCACCCGCGATGGCGAATTCAAGCAAGCCGCCGACCATCCAGCCGGCAAGGATCTTCGTCGTCAACGGCTGTACGGCAAACGTGATCAGATTGTTGCCGATATACAGGAACGCGATCATAACTCCGAGCTTGGCGCCGGCACCCGCACTTCCCGATGCAACGAAGCTGGCATAGAGAAGCGTGAGAAAGAACGCCATCACGGCGTGACCCAAGACCAGGCATGGGAAGTGACTGCCAAAGTCTGCTTCGGTCCGCCAAAGCACTGGGACTTCATCATGGATGCTATGCATTAAGTTGCCGTACCAGACGAAGCCAAATGCAAAGACAAAAATCCAGGCTGCGATGAATGCGAAGAAGAATTTTTTCCAGTTCATAATTTCTTTCTGTTGAGGTTTTTAGAAGCTCCCAACTGAACCCGTGAAACGTGATGGCAAAATGCGACCGGTTTGTCGATCCAAAATTGTGCCGGCAGGAACTGTAGCCACCGGCCTGTGGCCGGTCAGAGCAGAAGAAGGTTCCTGATTGACGGTTTACAGAGCCGTGGCTGCAGCGCCTGGCGCGATTATTTCGCTTTCTATCTGCAGCCCGAGCTCGCGCAAAAGGGCGACATCGACATCGGCGTCGGGATTTTTTGCGGTGAGGAGTTTGTCGCCGTAAAAAATGGAATTCGCACCGGCAAAGAAGCAAAGAGCCTGACCTTCGCGCGAGATCCGGGTGCGGCCGGCTGCCAGACGAACGCGCGCTTTCGGCAGAGCGATCCGCGTGACTGCAATCAGCCGGACGAACTCAAAAATATCGACTGACGGCTGATCGGCCAGCGGCGTCCCCGGCATCGCCATCAGACAATTGATCGGCACACTTTCCGGAGGTGGATCGAAATTGCTCAGTACTTCCAGCATGCGAAGGCGATCGGCCTCCGATTCGCCCATGCCAATGATCCCGCCGCAACAAACCGACATTCCACTCTCCTGCACGGCGGCAATCGTGTTGAGCCGATTCTGGAATGTGTGTGTACTCACAATCTCGGGGTAAAATTCTGGCGACGTGTCGATGTTATGATTGTAAGCCGTAACGCCGGCGCTTTTCAGTTTGCGCGCTTCCACCGGACCGATTTCACCAAGCGTGACGCAGACTTCCATGTCGAGCTGGCTCACTTCCCGCACGATCTCCAGAACGCGCTCAAATTTTTCAGAGCCATCGCGCACGCCGCGCCAGGCCGCGCCCATGCAAAAACGGGTCGCGCCTTGGGAACGCGCTCGCCTGGCTGCGGCGAGGACATCTTCGAGTGACAACAACTCTTCGCGCTCGACTCCGGTGGAGTAATGAGAGGATTGCGCGCAATAGGCGCAATCTTCGCTGCATCCGCCGGTCTTGATGCTGAGCAAACTACAGCGCTGCACTTCTTCGCCACGCCAATGCGCGAGATGCACAGCCCGGCTTTGCGAAATTAAATCGAAGAGAGGCTGACGATAGTGTGCCGTGAGCTGATCAAATGTCATCGCGTGTCCGCGATGTTAAATCGGGAATCGAGAATCGAAAACCGAAAATTAATTCACCCACTTGTCGGTCTGCGAAACGAGGACGGGTAGCTCTTCCATCATGTACTGAGTCTTTCCGATCGCGCCGATCATGCGCACGCCCGTGGCCGCATGCCATTTTTTCGACATGCTCTCGCCAGTATGGCAGCCCCAGCTCTTGACATAGGCGGCACGCGCGAAATCGCGCCGATTGATCTGGGTCAATTCGTCCTCGTGCAACCACGATTTACAGGCGCTATCGATGTTATTGCTATAATCGAACATGAAACAGGCCCGGTTCGAGTGCCCGAAATATTCAAGGTCGACGATTTTCAGCTGATCTCGCGGCTGGCCGTGGTTCAGATAATAGATCACCTCGGAGCCCGCGTGAAACCAAACCAGGTTGAGATTAAATTTTTCGCGGACCGAATCGATTAAGCTAATCAGGTCCTGGTTTTCCTGTTTCGCGCGGTCAAGATACCCCTGCTTGTAAACGAGCCAGGTAATCTTCGCGTCCGGTCCGAGTTGGGTGCGCAACTGCTCGGTGCGCAATCGGGCGGCGCGAACAAAGTTCGCCCACCAGTGATCGTGCGGATAAGCTTTGTATTTTTCCCATTGATGCATCGAGGGCCCACCAACGAGCATGATGTATTCGCCTGATGCTGGCGACGCCGCCTTCGATCCCAAGGCAAAGATCGATAATAAGCAAATGAGCAAGAAACGTTTCATCCAATAAACGAGCAAAGCATTATTTATGCAGGGCCCGAAAATGCGCAAGTGGAGCGTGCGCCCCCCTACGCTTCGACCTCATCGCGCACCAGATCTTTCCACGTCTGCCGTTTCCGAATCAGCGCGAACTTGTCGCCGCGCACCAGCGCCTCCGCCGGTAACGGACGCGAATTGTAATTTGAAGCCATCACAAATCCATAGGCGCCCGCGCTCATGATCGCGAGCAGATCCCCTTCGCGCACTTCAGGCATCTCGCGATCAAGCGCAAAAAAATCGCCCGATTCACACACCGGGCCGACTATGTCCATCTTCTCTGTCTTACCCTCACCGGGCGCTTCGCGTCCTCCTCTCCCTGAGGGAGAGGATTGAGGTGAGGGCCAAATTCTTTGTTCCACCGGCACAATTTCATGATAGCTGTGATAAAGCGCGGGCCGAATCAGGTCATTCATGCCCGCATCGACAATGGCGAATTTCTTCTCACCGCCGTGCTTGATGTAGCGAACTTGGGTGAGCAAGACGCCGGCGTTTCCAACCAGGAGTCGCCCTGGTTCGAGCAGAATTCGCAATTTCAATTCACGCAACGCCGGCAAAATTGCTTCGACATATTCCTGGATCGAGAGAGCACTCTTCCTCTCCCTGTTAATTGCAGTGGCATCCCACCATTCCTTGGCGCCGCTTTCAAACGAGGATTCATAAACGATGCCGAGGCCGCCGCCGATGCTGAAAAACTTGATCGGGCATCGTGATTTCAAATCGCGCACGATCGCTGCGACTTTCGTAATCGCCTCCGCGAATGGCGCAGCCTCCGTGATTTGCGAGCCGATGTGCATCTGCACGCCGACGACGTCGATGTTGCGCATTGTCGCGGCGCGCTCGTAAACTGCGGGGATGCGATCCAGCGCGATGCCGAATTTGTTCTCGCGTGAACCGGTCGAGATGTATTCGTGCGTGCGCGGATCGATGTCGGGATTGACGCGCACAGCGACCGGGGCGCGCAACTTTTTCACGCCCGCAATGCGATCGATGTATTCCAGTTCCGCTTCGCTCTCGACGTTGAAACTGTAAACGCACTGTTCGAGCGCGTATTTGATTTCCTCACGTGATTTGCCCACGCCGGCGAAGGTGCACTTGGCCGGTTCGCCCCCCGCGGCGAGGACGCGATGAAGTTCTCCGCCGGACACGATATCGAAACCGGCTCCCGCGTCGGCGAGTAACTGTAGGATCGCCCGATTCGAGTTCGCTTTGACAGCGTAACAAATCAGATGATCCAGCGGCGCGAGCGCGCCATCGAGCCGTGTGTAATGATCGAGAATTGTCCCCGCGCTGTAGACGTAAAGTGGCGTACCAAATTTGTCGGCCACGTGCGCAAGATCGACATCTTCACAGTAGAGGCGCCCATCGCGATAGTGAAAAAAATGCACCGGCGAATGTAGCGGCAAGGAGCGGCGATTTCCAAATCGCCGAGGGCAGCGCTCGCTACCCAAGCATCCTCAAGCCGATGTTCAGAATCGCGATTAGCGCCACTCCCACCAGGAAACTTGTCAGAACAAGTTTCTTTCCATGCTTCAACATTTCTCCGAGCACGGCATGCGCGGCCAGATAGACAAATCCGCCGCCTACGTGCGCCATGATTAATCCGAGCCAAAATGTGGAAATCTTCGCCAGGAAGAAAAAGCCGATCACACCACCGAGAAGGGTCGTTGCTTCAACTGTCGCAACCCAGCCGAGCGCCCTGCCGCGTTGAAATCCAGCGCCAATTAAAAGGCTGCCGAGCGCAAGGCCCTCCGGAACTTTGTGAATGCACAGAGCGGAGAACAGCGACCATTTCGTCGCGTCCATCGCGGGCGTTTCCCCTTGAATTCCCAGGGCCAAACCGTCGGTGGTGCTGTGAATCGCCAGTGCGATCATTAGCGCTGTCGCGATTTCGCTAAAGTGTCGGGTCGCATCTGCATCGAAATGGCTGGCTGCGCATGCCGGACAAACGTGATGAACGTATCTGCTGATAAAGAAGAAAAGCGCGTATCCGGTAGCAGCCGCGAGCATCGCCGCCCACCAATTACTGGCGTCCAGGCTTTCCGGCACAATCGCAAAGAGCGTTACTCCCAGAAGCGTTCCAGCCGCCAAACTGATCAGCGCACAAAGCGGTTTGTGTTCCAAGCGCAGCGATGTGCTGATGGATCCACCGGCCAAGGCGAAAACGTAAGCCGCAACGACCTGCCAGAGCGGACTGATCATTCAGGAGCCTGCGAGCGATTTGTGTTCTTCGCGGCAATGCTGCGTCTCGATGGTGACGTGAACGAGTTCGTCGTGCTCGCGGAGCAACTCGCGATAGGAATCCGAGCTCTTTGGCTGGTGCGCCACCACAGAGAGCATCGCCGCAAATTTTCCGATACCGACCTGCCAAACGTGCAGGTCGGTCACGAGTGAATCGCCATCGCTCTCCACCACACGGCGAATTTCGTCAGGTAAATCCGACGATGGCGGTGTGCGATCGAGCAGGATGCCGCTGGTATCGCGCAACAGGCTATAGGCCCAAGAGAAAACAACGCCGCTCCCGACAATTCCTACGACCGGATCGAGCCACGCCCAGCCGAAGAATTTCCCGCCGGTCAGCGCCAGGATCGCAAGGACTGAGGTAAATGCGTCGGCCAGGACATGGAAATAGGCGGCGCGCAGATTCAAATCCTGATGATGAGCGCTGCCGTCACCGGACTTGTGATCGTGATCACCAAGCAGGACTGCGCAACCCAGATTCACCAGCAATCCAAGGCAAGCGATGGCGATTGCTTCGTTAAAATGAATTGTCAGTGGAGTAAATAACCGGTGCACGGATTCGCCGGCCATTAAGAACGCCACGATGGCGAGCACCACGGCACTGGTGAATCCGCCTAGCACCCCAATTTTTCCCGTGCCGAAACTGAACCGCGCGTTCGCGGCATGCCTGCGCGCGAGATAGTAGGCCACGGCCGTGATCAAAAATGCAATCACATGCGTGCTCATGTGCCAGCCGTCGGCCAGCAACGCCATCGAGTGCGACATCAATCCGACGGCGATCTCGACCACCATCATCGCGGCGGTAATACCGATCACAATGCGGGTCCGCCGTTCCGCGTGGGAAAAATCCGGAACGAAATCGTGTGCCTTGCGAAACTGGGAATGATCCGTCCGATGCATCTTGTTCAAGATATCTCAATTATATCGGTAGTGGCACAGTTTAATCCTTGCCATTGTCGCGGCCTGTTCGCGGGTGACCCGTTCTCGGTGCTCTCAAATGATTTCGCGTCGGCACTAAGCGTGACGCGGAGCCGTGGCAGGCAGAACAATGGATAGAAAATTCAGAACGTCGTTCGTAAACCCACCGTTACGCCGCGCCCGGGCAGCGGCATTACTTCTTTCAAAAACGAGAGATGATCACGCCCTTCCTCGTCGGTCAGATTTGTTCCGCGGACGTAAAGATAATTGTAGGTGCGTCCCCATTGAAATTTGTAGCCTAGACTCACGTTCAAAAACGTGTAACCGGGTGTCGATGTTTCGAATTGAGCGACGCGATTTTGATCATTCACTCGCTGGCCTTCGATGCTGGCGATCCAATGTTCGCTTTCATAATTCAGGGAGGCGCCGTAACGAAACGGCGTGATGCGCGGCAATGGTTCGTCGGTATCGGCATCCTGCGCGTGGACGTAATCGGCTTGTATCCGCAGATAAAGATCATTTGGATTCGTCTGGCTCGTCTCTTCTCCCCCGGTGATAACGTTCTTGACCGATTTTGCATCGGACTGCTCGCGCGCTTTTGTGATGCTTAATGGCAGGAGATGAAAATCGGCTCTGGCTTCGCCGCCGTAGAAGGTCGCTTTCTTTGGAGTGTAGATAAAAACCTGCAAGCCATCTTCGATCTCGCCGGTGGGCGTGAAGTCAATGAAGCCATCGTAGCTTGTGTAAAAACCGCTGATGAAGCCGGTGACGACGCCTGTCGTTTTCCGCAGGCTAAGATCGACACTGCGGTTGATCTCCACGTCGAGATTTGGATCGCCGATGATGAATTGAAACGTGGCGTCGTGCGGGCCGCGCGCGAAAAGTTCTTCCGGCGTCGGCGCGCGCTGAGAATAATTCAGATTGAGCGCGAGCTGCCAGCCTTCAGCAAAATCGTAAATCGCGCCGGCCGCACCGCTGATTGGCCAGAATTCCTGATCTTTCTGGCTGGGCGACGTAAGCGAAGTCAGCTCGGGATCGCTTGAGTCGATGGAGAGGGAATCATGTTCCACACGAACGCCAAATTGCAGGCGAACCGGATTGAGTTTCACTTCTTCAAAGACAAATCCGGCGACTGCCAAAGTATCGCTGGGCTGCAAAAAGGCTTCCTCACCCAGCACGGAGAGCTTTTTGTAAAATATCTGCGACCCGATTGACCCTTCAAAGGGACCGATCGGTTGGTGTACCAGCTCGATGCGCGAATCGACGCCTTTAGTCTTAAATGTCGCGCCAACAGTGTCGCCGTCGATCTCGTCGTGCTTGTAGTCGGTGTAAACGAATTTCAAATTCGCGACAGAAAACCACGGCAGCGGATCGACAATCGAGCCGCGCACATTGTATTGGTCCTTCCGCACGTCGAGATGAACTCGCTCTGGCGGAACACCGGGCTCATCCACTTCGGGATTATCCGGCACGCCGTACTCGGAAAGAAACCGGCTGTAGGATGCGCCGATGTAACCTTTGTCCCACACGTATGAAGCGCCGAAGCCGAAATCTTTCGTCTTCACGAATGTGTTCGGCACGATGCCAAATGGATCGCCGCCGAAACCATTGTTCTGTTTTTGCGCCGGCGTCAGCTCGCTCCGGATGCGCTCGTCGAGCGCGAAACCGGGAATTCGCCGGTCATCGGTACGAAGCAATGAGCCCTCAGCATGAAACACCCAGTGCTGAAAAGGCGAAAGGGTGAGCGCGATCGCGCCGCTGCGTTCGAGGTCGGCGCTGTTGAACCGGCCATCCACTTCGCCGCCGAGCGGTTCCTGCGGTTGCTCGACCGGGATGAGATTGTCGGTCACGTTGACGACGCCGCCAATCGCGCCTGAGCCGAAGAGAATCGTCGCCGGGCCGCGCACGACTTCGATGCTTTGGCTCAGTAACGTGCTTACGCTTGGGGCGTGATCGGGACTCAGATTCGAGACGTCGAAAACTTCGGTGCCGTTGTTCAGGACCCGAACGCGATTGTCAGCCTGACCACGAATGATCGGACGACTTGCGCCGGCAGTGAAACCGCTCGCAGCGATGCCTGGTTGCGCCGCCAGCGTATCGCCCAGCGTCGGTTCTGTCCGCAACTTCAGGTTATCTTCACTGAGAACGGTGACTGGTTGTGCCTTGTCGGTTTCGCTTTGCTCTATTGCGCCGCCACTGACGACAACGCGTTCGGCTTGAGCCGTGCCAGCGGGCACCGGCGAGGGTTTAGGGGTCGCCCCCGTTGAAACGGCTTCTTGTGCGATCGCAACGCTTGCCCCAAAGAGCAGCGCGATCGCTGTGTTTAAAACTTTTTTCATTGAGATTTTTAAGAAATGGATTTTTCAAGGTGTGATTGGTTATTGGCTTCGCGATTGACGCGAAGGCACGTGAAAGCGGCGCAGGTGGATCGGTCGCTCCGCGGGCGATGCTAAAAACAAATGCGGCTTCGCCGCCTGATTAACATCGAGCAGGGACTGCTCGATCCACCAGATGATCTAGGCTACCGGCGGCGCGTGCTCGAAGATGGATGCGCCGAGAAACGGCGATTCGACCCATTGCGGAGTCAACGCCGGAATTTTGGAAAAGTGAACGGACGGAGCAGGAGCGCTGACCAGCGGCGGATGCGCGGCATGATCGTAGCTGCCGGCAGCGATCATTGTCACCGCGCAATTATGCTCGAGCCGACTCGCATCCTTGTGGAGACAATGGTGCAATCGCGGGGAAGCACTCAGCGCGAGCGCCCAGAGAAATCCCGCGAAAACGAACGCCGTAACAAATGCGCGGCCGCGAGTAGTTGTCGAACACGCCCACATGCTCATTGCGCCGCGAACTTCTCTCCGGCGCGCACCTTCCGCAAGAGATTTTCTGCAAGATTGCAAAAGACTCAGGAACTGGCCAGCCTCGAAGTTATAAAAACAAAAAGCTCTGCTTTGCATTTTCTCCAGCGCTTCTGTTTCGCGAAATCAGGCATTTTATTTCGAGGTATTCGGCTCATGCTTTCCTGGATAATAGTGGCCTGTGCCGAGACGGCATTCGCGACTTCGGCGGAATCACCTCCACTGTCGCAAGAGCAAGGCAACGAGCCGGCGCATCCCCTTGGGATTAGCGCAAATCCTCACGCCGATTCCGTGGACGATTACGTGCGCAGTGAACTCGCTCGACAGCGTATTCCGGGTGCTGCGATAGCCGTGACGCGAGGCGGGAAAGTCGTCAAGGCTGCCGGCTATGGCTACGCCAACCTTGAACATCAGGTGCCCGTCAAGCCCGAGACGGTGTTTCAATCGGGGTCGATCAGCAAACAATTGGCTGCGACTGTGGCCATGCTCCTCGTCGAAGACGGGAAGATCGCTCTCGACGAGCCACTGAAGAAATACTTACCCGACGCGCCGTCAGCTTGGGATGGCATCACCGTTCGACATCTACTTACGCACACATCAGGCATCCCCGAGTATGAGTGGGGCAAAGATTTCGACATGCGCAAGGACTACACCGACGATGAGCGACTCCGTATTGTTTACAGAATGAAACTGGAGTTTGTGCCAGGCTCGCGTTGGAACTACAGCGACACGGGCTACATGGTGCTAGGCATCTTGCTCTCGCGCGCAGGCAGGGAGTTCTACGGCGACATCCTCAAGCACCGGGTCTTTGAGCCACTTGGAATGAAAACGGCTGGGATTATCAGCGAAGAAGACGTCATTCCGAATCGCGCGGCGGGTTACAGGTTAGTAACGGATGAAATTAAGAATCAAAAATTCGTTTCTCCATCTAATTACAAGACGGCGGATGGGTCGCTGTGTTGGTCGGTGCTCGACATTGCCAAGTGGGCTGATGCTGCGCGCACGAACGCACTATTGAAGCCGGACAGTTGGCGGGAGATGACGACTGCGGTGCGACTGAACAGTGGTAAGGCTTATCCCTATGGCTTTGGTTGGTTCATCGACGAATGGGGCGGCAAGCAAGTGCTGGAGCACGGTGGCTTTGGGTCGGGCTTTACGGCGCAGCTTTCGCGCCGGGTGGGTGACGATGAACTGGCGGTGGCTGTTCTCTGCAACAGGGTGGGAATCCCTCTAGGCAAGATGACTCGCGACATTATGGCCATCTACGAGCCGGAGCTTGCGGTCAGCGAGAAGCCGATCGAGGACAAGGAGCCTGGGACGACCACTCGGGTTCGGGACTTCCTCGCCCGCGCCACGGCAGGCAAGACCGTGGAATCGGATTTCGCCTTTTTGCAGGGTGGATTTCGCCAAGAGCGGATGCACAAGTTCGCAGAGCTTCTTGCCTCTCTCGGCGAATTGAAATCCCTTGCTCTCCTAGAGCGCCGTGAGCTGGGCGATGATGTCGTACTCCACTACCTGGGGCAGTTCGTGAAGACCACGGCGGATGTGCGAATCCAGTTCACGGCTGACCAGAAAGTGTCTGCCTTCTCTGTCCAGGCACGGTGAATTCGCTCGGTTAAGACAAAAAGCCGGTCAGCGGGCTGGTTGCGGCAGCGGCGCTTAGTTTTTCGGCCAGGCCGATTTCGCGGGCTTCGCGTCCGGCTTCGATTGCTTTCTTAAATGCCTTTGCCATGCGAACAGGATCGGAAGCAATTGCGATGGCGGTGTTGACCAGCACCGCATCGGCGCCCATCTCCATCGCTTCGGCCGCCTGACTCGGCGCGCCGAGTCCGGCATCGACCACGACCGGCACGGTAGCCTGTTCGATGATGATCTCGATCTGCGGACGCGTCTCGATTCCGCGATTGCTTCCGATTGGTGAACCGAGCGGCATCACGGTAGCGGTGCCGACGTCCTGCAATCGTTTCGCCAGCACTGGATCGGCATTGATGTAGGGAAGAACCGTGAATCCCTCCTTCACCAGAATTTCCGCGGCCGTCAACGTCTCAACCGGGTCGGGAAGCAAATAGCGCGGATCGGGATGTATCTCGAGTTTGATCCACGTCGGTAAACCTGCGGCTGCGGCCAGCCGCGCGAGGCGCACCGCCTCGGTCGCATTGCGCGCGCCGCTCGTATTCGGCAAAAGAAGAAAACGTTTTGGATCGATAAAATCGAGAATGTTCGCAAACGGATCGTGTTTGCCGGAGAGATCGGCGCGGCGCAGCGCTACGGTCACCAGCTCGGTCCCGCTCGCGATCAGCGCGTCGCGCATCAGCTCGTTCGACGCGAATTTTCCAGTGCCAACGATCAACCGCGAAGTGAATTCGCGATCGGCAATCTTCAGTTTGGAGGGCTTGTCCGCCATTGGAGAAAACATAAACGAATTTCGAGTCAAAGCGAAATGGTAGGGCACGCCGGGCGCGCCGATTCCAATCAAGAAAAATGAATCAGGAAATCAGGAAACCAGGACAAGGAACTCAGACAGAATGAACAAAATTTACAAAATCGAGATCTGTATTTCCTCTCTTCCTGCTTTAATTGATTTCTCTGAATCTATGAATTCCACTCCGCCACCCTAATTTGAATCAGGAAATCAGGAAAAATAGGGAAAGATCTTCACGAATCTATTCGGCCCATTTTGTTAATTCTGTCGAGACCCGGAAGGTTCAATCTTTGTTATCTTCTGTCTTAAATTTTCCACTCATCCCGCCGCGAATCGAAAGGAGGCAACGAAGTTAGATATCTCGACTGGTGGGGCGCAAGGGCCGGGCGCGCCGATTTTTCTTGTACGCAAGAGCGCTCGATGAGAATAGGGGCGATGACTGAATTCGATTTTCGCCGACGGGATTGCGTGAAGGGAATGTCGCAGCTCCCGAGTGAGCATGTCGATCTTGTCGTAACCTCGCCGCCGTACAATCTCGGCGTTCGCTACGGTAAATTTTTCGACCGGCAAGATCGAGAATCGTATCTGCGCTGGTGCCGAGAGTGGACTGGGGAAGTGCGAAGAATTCTAAAACCGGGAGGTTCGTTTTTTCTCAACATCGGCTCTGCGCCATCCAACCCGATGCTGCCCCATGAAATCGTAATCGAACTACGCGATCTGTTTGTTTTGCAGAACACAATTCACTGGATCAAATCGATTGCGATCGACGAGACACGAGGACAAACGGGTCATGCTGACCCTCACCTCACTCCTCTCCCGGAGGGAGAGGCGGACGCGAAGCTCCAGGTGAGGGCCCCGGTAAATGCTACAACCCACGGGCACTTTAAACCGATCAGTTCACGCCGGTTTCTAAACGATTGCCACGAATACATTTTTCACTTCACGAAGACCGGTCGCGTCGAAATCGACCGGCTCGCGCTCGGAGTTCCGTATCAGGACAAAAGCAATATTTCGCGCTGGCGGCATACGCGCGGAAGCGATCTGCGTTGTCGTGGCAACACCTGGTTCATTCCATACGAAACGATTCAGAGCCGCGCGAAGGAGCGACCGCATCCGGCGACGTTTCCTGTGCAGTTAGCCGAATGGTGCATCAAACTGCACGGAGCGTCACGCGTGCAGACGATGCTTGATCCCTTTCTCGGAATCGGAAACTCGGCCATTGCCGCCCAACGCTGTGGCGTGAAAAAATTTATCGGTTTCGAGATCGACGAGACCTATCTCGCGGAAGCGCGGCGACGCCTTTCTTTGTAGGGGGAAGCAGTCTGCTTCCCACGGGGATCTTGTAGCCGCCCCGCTCTGTCGGGGCGAAGCTTCGCCAAAACACGGCGACAGAGCGCCTTGGCTACAGCAGCGTTCCGTCTTTCGGTGGCGAATTGGATGAAAATTTCTCGAGCGACTTTACTAAATTTCCCGGCAGCGGCCGGACACGATCAAAAATGCGCGCCGCCAGCGGTTTCGCTGTCGTGTAGCCCGCGGCGAACATTTCGAGGCGGGCATCGAGATTGTCGATGTAATGCAGCGCCATCGCCTCGGGCGTTTTCGGGCTGACCGGTGAACCAAATTCCCGTTCGCCGTGATGCGCGCCAATCAAATGCAAAAGATGCAGGCGAACATCCTCCGACGCGGGCACGAGGTTCTTCCACGCGTCGGCCTTCTCCGCGCTGAGTTTTCGCCAGAGCGAATTGACCAATTCAAGGCCGATGGAGATATGGCCCATGAGCTCGCCGCGTTCATCGTAGCTCATGGTGAAACCGGTCTCGGGCAGAGCGTTTTCCCAAAGTTTCCCGCAATCGTGAAAAAGAATACCGCCCAGCAATAGATCGACATTCAATTGCGGATAGAGTGGCGCGATCTCCTTCGCGATGCGCATCATTTGCGCAGTGTGCTCGACAAGGCCACCGCGGCGCGCGTGATGATAGTTGCGAGCGGCGGCGGTGCGGCGAAACCGGTCGCCCCATTCCTTTAGGAACGCGTCGCACAGTTCGCGCAAACGAGGATCGGCAATCATCTGAATCGTTTGCGTAATGAATTCCCAGTCTGCGTTCTGCTTGGCGCGCAAATCGACCGGACCTTGCAGGAGTTCTTTTTTTTCCTGCTCGGTCAATGGGCGGATCGTCCACTTCGGCGCACGTGCTTCGAGACCGAACTGTGAATGGTGATGGAATTCGGCGGTGAGTTCAAGAAATTCTCCGCCCCCGAACGCGCTGCAGGTTTTGTATGTTGGATGATCGCTCCAGACGCGCAGCGCCATGCGATCGCACGCGTCGGCCAGCATAAGCTCGCAGTACGGCTGCTGTTCGCGTGTAAGCTTTGGGCTCGCGCTTTCCACCTGCACATGCACGCGCGCGGTGACCGCGTCGTTTTGCGCGCCCCGGCGAATCTCGCTCAGCGTCAGCAGTTGCATGTCGATCTTCGGCAATTCGGCCCGCGACTACTAAAGCAGTTGAACGGATCAATCGGCGGCGTTAATCACGCCACAGGCGAACCTCGCACCCGAGTTGCCTGCCGGATCGGTTTTCAAGTCGTCCTCTTTTTCATGCACGACCACAGATTTTCCAACGATCGAATTTGGACCGCTCAGGTCAAGTTTCCCTTTCCACGTGAGGTGCCCCTTGCCGGAAGCATCAGCTTCAATATTGCCGAAATCGCCGGCGTGCCGCTCCGCCCCCGTCGGCCCGTCGTGGTGTTGATGCGTCGGATTAAAATGCGCTCCCGCCGACATCGCATCCGGCGCCGAGCAATCGCCTTTCTCGTGTATGTGAAACCCATGCTTGCCTGGCGTCAGGTTTTGTATGTCCGCGACCACTTGCACTTCGTTTCCCATTTTGGTGAACGTGACCGTGCCAGTGACGCGACTGCCGGACTTCGGCTCCAGGTTCGCGGCCGCCCTCGTAACGTCTTGCGCGTGCGCGAAAGCTGCGAGAACGCAGAGCACACTCAGGAAAATAACTATTGTTTTCATGGCGAAACATACGGCGTTTCTGGACAAGATGAAACTATGAATCGAGCAACCGTTGCTCAATTCCCGAGTAAGCATCCACGCGCCGGTCGCGCAGAAATGGCCAGTGCGTCCGATGTTCGTTGACGCGATCCCATTCGATGTCGGCCACGACAATCTCTTCTCGATCCACCGAACCTTTTGCGATGATTTCTCCGCCTGGCGCAGCGATAAAGCTTTGCCCCCAAAACTCAATTCCGTTGCCACCTGAGGGTGCTTCATGGCCGACGCGATTTGCGGCCGCGACGTAACAGCCATTCGCAATCGCGTGACTGCGCTGAATTGTTTCCCATGCAGAATATTGCGCCGCACCGAATTCTTTTTTTTCGCTCGGATGCCAGCCGATTGCCGTTGGATAAAAAATAATTTCCGCACCGCGTAACGCCGTCAGTCGCGCCGCTTCCGGGTACCATTGGTCCCAGCAAACGCAGACGCCAATTTTTCCCCGCTCGGTTGTCCATGCCTGAAATCCGAGATCGCCCGGCGCGAAATAAAATTTCTCGTGGTAAAGCGGATCGTCCGGAATGTGCATCTTCCGATATTTGCCGAGCAGCTCGCCGTTCGCGTCGATAATGGCGGCCGTATTGTGATAGAGGCCGGCGCCGCGTTTCTCGAAAAGTGACGCGACGATTACGACGCCGGTTTCACGCGCAACGTCTCCTAATGCCGACGTCGATCTTCCGGGCACCTCCTCAGCCAGCTCGAAATTTTTGTGATCTTCCGTCTGGCAAAAATATTGCGACCGAAAAAGTTCAGGCAAACAAACGATCTGTGCGTCTTTCTTCGCTGCGTCGCGAATGAAATCGGCAGCGCGGGCAAAATTTTCGTCCGGGTTCGCGCCGCAGCGCATCTGGATCAGGGCAATTTTTGTTCGCTCCAGTTTTGCCATTCAGTAATTAACCACAGAGGACACGAAGAACACGAAGATGAAGAGTAATTGTCCCCTTCGTGATGTTCTTGGTAAGATTATTTGATCGAGTCTACGGGCACGATCTTTATGCTTTCGATCACCACGCGCTTGGTCGGCTTGCTCGTCTCGCCCGAGTTGTTTCTCGTGACCGGAGTATCCCCGATTTTTTCGAGGACATCGGCGCCTTTAATCAGTTTTCCGAATGTTGTGTATTGATGATCAAGCCGTCGGACTGGTGCGAGACAGATGAAAAACTGCGAACCGGCTGAATCCGGATCGGAGCTGCGCGCCATCGAAAAGACGCCGCGCTCGTGGGAGTGATCATTAAATTCGGCCTTGATTTTGTGAGTCGGGCCGCCTTCACCGTAGCTGTTCTCCTTCGCCGGATCTTTGGAATTCGGATCGCCGCCCTGAATCATGAATCCCTTGACGATGCGATGAAAAATGGTGCCGTCGTAAAAACCTTCACGCGCCAGCTTCTTAAAATTTTCAATCGTCTTCGGTGCGGCGTCGGTCCAAAACTGCACAACCATTTCGCCTTCGCTCGTTTTAATTACTGCGACTTCGTTTGATGTATTCATCGTAGGACTCTCCGCCTTCTTTTCTTCGGCTGCAAAGAGCGTTGAACTCAAGAATAGCGCCGCCAAAATCGACATTTTCATTCTTACACGTGCCACGACCGCGCGGCTCTGTCACGTGGTTCTGTCCGCATGATACTCCTGTAAACTGCGAACCTGCACTTTGCTTTTTTGCAGTGACCGGATGCCGTTGGCACTCGCCTGCGCCGCACGCACCGTGGTCATAATCGGGATCCTTGCGGCGAGTGCTGCGTTTCGGATCATTACCTCGTGTTCGCGCGGAATTTTCCCGCTCGGTGTGTTGATGATGAAATTGATGTCGCCATTTTTTACGCGATCGAGCACGTTCGGCCGGCCTTCGTGAAGCTTGAACACTTTTTTCACCTTGATTTTTGCTTTGGCCAGCGACGCCGCCGTGCCGCTTGTTGAAATAATTCCGAAACCGAGCTTAACAAATTCACGCACCACCGGAATGACGGCTTCTTTGTCGCTGTCTTTCACGCTGACGAAAACGTTTCCTCCAGTAGGTAACGGCGGCGGCGCAGCCATCTGCGATTTCGCATACGCCAGACCAAGATCGACATCGATTCCCATGACTTCGCCGGTCGATTTCATCTCTGGACCAAGCGAAATATCCACGCCCTCATAGCGCAGAAAGGGAAACACGGCTTCCTTCACCGAGAAATGTTTGGGCACGATTTCCTTGGTGAACCCGAGTTCACGCAACGATTTTCCGGTCATGACATTGGCGGCGAGCTTGGCCAGCGGGACGCCGATCGCCTTGCTTACAAATGGGATAGTGCGCGACGCGCGGGGATTAACTTCAAGGACATAAACATCGTCGCCTTTCACCGCGAATTGAACATTCATGAGGCCGCGCACTTTTAATTCGCGGGCCATCGCTTTTGTTGCCGCCGAAATTTCAGCGAGAACTTTTGTCGGCAATGAGAATGTCGGAACTACGCACGCGCTGTCACCGCTGTGGATACCCGCTTCTTCGATGTGCTCCATGATTGCGCCGATCACTGTCGTTTCGCCATCCGAGATGCAATCGACATCGACCTCGATCGCGTCCTCGAGAAAGCGGTCAACGAGCACCGGACGATCAGGCGTCACTTCGATTGCACTTGTCATGTAACGCCGAAGATCTTCCTCGTTATAAACCAGCTCCATGGCGCGTCCGCCGAGGACGAACGAGGGCCGCACCAAAACCGGATAACCAATTTTCGTCGCGATGGCGACCGCTTCGTTGGTGTTAATGGCGGAGCCGCTCGGAGTCTGCCGCAGTCCAAGCTTCTCGAGCATGGCTGCGAATAATTGCCGATCTTCCGCGGTTTCGATGCTTTCGGGTTGTGTGCCGAGAATCGGCACACCGGCGGCCTTCAACCCGCCAGCGAGGTTGAGTGGCGTTTGACCGCCAAACTGGACGAAAACGCCTTCCGGTTTTTCCTGATCGTAAATGTTCAGCACATCCTCGAGAGTGAGCGGCTCAAAATAAAGTTTGTCGCTCGTGTCGTAATCGGTCGAGACGGTTTCCGGATTCGAATTGACCATGATCGTCTCGAATCCGAGCTCGCGCAGCGCAAAAGCGGCGTGGACGCAGCAGTAATCGAACTCAATTCCCTGGCCGATTCGGTTTGGCCCTCCGCCGAGGATCATTATCTTGCGCTTGCCGCTCTCGCGCCGCTCGTTCTCGTCCCCGTAGGTGGAATAGTAATAAGGAGTGTAAGCCTCGAATTCCGCCGCGCAGGTGTCGACAAGCCGATAAGTTGGAAGCACGCCTGCGGATATTCGTTTCGCGCGAATTTCGTTTTCGGTTGTGTTTGCGGCGAACGCGAGTTGCTGGTCGGAAAAGCCGAGTTTCTTGCCGCGGGAAACACTGCCATCTCTGCCTGTGCCCGCAGACTGGAAGTTTGTGCTCCCCAGCGCCTGCGCTTCCGCCACGATCTGTTGCACATTTCGCAGAAACCATCTGTCAATCTTTGTTAGCTCGAACACGTCGTCGATTGACATGCCATCCTGGAATGCCTGGGCGAGATAAAAAACGCGGTCTGCGTTCGGGTTCGAAAGTTTCAATCGCAGCGTTTCCGGATCGACAGACTTATCTGCGCCGTCGCCGCAAAGGCCGAAACGCTTGATCTCCAGACTGCGCAATGCTTTTTGCAAAGCTTCCTTGAATGTGCGACCAATCGCCATCGCCTCACCGACGCTTTTCATCCGCGTCGTCAACGTTGCGTCCGCTTGCGGAAATTTTTCGAATGTGAAGCGCGGCACTTTTACGACGCAGTAATCAAGAGTGGGCTCGAAGCACGCCGGCGTTTCGCGGGTGATGTCGTTCTTGATTTCATCGAGTGTGTAACCGACGGCGAGTTTTGCCGCGATCTTCGCAATGGGGAAACCGGTCGCTTTCGATGCCAGCGCGCTCGAACGCGAGACGCGCGGATTCATTTCGATCACAACCATCCGGCCGTTTTCGGGATGAACGGCAAATTGAATGTTCGAGCCGCCAGTCTCGACGCCGATCTCGCGAATGACCGCGAACGCGGCATCGCGCATCTTCTGGTATTCCTTGTCTGTAAGCGTTTGCGCGGGCGCCACGGTGATCGAGTCGCCAGTGTGCACACCCATAGGATCGAAGTTTTCGATTGAGCAAACGACGACACAGTTGTCCATCCGGTCACGCATCACTTCCATCTCGAACTCCTTCCAACCCAGGAGCGATTCTTCGATCAACACCTCGCGGACCGGTGAGAGATCGAGCCCGCGCGCTACGGTAACGTCGAGTTCTTCGCGGTTATAGGCGATGCCGCCGCCGGTCCCACCGAGAGTGAATGCCGGCCGAATAATGAGGGGAAATGTTCCAATTTCATCGACAACGCGATCTACCTCTGCCAGCGAACGCGCGACGCCGGACCGAGGCACCTCGAGGCCAATGCGCAACATCGCTTCTTTGAACAATTGCCGATCTTCGCCTTTGGCTATGGCTTGTGCGCTTGCGCCGATCAATTTCACGCCGTGCCGCGCAAGAGCGCCATTGCGGTTCAATTCCATCGCCGCATTGAGCGCAGTTTGTCCACCCAGGGTCGGCAGAATCGCGTCCGGTTTTTCGCGTTCCATGATTGCCTCGATCACTTCCGCCGTGATCGGCTCGATGTAAGTGCGATCGGCAAACTCCGGATCGGTCATGATCGTGGCCGGGTTCGAATTCACCAGCACGACCTGATAACCTTCCTCACGCAATGCCTTACAGGCTTGCACGCCTGAATAGTCAAATTCGCAGCCCTGCCCGATCACGATTGGACCGGAGCCGATAAGCAGGATTTTATTGAGCTCGTTGTTCCGCGGCATCTGCGCGCGGGATGATAGATCAAATCAGCCGAAGTTCACGCGCGAATTCGTTTTGTGTAACACAGGCTTCCAGCCTGTTCTTCGCGCCCAACAGCCAAGATGGCTGATGCGATCACTACGCCACTTGCGCCACGCGCTGGCGATCGAGGTAGACCTTGCAGATGCTTTTGATGCGCGTGAGAACGTAATAGATCGTCTGACTGCGAATGCGCACCAGCTCCGTGCCCACTATGCGCGTCACAAAATCGCTCGGAAGATCGAGAATCTCCTCCGGCGTCGAACCTTCCAGGCCTTTGCAAAGAATCGCTGTCATGGAGCGGGTAAGCGTTTGCACTTCCGGACCGAGCGTCATGCGAATGTGCGCCTTGCCGTTTTCATCGACATGCAGATAAACGCCGACCGTGTCCGTGCAATCTTCGTCTTTGCGAACATCGACAAGCTCGAATTTTTCACTTTCACGCGGCTCCTGCTTCTTCGCGTTGTCCGCATAGGAAACGAGTGTCTCGCGCCGCTCATCTTCCGGGAGCGTCTCGAAGAGATTGATGATTTTGTTGAGCTTTGTCGGATACATCGAGAACGAGAATTTACTGCGGATTACGCTACAAATTACGCGCTCTTTGCGATCGGTGCGCCAACTTTGTTGCCCCATTCCGTCCACGACCCGTCGTAATTGCGGACGTTGTCGAGTCCAAGCAGATACGTGAGCACAAACCACGTGTGACTCGAGCGCTCGCCAATCCGGCAATAAACGATCGTGTCTGTGCCCGGGTTTACGCCGCATTGGTCGAGATAAATTTTGGCCAGCTCATTTGCCGGCTTGAATGTGGCGTCATCGTTGGTGGCGTTTTTCCATGGCATGCTCTTCGCGCCGGGAATATGGCCACCGCGCAGCACGCCTTCCTGCGGATACTCGGGCATATGCGTGATCTCTCCCTTGTATTCGCCCGGCGAACGCACATCAATTAACGGTTTGCCGCCCTTGCTCTGGGCGAGCGCCTCATCGAAGAACGCCCGAATCTCCTTGTCGAAACGTTTCTTCGGCACTGGATAATTTGTCTCTGGATATTTCGGGACTTCGCGTGTCATTGGTCGGTGTTCCGCTTTCCATTTGTCGCGGCCACCGTTGAGAATTTTCACTTTCTCGTGACCAAATAAACGAAACGCCCAAAGCGCATAACAAGCCCACCAGTTCGCCTTGTCGCCGTAAAAAATGCAGGTCGTCTCTGGTGCGATGCCGTGCCGGCTACAGAGTCGCGCAAATTTCTCCGGCGAAATGTAATCGCGAATCACCGGGTCTTGCAGATCGGCGCGCCAATCGATGTGGAGCGCACCGGGAATGTGTCCGGTGTCATACAGCAGAATATCTTCATTCGACTCGATAATCCGGATGCCGTCGTCGTTCAGATGTTTTTCCAGCCAATCGGTCTCTACCAGCGCCTCCGGATGCGCGTATTGCGTAGGATGGGTAGCCATAGACCAGAAATTTCCGTCCGGTAGCGGGTACTCGCAAGGGATTTAAGGCAGCGAACGAACAAGCTCAGCCGCCGGATAGTGCATCCCATTTTTTATTAGGCTGTCGATGTCGGATGCATTCTTGATGTCGCTAAGTGGATTCGAATTGAGAATGACGAGGTCGGCAAAATGGCCCTTTCCGATCTGGCCAATATGCGCACCCGTTTCGCCGCCGAAAAGTTTCGCTGCGTTAGCGGTGGCGCATTGGAGAATCTGCATCGGTGTCAGACCGGCTTCTTTCATCAGTTGAAACTCACGGAAGAGCGCCGGACCGTGAATCGTCCCGATGTTTCCCGCGTCCGTGCCAGCAGCAATCGTCACGCCCGCATCTTCAAGAGATTTCAAATTTTTCAACGCGACTCCGTAAATCTTCTTGATGCGATCGAGCGCCTCGTTTGGATTCGAGAGCGCCGTCTTGATGCGCTCCGGCAATTGATCCTGCGGCAGTTTGGTCACGTCGAGTGACGCAATTACTTCTGGATTGCCCCACGCTTTTTCTTCCGCCGTGAGATTTAACTTATTTGCGAACGTGCGGCCGTAGCGCTCGAATACTACGAGGGTTGGGCACAAAATTGTATGTCGATCCTTCAGTAACTTCACAAAGGCGTCATCGACGGGTTTATCGATGACGCTATGCACGAGAACGTCGGCGCCTTCTTCCACGGCAGCGCGCGCCGTCTCTAATTCAGTCGCGTGAACCGCGACACGTAATTTGCGGGCATGACTTTCTTCGACTGTAGCGCGGACGATCGGACGAAAGCTATCGACCGGATGATCCTTATCGACGATATACCAGATCTTGACCAGATCGGGATTTTGCCCGGCGAGCTTGCGCACAAATTCGCGCGCTTGTTCGGGATTGTCGATCTTGACGATCGGCGGATCGCCGAGATCGAGTTGCGGTCGCGATACACTAGAGATCAACGGTCCGGCCACTGCGACGCGAGGCGCCTTCGCAGTCGTGTTAGCGATCTTGCGAACCTCAAAATTCCAAAACGGTCCGCCCACATCGACAACCGAAGTAATTCCGCTGCGCAGATAGCGCGCGAACGTGTCGGGCAAATTGCGTTTGATCCAGGCAATTTCATCCGCATAGGGACGCACCTTCGTCAGATTAGCAGCGTCCGGACGCGTATAGAGATCGCCCGACTGGAAGAAGTGCACATGCGTGTCGATGTATCCCGGCAAAATGAATTTACCTTTGCAATCGATCACTTTTGCACCTCTTCCGGCAGCTGCCGGACTGATTGTTTTGGCATCGCCGGCTGCTGCGATTCTGTCGCCGTTAATTAGGACCGTGGCGTTCTGGACAATCTGTGAAATTCCCGGATTAATCAGCGTCCCGTTAACAAGCGCGATCTTTTCGGCGTTCGCCGTGAGCGTAAAGATCGCCAATGGGATAGCGGCGAGGCAATTCGTCTTGTTATTCATGAGAATGAAACCCGCTCTGTGAACGCATACGGCAGATAGCGCCGCGCACCACGCCTGCTCTTTGAGGTTCCAAATTGGAACCTCAAACTTGGCGTTCCGTCTGGGATTGGATCCTTTGAGGTTTGTAACCTCAAACCCTCTGCTTCAGCCTGCGTAAGGTGGAACATGAAAGTCAGCTCTTCCCTTCGACCAGCGCGGCTGCCTCGCGATCGAGCGCTGCGTAATCGGGTTTGCGCGGTCGCAGATAAAATTCGTCGATAACGATGTGGACGAGCGCGGCGGCAGGCACAGCCAGAAAAACTCCGAGCAATCCGAACATCGCCGCGGTCGCGAGCGTAAAGAACAAAATATTGACCGGATGCAATTGCATCTCTTTGCCAAGCACGCCCGGCACAAGAACGTTCAGCTCGATCTGATAGACCAATACGATTACGGCGAGCGCCAGCCAGAATTTTGTGGCGCCCATGCTCAGGGCGACCAACAGGATCGGAATGGAAACGAGAAATGCGCCAATGGTCGGAAGAAACTCGCCAAGAAACGCGAACACGCCAAAGATAAGTGCCGGCTGTACGCCGATCAGCCAAAGCAACGTGCCTATGGAGACGCCGGTGATTAAACCGTTGATGGCGACTCCGCGCGCCCACGCAATCATCTGTCGCATCAGTCGTGCGAGTGTGCGATGGGCTTGCTCGCGATAACGATCCGGGACGAGCGCGAGATACGCCGTAATGAGCGGCCGGGGACTGGCTAGTACAAAAACGAGCAGGAGCACCGCGAAAACGACGCTGGCTACACCGCCGACCAAGCCAAGCGTCGATCTTATTAAGATGCTCCCGACTGTTCCGGCAGCTGCGCCGGCTTTTCCGGCGATTTCGTCAGTGCCCGGTAAAGCTTCGCGAACGGTTGGATAATTTTCGGTAAGCGATTCGAGGCGGGTGCGAATGCCCTGCCAGACTCCCGGCGCACTACGCATCAGTTCCTGGGTTTGCCTGGCCAGTGGTGGAATGGCAAAGAGAACGATGGTTCCCACGACAGCGATTAATGCAAGCATCAGGAGGATCACACTTACGAAGCGCGGGATGTGGAATTTGTGCAGCCAGACGACGATCGGGTTAAGAACCATGGCGAGAAGAAAAACCAGCGCGAAAAGCAAAACCACCGGCTCAAGGGACCGCAAAATCAACCAGATGATGACGAGCAAAAAGACGAGCCAGACGATCCGCCATGCGCCGTGATAACTCAGCGGAGCGTGTTGATTTTCGTGATCGGTTTGGGCCACGAAATGCGATGTTCGCGTTGTTAGCTCGGAATGACAAGAAAACGTGAATGCGGTTTCTATGTCTGAGAGCACAGGCTGCTAGCCTGTTCATCCTGGCAGCCTGCCGAGATGCCTCGCGCAATTCGCGAAGAAGCGCCGTGCGCATGTCGCCGGCAAGTTGCCGGCGACTACACGCTGGCAACGTGTGCTCCCCAGAGGCTGCGGTTGCGCGCGCAGCGCTTCAACGGAACTTTGCCGGTCATGAAAGCACCCGTGATGCTCGCTGTTTTCCTCGCTGCCACAGCTTTCGCGCAAACATCCCAGGAACGTCCGTTCACCTTCGAAGACATGATGGCGCTCAAACGCGTCGGCGCGCCGGTGCCTTCGCCGGATGGCAAATGGGTGGTATTTGACTGCGAAGATGTCGATCTTGAGGCGAACACGAAGATCTCGCATTTGTGGATCGTGCCGGCCAGCGGCGGCGAGTCGCGCCGGTTGAATCCAACGCCAAATCATGAAGAGCGTGCGCGGTTTTCGCCGGACGGCAAACGGCTCATCTGGACGTCGAAGGCCACCGATCCGACGCAAATCTGGATGTGCGATTTCGAGCCCGAAAGCGGGCAGCTGATTGGAAAACCGCATCAAGTCACGTCGATTTCGACCGGCGCCGACGGCGCGATTTGGTCGCCGGATGGGAAGAACATCGTGTTCGTCTCGGCGGTTTATCCAGATTGCAAAGACGATGCGTTTAACAAACAGTGCGACGAAGAGCTGAAAAAGAAAGTGAAAGCGAAAATCTTTTCGCGCCTGTTCTATCGGCATTGGAACGCGTTCACCGAATTCAAGCGCAGCCATTTGTTTGTGATCAGCGCAGATGCAGACGCATCGCAACCGAACAGCGCGCGCGACCTTACGCCGGGCGATCACGATGTGCCGCCGTTCAATCTCGGGGGGCAGGACATGTACGCGATTTCACCGGACGGCCAAGAGGTGGCTTACACGACCAACATCGACGAAGTCGAAGCGACCAGCACGAACAACGAAATTTTCATCGTGCCGATGGCCGGCGGCTCGCCGAAGAAAATTTCCATCAGTTCCGGCAGCGATTCCACCCCCCTCTATTCGCCGGACGGCGAATATCTCGCCTGGCGTTCACAAGCCCGCGCCGGCTTCGAAGCCGATAAATGGCGCCTCTTCGTGCAAGATCGGCAATCAGGGAAAATGCGGGATCTAACGGAGAAGTTTGATCGCTCGGTCGGAAGTTTCTGTTGGGCGGCATTCTCACCAACATACGAGTTGCTTTTCTTTTCCGCAGAAGACCACGGCGAAGCAGGTGTCTATTCGTTAGGCCCGTTTTACTCACCACTCGATCCGCCAGAGAAACTCGATCAGAACTTCCCTCTCCACGCTGATGATCTCGCTTTTGTAGCGAATGGCGAAAATCACGAGCAGCTGTTTTGCACGCGGATGTCGATCGCGTGCCCAAACGAAATCTGGAGAACTCTGTTTCCGCATAACCAGACGAAAAAACCTCACGGCTATGCTTGGGAACAGACCACGCACATGAACGACGCGCTGTTGTCGAAGATCGATATGCAACCGTTGGAGTCGTTCACCTTCAAAGGTGCGAATGACGAAGAGGTGCAGGGATTCATGGTGAAGCCGCCGGGGTTCGATCCGAACAAGAAATATCCACTAGAATTTTTGATCCACGGCGGGCCGCAAGGAGCATGGGGGAACGAGTGGTCGTATCGGTGGAACCCGGAGTTGTTCGCGGCCAACGGTTACGTGGTAGTGATGATCAATTTTCATGGCTCGACCGGTTACGGGCAGAAGTTTACCGACTCGATCAGCGGCGATTGGGGCGGCAAACCGTATGTCGATTTGATGAAGGGGCTCGATTACGTGGAGAAGACTTATTCGTTCATCGACAAGAACCGTGTGGCGGCGCTCGGCGCAAGCTACGGCGGTTACATGGCGAACTGGTTGCTAGGCCACACCGATCGATTCAAGTGCATCGCGTCGCACGACGGTGTGTTCAATACGGAGTCGGCTTACGGCACAACGGACGAACTTTGGTTTCCCGAATGGGAGTTCAAGGATCCGCCATGGAAACAACGCGAGCTGTATCGGAAATTTTCGCCGCATTTGTTCGCGGACAAATTCAAAACGCCGACACTGGTGATTCACGGTCAGAACGATTACCGGCTCGATGTTTCGGAAGGGTTCCAGCTTTTCACTACGCTGCAACGGCTCAAGGTGCCGTCTAAGATGTTGTATTTCCCGGATGAAGGCCACTGGGTGCTCAAGCCGCAGAATTCGCGCTTGTGGTACAAGACTGTGAATGATTGGGTGGATCAGTGGTGCGGAGGACGAGGAGTGGGCCCAACGAATTGATTCCCAACGCATGACCGCGCGCCAATTGCAGCCCGTGTTTATTGTCGGTCAGTACAAGTGCGGGACGACGTGGTTGCTGCGAATCCTCAGCGCGCATCCAAATGTCATCGGTGTCACGGAGTTCGACGTCGTGACTGCTTCGTGCGACCTCAAATCAGGACTGACCGTGCTTGCTCCGACAGCCGAGCGGTTGAGCCGATTTTTCGATAAATCGATGTGGTGCAACGCGCGCACTCGCAGCGGCTGGGACTACACCGATGTCGTGGCGCGGTTCGAACGAGGGGAAGTGATTCCGACCCGGCCTTGGAAGAGGAGTCAGCCGCGCAAATTCATGCACTTGAGCGCGGAGGCGGGGCGGGCGCTTTACGAAAAGATCGCGGCGGCAACGACGCCGGAAGACGCGATGGACGCTTTTCTCGAAGCAGTCTGCACGGACGCGCGCGAGGAAACACATGTGGTGCTCAAATCGGCCTACCAAATCTCGAGGCTTGCGGTCCTGAACGCCTGGCAACCGACGGCGCGGAAAATTGTTATCGTGCGCGACGGACGCGACGCGGCGATTTCTGCAGCGCACTTTCAAGAATGGATGCGCCAAGTCAAGCCGACGCATGGGGCGCCAGCCGTTGCCGATTATTGGGAGCTGTTGCACACGTGGGCTGACCAGGCGGACCGGGCGATTGCGGCAGCGGGACGCGGCCAGGTCTATCTTTTGCGCTATGAAGACCTGACGAACGATTTCGTCGCCACCATGCAACCACTGTTGCAGTGGCTTGGCCTGGCCGAATCGAAATCACTTCTCGACGCCATCCGGGCACAGACATCTTTTGAAGCGCTGACTGGACGCGCACGTGGAACTGAAACCAAGGACTGGATGCGCAAAGGCGCGTTGGGTGAGTGGCGCGAGACCTTGGGCGCGCATGAGCAGGAGCGTGCCTGGCGCATGGTGGGCGAACAACTGCGCGCCTTCGGTTACACGCGCGACGGTACACAGAGTCCGCTGCCTGATTTGTCCAAGCTCGAGGAACAGCCTTACCGTTTCCAGCGAACGCTCGAATTGGAGCAGAAGGTCGCGGCGCTCCAGGCGCGGGTGCGCGAACTGAAAGCGCAATTGCGAGGCAACAAAGCGCGGTCGCCTGCACGCTGGAGGAGGCCCATTCAGTCGGTCCTTTCTGCTGCGCGCACCGTCTCGAAACACTTCACCCGATGCCTTATCTCAGTCATCACCGTCCTCATCCCGACGTGCAGCGACGCGCTTTGCGTCACTGGGTGGCTTGATGCATAGCATCAAAGTCAGGCAAGAAGCCTGACCTGCCATCACCGCCATCTGCACCCGTGGAAACAACGCGAGCTGTATCGGAAATTTTCGCCGCATTGTTCGCGGACAAATTCAAAACGCCGACGCTGGTGATTCACGGTCAGAACGATTCCGACTCGATGTCAGCGAAGGCTTTCAACTCTTCACTACGCTGCAACGGCTCAAGGTGCCGTCGAAGATGTTGTATTTCCCGGATGAAGGCCATTGGGGGCTGAAACCGCAGAACTCGCGGCTGTGGTATAAGGCGGTGAACGATTGGGTCGATCAGTGGTGCAAAGAAAAACGTTGAAGGCGCGATGGGACCCGACTATCAGCGTTCTACCCTTTTTCACCTTGTAACTTTTCTAACCTTTTAAACCTGCGCAAAGCGCCTCCGCGTCTTAACTTCGCCTCGTGTCATTTAATAATTTCGGACTTTCGACGGAAGTCGTGCGCGGGACTCAGGCGATGGGATTCATCGATCCGACGCCGATTCAGCTGCGCGCGTTCCCGATTATTCTTGCGGGCAAAGATTTAATCGGCACGGCGCAAACGGGCACTGGCAAAACCGCGGCGTTCGCGCTTCCGATCCTGACGCTGCTGGCAAAGCATGGCGCGTTCCGATGTCTCGTGCTCGAGCCGACGCGCGAACTGGCGGCGCAAGTCGAAACGGCGTTCCGAGATTATGGGCGTTTCACTGATTTGCGGGTCTCTCTGGTTCACGGCGGCGTCGGTTACGGAAAACAGCGCGAGGAACTTAAGCGCGGTGTCGATGTTCTCGTAGCCACTCCCGGACGACTGCTCGATCTGCTCGAGCAACGCACAATGTCCCTGCGAGAAGTCAAACTCCTGGTACTCGACGAAGTGGATCGCATGCTCGACATGGGTTTTCTGCCGGACGTGCGTCGGATTGTTGAAAAGATTTCGACGGATCGGCAAACGCTTCTGTTCTCGGCAACTTTGCCGCCGGAGATCGAACGCCTGGCGGCCTGGGTGCTGCGTGACCCTGAGTTGGTCGAAATCGGCGTACGCCGGTCGCCGGCGGAAACGGTCACGCATGCGGTTTATCCGGTGGCCGCGGAGCAGAAATTCGATCTCCTAATGGCTTTGCTGGAGCGGACGAATTTCGACAGCGCCCTGATTTTCTGCCGAACCAAGTACGGCGCCGATCGCATCGCACATCAATTAAAGCAAGGAAAGCACGCGGTCGCGGTGTTGCATTCCAACCGCACGCAGCGGGAACGGATCGAAGCGCTCGAGGGATTCAAGAGTGGCAAATACGAAGTGATGGTGGCCACTGATATCGCCTCGCGCGGGCTCGATATTGCGGGAGTAAGCCACGTCATCAATTACGATGTGCCGGAGCATCCGGAAGATTATGTGCACCGCATCGGGCGCACCGGCCGGGCGCAGAATGTCGGCGACGCGTTCACTCTCATGAACGGCGAAGAATTGCCCGCTCTGCAGGCAATCGAACATTTCATTGGGCAGAAAATTCCACGACTGAAACTGGAAAATTTTTCCTACACGTACACAGCGCTGTTTGAACCGGAGTCCGCGGCCGGAGGCAAACGCGCCATCGGCGGGGGAAGAACCCATCGCGGGTATTCATTTGGACGGCGGCGACGTTGATTCGCGCCCTACCAAATCGCTCGATTTGTTGATGAGATGAGTTTTAGTTGACTGCTTTATGTCTGAAGCAGAAGTCGGTGCTGAGCCGAACGCGCAATTCGATCGGTTGCAGAAGAAACTCGTGCCGCTGTGGAAATCGATCGAGTGCCTTAATCAGGATCCACAGACAATCGTCGTTGTGCCATCGATGTCGATCGACGGGCTTGGCGCGGGCGCAGTCCTGCAAGCGTATGAAGAACGTTTTTTGTTTCTCCTCCTGCTACTGCGTCAGCCCCGGGCCCGGCTGATCTACGTTACTTCGCAGACGATCCTGCCAAGCATCATCGATTATTACCTCGATCTGTTGCCGGGCGTCATCCCGAGTCATGCGCGTCAACGGCTGTTCTTGCTTTCACCTCTTGACGGTTCAGTGCGTCCGTTGAGCGACAAACTGCTCGAGCGGCCACGGCTGATCGAGCGCATCCGCTCTTTGATAATGGATCCCGATCGCGCGCATCTTGTTCCCTTCAACACGACGAGCCGGGAGAAAGAATTGGCGCTGCGACTCGGCATCCCGATGTACGGCGCTGATCCAAGATTTTTCCCGCTGGGAACGAAGAGCGGGTGTCGGAAAATCTTCCTCGAAGAAGATGTCGCGCATCCTCTCGGCCATGAGAACCTCGGCAGCAAAGAGGAAGTAATTGAAGCTATCATGCAGATGCGGGCCAAGAAGCCTTCAATCAAACAAGTTCTGGTAAAGCTCAACGAGGGCGTCTCTGGCGAGGGCAATGCGCTTGTCGATCTAACAGGGCTTCCGTCTCCGGGCGATTCGAAAGAGCGAGCCGCCATAGATGAGCGCCTCAGACGGATGCAGTTCGAGCTAAAGGAAACCACCTACGACGTCTACATGAAAAAGCTGCGAGAGCGAAAAGGCATCGTCGAAGAACGCATCATGGGAGAGGAGTTTAGGAGCCCAAGCGTGCAACTTCGAGTCACGCCGCTTGGATCAGTTGAATTACTTTCCACGCACGATCAGCTCTTGGGCGGTCCGTCAGGACAAAGTTACCTGGGATGCGCCTTCCCGGCCGACACCGGCTATGCTGGGTTGATCACGCGGGAAGCGGCAAAGATTGGCAAGCGTCTCGCCAAAGAAGGAGTCATCGGACGCTTTGCTTTGGACTTTGTGGTCGTGCGCTCGAATGGAAAATGGGATCCATACGCCATTGAGATCAATTTGAGAAAAGGCGGAACGACCCATCCGTTTTTGACTTTGCAATTTCTGACCGACGGCACATACGATTCGCAGACCGGGATCTTCACTGCTCCGAACGGGCAGCAAAAATTTTTCGTCGCCAGCGACCACGTTGAGTCGCCGCGGTATCGCACCTTAACTCCGGACGATCTTTTCGACATTGTCGTGCGGCACAATCTGCACTTCAATCAAACGCGACAGACCGGCGTGGTCTTTCACATGATGAGTGCTCTGGGGGAGCTGGGAAGAACAGGGCTGACCGCAGTGGGCGACTCACATGAGGAAGCCAGGGACCTGTACAAGCGAGCGGTGGAAGTTCTCGATCAAGAAGCGCAAAGCGGTTGTGTATGATGCCTCGTAGAGTAAATGTCAGACGATACAAAGCGCGATCCCGCAATGGCTGCATGCTCGGTATTGAGCATCCTCCATCTACATTGATTCATCGTAGATCACGACGGTGGAAGCAAGTGGATAGGCAAATCAACGATCTGAAAAGTTTGGCCATGTAGCCTTGCGCTAAAACTTCTCGCGCTTGCGCCGATTTATGAAGCGCTATCTGCCTTTTATTATTGTTGCCGTGGTCGCGATCGCCACGCTGGGGAGCGGAGCCATGCTCTATCGCGCAAGGCCGCCGCATCGTCTCACTGTGCCCAAAGACAAGAGCGTCTCCGCAAAAGGTGATGCCGAATCGATGCACGTTCGCGGCGACCCAAAGGCGCCGGTCACGCTGGAAGAATTCGGCGATTTTCAATGCCCGCCCTGTGGCAGCATCGCCGGTTTTCTTGATGAGTTGGTGAAAGAATATGACCCGCATTTACGCATTGTCTTTCGCAACTTACCGCTCTCGATGCACGAGCACGCGCGCGACGCTGCGCTGGCTGCTGAAGCTGCCGGTCTGCAGGGCCGTTTTTGGGATATGCACGACGTCCTTTATCGGGAGCAAGCTACATGGAGCAAGGCCGCGAACGCGCGCGAATTGTTCGAGTCTTACGCGGGAATGATCGGGCTCAATCTCGATCAATTCAAAAAGGATATGGAAGGAGAAAAGGCCAGGGCACGAGTCGATTCCGATCAGGAGCGCGCTAATTCGCTTGGGGTGAAAATCACTCCCACCGTCTTTATCAACGATTATCAGATGGGTCCGACTGATAAAACGCCTGAAGGTTTGCGCGCCGCTATCAGTGCTGCCCTGAAAGAAAAGTCATAAAAGGCCTAGCTATGAAAGTCGCCCAACCGAACACGGCAGTTTCGACTTTCCTTCGTCCTTCGTCATTTGTGCTTCGTCATTCCGCAATCACATGACCGTATCGCGATTTCGAAATATTCTTTTCATCGTCGTCGCGATCGTTTCCCTGGCGGGGCTGACGGATGCAGCTTATCTGACAGTGCAGGCGTTGACCGGTGAAACGGCTGTTTGCGGAGGATCGCCGGATTGTTTTCGTGTGCTGGGCAGTTCGTACGCGAAGGTAACAGGAATACCGGTCGCCGCATTCGGGTCGCTGGCTTACTTCAGTGTATTCAGCTTCGCCACGTTCG
>Ga0193719_10000021_pt1 | contig 46738 bp, 39 predicted proteins | sample U2a2metaG_FD_160103 | JGI IMG/M metagenome (GOLD analysis project Ga0193719, IMG submission 160103) | Soil microbial communities from a riparian zone of the East river system, Colorado, United States - U2a2 | ecosystem: Environmental > Terrestrial > Soil > Riparian zone | place: USA: East... | reverse complement strand
ATATTAATCAAATATTAATTAATATAAATCACAATAAATTTAGTTTAATTTTAATAATTTGTTATATAATAATATCAAATTATTATATTAACATCTTAATTTCTTTAATAACTTTTTTATTATTTAGAATTATATTAAAAAATAATTATTTTAATTTTATTAATTCAAATAGATCTATAATAAAAATAATATTAATAAGTATTTTTATATATTACTTAATTTATATTTATTTAATAAATAATATTATTTATATGGATAATACTGAATATTTAATTTTATATACTAATATATATATAAAAGGTTTAAATTCATTAGTTGAAAATTATGGAGAATTAATAGCTTATGCTGTAGGAGTGAAATTATCTAGTATTTATTTAAAAATATCACCTATTGAACCTACATTTTTTTTTCATTTTGGTTTAGGTGTGGGACCTACTTTAGATTTAACCGTTCACCAAGATTCATATATTTCACCTATAGATTCAAATTTTAAAAATTATGTATTATTAACTGTTGAAAAAATTGAAGATCATATTATTTTTCTTAAAGATATGGTACCTTTTCATCATAAACATTATAAAACATCTAAAATGACAAATATAGAAAATAATACAACAGTTATTAGTGGAGATGCTCCAACTAATATTAATGTTGTTAATATTCATTGTTCTTTAGAATCGGAAGAACTTTGGGTTAATTTTTTTAATCATTTTGAAAATTTAATTTTTAATCTCTCATATATTTTGTATTTTATTTTTTTAAGTATTTTTTGTATTTTTGTAATTATAAAATGTATAAATTTATTTTATTTATTAAAAAAATATAATTATTAAAAACACATAAAAGAAAGAAATATTTATACTTTAGTTTTCTTTATTATTTTATAACAGTAGTTAAATTATTAATTTATTAAAAATTATTTAATAATATTTTAAGAAAACTAAATATTATTTATAATAATAATAATCTAAGTTTGATTTGTTAATCTAATATAACTCTATCTTTAATTTATCAAATATAAAATTAATTATAAACACAAAACATGATGTTGTTTATTCTATTATTAATTAATTTACCCCTTTTAATTAAAAATCAAATCAAATATAATATAAAAGAAATAGTCTAATTTTAATAATAAATTATAATAAAATTAAAAAGTAATTAATTAAAATTAAATAATTTAATTAATTTATTTTAATTAAAATAAAATTAAAACGAGTATAGTTAAATTGGTATAACCTCTACCTTCCAAGTAGATGTAATCAGTTCAAATCTGATTACTCGTATATATTTTTATATATTTTAGAAAAGAAAAGTATAAATTTAAAAAATTATATAAAAAATAAAAAACAAAAAACAAAATAAAACAAATTAATTAAAAATAATAAAAGTGTATATTATTATATTTATAATATATTTTAGACGCTATTAAAAATAATACAAACAAAAATGTTAGCAGCAGCAAAATACATTGGAGCCGGTTTAGCTTGCTCAGGTTTAATTGGAGCAGGAGCAGGAATTGGTTTAATTTTCTCTTCATTAATTGCTTCTACAGCTAGAAATCCTCAAATAAGAGGTCAATTATTCAGTTTTGCAATCTTAGGATTCGCTTTAGCTGAAGCTACAGGGTTATTCTCTTTAATGATTGCTTTCTTATTATTATATTCTTAATTTTTTATTATAATTTAAGAATAATTTAATTAAAAAAAATTTAAATAAAAATATCATTAATAAATTATTATTATTAATTCAATTAAATTAAATTAATGATGAATTTATATATATTATCCCCTTTAAAAATAATAATGTATTATTAATTAAAAATATTCTTTCTTAAAAAGAATATTTATTTAAAACACATATTCAATTTAAATTTAAAATAACTTTATACTCTATTAAAGAGAGATTAAAATTTAAAAATAGATAATAATTATTTCTTTGAATACCATTTATACAAAAATGTATATATATCTAAAGAAATATATATTTTTAATTAATAACACAATATTCATCTGAATAGATTTATAATTAATAAACTTTTCAATTATAAAATCTCTAAATTAATTTAATTTAGCCTTTTTCACATTAACCTATAATTATATAATAAATTTTAGAATGAATGATAATACTAATTCAAATAAAAATATAAATTTAAATCATATTTATGGTTCACCTTTCTTAAAAAATATTATAAAGAAAGAAATAATTGATATTTCATCCCAAAATATTCTTAATAAATTTCAGGAAATCGAATTAAATAATAATAATTATTTAAGTAGAAAAAAAGCTAAAAAAATCTCACAAACAATAATTACATCAAGTAATGAGATAATTTATACTAATAAAACTCAATTAAATTTAAATTTATTAAATAAAAATCAATATAATTTAAATATCTCTAATTCAGAAAAATTAAAAAATTTGAATAAAGAATTAAGTAAAAAAAATTTAAATAAATCAAATTTAATGCTTATGAATGAACAACAATATATAAGATTAATTAGTCCATTTAATTTTAAATTAGCCAGTATTAATAATCATATTTATACATTTACTAATAAATCTTATAAACAAATTAATAAAATTTTAAATAATTTATATATAATATGTAAATCATCCTTTCTTAATATGTCAAGTATAATAAGTAAACCAATTATTGAAATTAATCCGAATTTAATCAAAATTACATTATTTTTGTATTGAAAACCTTTAAAAAAAAAATATTATAACAGTAGTTTACATTCAAAATTTTTAATTTTACATTCTGATAAATTAGAAAAATTAGTTAATTTATTAAGTAAATTATTTAATAAATCTATAGAATTAGAACTAATTAGAATATATTCTCCACAAAATGAAAGTAATATATTAGCTAATCTTATTGGTATATTAAGTAATTTTATTAAATTTAGATATATTCATATGAAATTATTTAAAGTAAGTAAAATTAAAATTTTAAAAAAAAGATTTAGTAATAATAAGATACCTTCTTTTTTATCTGGTATTTATTTAAAATTAGCAGGAAGAGTTTTAACACAAAAAATACAAAGAAGAGTTAAATCTAAAATAATCCAAAAAGGTAGTTTAGCTAGAACTAGCACAGGATTAATTAATATTAATAGATTTTCTAATAAAAATAAAAGAGGTGTATTTAGTATAACAATTAAAACTGGACACAGAATTAGTAATTAATTAATTTCAATTTATATATTTATAAATTTATTTTAATTTAATTATATAAACAAAAACAAAAAACAATAATACTTAAATTTATTATATATATTTTTTTTTTTATTTCTAAATTAAAGAAATATTTTTAATAAAAGAAATATATAACAGATTATAGTAAAAATTTACTATAATCAAAATTATACTCTAAGTAACTAATTATATCTATATATTTAGATATAATAAAAAACAAACAAAAAAATTAATTAATTTATATTCATTTATAAAAATTAAAACACAAAAAATCTATTATTAGATTAAAATTAATAATTAAACACTTTTAAAATTAAAAAACACAAAAAATATAATGAATAAAATAAATAGAAATCAATTTCAATCTTTTCCTTATCATTTAGTAGAACCATCGCCATGACCTATATTAGTTAGTTTTTCATTATTAAGTTTAACTTTAGGTGCAGTTATGTATATGCAAGGTTTTAATCATGGAGGACAATTAATAAGTTTAGGTTTTACTTTAACAGTTTTTGGTATGATACTTTGATTTAGAGATATTATAACAGAAGGTACTGAAAATTTTAATTATTTTTATTCTTTGACAGAATCGTATTTTCTGCAAAAGTAACACTAAATAAAAGATTGAAATTTGATTCTCTAGATTTATCAGAAAATCACAATCTAAGTTTAGTTTGAAATAATAATTAAGTGATTATTTAGCTGGATTATTCGAAGAAGATGAACACCTCGGTTTACCTTTTATCGGTCTAATATCCTTAAATAGAGTTCTTAATTATAAAATTACGTTTACTTCTCATATTAATAATTTAGAAATGTACTTAATTATTCACAATCAATTAGGAAAAATAGGTAGATTTCAAGTAACAGGTAATTGTTTTAAGATATATAATAGCTGATATAGAAGGAATAAATAAAACTTATGATAAACTTAGTTCATGAAAAATTAAGAACTACTAAAAATCTCAGATTTAATCAGTTAATTGAGTTTTAAATAATAAATATAATTTAAAGTTTAAATGAAGTTCTTTAGATAGATCTAGTTTATACTCAAATAGCTGATTTACAGGTTTTATAGAAGCAGATGGACATTTTGGAATTAAAACAGTTAAAAAAAAAAAATTAAAAAACAAACAAACAATTAGCTTCTACTACACTTCCAGAGCTAAGAAAAGAACGACAAATTCTCTCAATTAATGTCTCTATCGTATTTAGATTAGATCAAAGAGCTCATGATATTGGTACTAACTCTTCTATGTAACCTATTATGCAAATTTTAGCAGATCAATTGAATTCTAATTTATTAACCTTTAATTATTCACCAAATAAGAAAACTAATAAAATAAGAGAAGTTTACTCTGTTAGTTTAACATCTCCTAAAAAATTCTTGCCCTTAATAGAGTACTTAAATAAAATACAAATTAATAGGAAGTAAATATAAATACTTTAAAGATTGATAAAAATTATTATATGATTATTACCCCCAAAACATCTAACACATACAGTTTATTTATAAATAATGAGTATAAAAAAAAAAATATGAATAGTAAAAGAGAGCTTATGAATGCTGTAACCTTATTCTCTGGCCAGCAGGAAATTAATAATAAATAAAATATTGGCAATCTGCCAGAAGGCTAAACAAGCAAGACATCAAGGCTAATTATGTAATCTTTTCCTTTTTTTTTACTCAAAAGTTATGTCTTAAATTCTTATGTGCCTTCTTTAAACTTCGCTATATGCTGGAAACCCCTTAGAGCTTTAAGTACTCGTCATAATTATGGCAGTGAAAATCTTAAAGATTGGGCGATCAGCAGGAAACCAAAAAAATAAAATTAACAAAAACAAACAAACAAAAACAAAAACAGATAATAAAAACAAAACCAATAATTTACACTCTTTTGTCTTGGTTACTCTTTTTTAAGATTACATTGAGTAGAAAGGGGGTAAATTAAAAATAAAAATCTAAATTTATATATAGCTTAAAATAATATAAATAAAATATTGAGCAAGGGGAGAATTAATTCTCCTAGATTTGGGGTAAGGAAAAGGACCTAATATTTTTAAATAATTATTTCAGAATTTTATTCATTCTAAATTTTTGTTTTTGTTTGTTTGTTTTTGTTAATTTTATTTAAAGTAGGATCCTCAGAGACTACACGCGAAGCTCATATTAAAAATATGATGAAGATATAGTCCAGCCATTTTTTAAAAATTATGGGTTAAATTGACATATTTAGGACATCATACAATACAAGTTCAAAAAGGTTTAACTATTGGAGTAGTATTATTTATTATTAGTGAAGTATTTGCTTTTTTAAGTGTATTCTGAGCTTTCTTCCATTCTAGTTTATCTCCTACAATAGAAATAGGAGGAGTATGACCACCACAAGGTATTACACCTTTAGATCCTTTTGCAATACCATTATTAAATACTATTTTATTATTATCATCTGGTGCTTTTGTAACTTATGGTCATCATGCTTTAATTCAAGGAGATAGAAGAGGAGCTATCTTAGGTACATTATTAACAATAATATTTGCTATAATATTTACTGCTTTACAATATTATGAATATTCTGAATCTAGTTTTACAATGAGTGATTCAGTATATGGTACTGTATTTTATGCTTCAACAGGATTACATGGATTACATGTAATTATTGGTACATTATTTATTTTAGTAGGTTTTATTAGAATAATTAATTATCATTTAACTGATACACATCATCAGGGACATGAAGCTGCAATTCTATATTGACATTTTGTAGATGTGGTTTGATTATTTTTATTTATAGCTGTTTATTACTGAGGTGGTAATTAATATGAGAAATAAAATAATCTTTAAATAAGATCTTTAATTAAATTATTAATTATCATTATTTTATTTTCTTACATCATCCCTTTATATAAATTTTATATTAACCTAAATTAAATAAGATCCGCTAAACAAGATATCAATTTTATTTTGTAATTAGCAAGTAATATTTATAAAATAAATATTAGACATTTAATACAAGTCCCAAAGGGTTTATAACACGAGAATATTATGAATTTATCATTTTTTTTATTTTTAATAGGAATATTAGGTTTTATATTAAATCGAAAAAACATTATATTAATGATTATTGCTATAGAGATAATGTTATTAGCAGTAACTATGTTATTATTATTATCAAGTTTTAGTTTTGATGATGGAATAGGACAAATATTTAGTATATTTATAATTTCATTAGCAGGAGCTGAATCTGTAATAGGTTTAAGTATTATTGTTGCAGTTTATAGAATTAAAGGAAATATTTTAATAAGACAAGAAACTTAATGTATTTAACAATATTAATTTTACCTTTATTAGGTTCATTTGTATCTGGATTTTTAGGTAGAAAAATAGGAGTAACAGGATCTCATATAATAACTTGTACTTGTTTAATTTTATCTAGTATATTAGCAACTATTGCTTTTTATGAAGTAGGTTTAAATTCAAGTCCAGTTATTATTAATTTATTTAATTGAATAGATTCAGAATATATGACTATATCATGAGAATTTTTATTTGATCAATTAACAGTATCTATGTTTATTCCTGTATTATATATTTCTTCATTAATTCATATATTTTCAACAGATTATATGGCTGAAGATCCTCATAATCAAAGATTTTTCTCTTATTTATCTTTATTTACTTTTTTTATGTTAGTTTTAGTATCAGGAGCTAATTTTTTTGTAATGTTTGTAGGTTGAGAAGGTATTGGGATTGTTTCTTATTTACTAATTAATTTTTGATTTACTAGAATACAAGCAAATAAAGCAGCTATATTAGCTTTAACTATGAATAGAGTAGGAGATATGGGTTTAAGTATAGGATATTTTGCATTATTTGCTTTATTTGGATCATTAGATTATGCAACAATATTTAGTATTGTACCATTTATGAATGAAACAGCTATAACTATTATAGGATTATTATTATTAATAGGAGCTATGGCTAAATCAGCTCAAATACCTTTACATTCTTGATTACCTGGAAGTATGGAAGGTCCAACACCTGTATCAGCTTTAATCCATGCAGCTACTCTTGTAACAGCTGGATTATATTTATTATTACGATCCTCACCTTTATTAGAATATAGTAGTACAGCTTTATTAATTATAACTTTAACTGGAGCTACTACTGCTTTCTTTGCTGCTACTTGTGGTTTAGTTCAAAATGATTTAAAAAGAATAATTGCCTTTTCAACTATTAGTCAATTAGGATATATGGTTATGGCAGTAGGTTTAAGTCAATATAATGTAGCTTTAATGCATGTAGTAAATCATGCCTTTTTTAAAGCTTTATTATTTTTAGGAGCAGGAGCTGTAATACATAGTTTTTCAGATCAACAAGATATAAGAAGATTAGGAGGTTTAATAAGATTTTTACCTTTTACTTATACTACAATGTTAGTAGGGTCATTATCATTATTAGCTACTCCATGATTAACAGGATTTTATAGTAAAGATTTAATAATAGAATTAGCTTATGGTCAATATAGTTTTAGTGGAACATATGCTTTCATTTTAGGAAGTATAACAGCTGGTTTAACTGCATTTTATTCATTTAGATTAATATGTTTAGTTTTCTTAACAGTACCAAATGGACCAAAACAATCTTATTTAAATACTCATGAAGCAAATAATAAAGTAATTATCCCATTATTTTTATTAGCTTTATTTAGCATATTTTTTGGATTTATATTTTCTGATTTATTTGTAGGTATGGCTAGTGATTTCTTCAGTAATGCTATGTTTATTAAACCTAATAATATTCCTTTAATAGAAGCTGAATTTAGTTTACCTTTAATAATCAAATTATTACCTGCTTTATTATCATTATTTGGTGCTAGTTTAGCTATATTTTTATATCATAAAAGTCCAACATTTATTATTGATTTAACTGATAATTTAATTGGACAAAAATTTTATACTTTCTTTAATGGTAAATATTTTTTTGATATAATTTATAATAATTATATTATTAATAAAGGATTAGAATTAGGTTATACTATTTCTAAAATTTTAGATAGAGGTATAATAGAAATGGTAGGACCTAATGGTTTATCTCAAACATTAACTAACACAGGAAAAAACATTAGTAAATTAGATACTGGAGTTATAACTACATATTCTATTTATATTACTTTATCTTTACTTTCTTTAATTTTCTTAATTTTTGCTCCTATATTAATAGATACTTCTTTATTAAATGAAATAAGATTATTTATTATATATATTGCTGCTTTAATTATAATTTTATCTCCTTCTAAACCTTAATTAAATATATTTATTATTAATATTTTTATAAAATTACCCCCCTTTAAGATTATTTTAATTAAATCCAATCAATGTCTTAATTTAAATCCAATCAATGTCTCATTTTTAAAAATAATTTTTAATATTATTAAATTAGTAACAAAAAATTAAAATTGCTTTATAATGCAGAGACAGTTCTCTAATAATAAAACAAATTATTTTGTTCTTTAATAATAAAACAAATTATTTGTTTTATTTGAGATCCTTAAATATTTCATTAGATTTTAATGCCTCAATTAATACCATTTTATTTTGTTAATCAATTTTCATTCTCATTTTTAACTTTACTTTCTTTAATTTATATATTCTCTAAATATGTATTACCATTATTTACTTTTCAACAAGTAATCAGAATGTATATTACTAAATTAAGTAATAAATCTTAAATTATATTAAAATATATAATTATAAATTTTTCAATATATCTTAATAATTAATATATCATTATATATAATTTATTAATTATTATAACCTTTTTAGTTTATAATTAATTTGGATTTCATTTAAAAAATTTACCCCTTTAAAATCATTATTAGTTTATAAGTATAAAAGTATACTATATAAATACAATATAGTTAAGATTTTAATATTTGAATAAATAAAAATAATTTTATTTAAATATATGAAATAATTGAATAAGGTGAATCTTAGGATACTTTAGATATAATATTTTATTTTATATAATAGAATATAATATAAATGTATCATAAAGTATTAATACTAATAAGTTATATATTATAAGAAATTATAATATTAAAAACAAATTTTAATTAAAATTATAAGTAGATTAGTATTAAACTAAGAGAGAATAAAAATTAAAAAATAATAAAACAAATAATGTTTAATATACTATCAATATTTAATACTATATATAATGATGCTCCTCAACCATGACAAATAGGGTTTCAAGACAGTGCTGCACCAGGTTTTACTGGGATAGTAGAACTACATAATACTATTTTTTTTTATTTAATAGTTATTTGTGTGGGAGTATTTTGAGTTTTAGGTTCATCAATATATTATTTTAATATAAAAAATTCACCTATTATTCATAAATATTTAAATCACGGTAAATATGTGCCTACTCAAAAGTATTCTAAGTTAAATAATAACTTATTTAAAAATGAAGTGTATGTCTTTAAACATAGTTACTCCACTGTATCTAAAAATGATTTAAGAAATGACAATGTTAATCATGTTAAATTTTATGAAAATACTTTTGATATGAGAAAAGATATCTTAAATGAAAATAAAGGTAAATCAGGAATCTATATGTTAACTAATAATATAACTAAGAAAATATACATTGGACAATCTAGTGATTTATCAAATAGATTTAAGAATTATTTTAATTTTAGTTACATTAATAGTAAAGCTAGTTTAATAATTAATAGAGCATTAATAAAATACGGATATTCTAATTTTTCTTTATCAATTCTAGAGTATTGCGATAAATCGGATCTATTTACTAGAGAACAATTCTATTTCGATAAATTAAATCCACAATATAATATATTAAAAATAGCAGGAAGCTCTCTAAAATCAAAACATTCAGAAATAACTAAAGCAAGAATCAGTAAATCTTTAAAAGGGGTTTATATGAAACAAAAATCTGCTTTATTAGGTAATCTTCACACAGAAGAAACTAAAAAACTAATGAGTTTAAAAAAATTAAAAGAAAATAATCCTTTATTTGGAAAAACTCATAGTGAAAATTCTAAAGAATTAATGGCACAAAAAGCTTTAGGTAGAAAACATTCTGATAACACTAAATTAAAATTGAGTGCTATTAGTGGAAATCCCGTTAATATATATGAAAAATTTTCTTCAAAAGGATTTAAATTAATAGGTAGTTTTGTTTCAGCTAGAAGAGCTGGTAAATTCCTAGGTATAAGTGGTACTACTGTTATAAAATATAGAAATTCAGGTAAAATTTTTAAAGACAGATATAAATTTTCATCTAAATAAACTTAGAAAAACTTTGAGTAAAATTTCACTATATGCTGGAAACTCCTAAAGCCTTAGATACTGTAATTTTAAATTATTATTAGTGAAAATTCTAATGGATAATACAATGGACAATCAGCAGGAAACCAAAAAAATAATAAAAACAAAAACAGAAACAAACAACCCACCAAACAAATAAATTAGATTTTTTAAATTCAGAAATAATAAATAATTAATTAATTTAAATAAAATTTACCCCCTTATAAACTCTTTTTATTTGCTAACTATTCCATATAAGATAGTGTAGTTTATTTATTTTTGTTTATGAATCTTTTAGTTTATAAATTATATTTTTAATTTGCTAAACAAATACTTCTATTGAAATAATTCTTTATTTTATTTGTAATTAGCAACAAGTATTTTAGTACTTGACATTTAATACAAGTCCCAAAGGGTATATTTTAATTATTAATGAGTTTACAACATATAATTACATTATTTATCGTTTCTTTAACATTAAATACAATCCTATTTAGTTTTATATACTTAGGATATTTTGGAAATAACCTAAAAAATAAATTTCATAACTTAATAACTCAAAGAAAAAATATGATGACTATATTAATATTTATTATTAGTTTTATAATAATTTATTATTTTAAGAATCCGATATAATTAGATAAAGATCTAATAATAACAACGAAAATAGAAGGAAATGAAATTCAATTTTCAGGTGAAACAATTAATGCATTATTTTATCAGTTAGGTAGTGCAGGAGTTTTTGCAGCTGGTGCTAGAATAGCGGCCAGTTTAGTAGCAAAACAACCTCTTTCTATGCTACCCAAAGCGGGTATAATCGCAGCTGGTGCTAGTGGGTTAACAGTAACATATCGATTATTAAATAATTCTCTTCCAAGTAATTATGGTTCAGGTTCTGTAAAAACAGGCCCTATGGAAATAAAAATTGAAGGTATAACGTTAGAACAAGTTAAATCTAATCAAGGTGCCAGTAATTTTATTAAAGAAAATTTCGGAACTATAGATCTTAAATTAGAAAAATTTAATATGAAACCTACCAATATCTGAAGTACACCTGATTTTAATCCAGAGGGTGCAAGTAGAGTTATTCAAGAATTAGATAAATCTAATCCTAATTGAAGAGATACGTTCATTAGCTCTCCTTTAGAATCAGATAAAGTACTTTATCAATTTGTTTTAGATACTTTAAATAACAATTTAATACTTCATTTTATATCAACTTATTTATTAATAATGTTATTAGTGATTTTTATAGCTAAACTAATTTTAATTAATTCTAATTTTAATTTTTTAGATAAATTTCATTTGAATAAAACTATAAAAGATATAATAATTAAATATGTATCTATCTGACAAAAAAGTAGTCATATTTGAATTTTCTTTATAATTATATGCGTAATTATATTTCACATAGCTTCTTTAATATCTCTTTTTAACTTGATATCATTATTAAAGTCAAAGATTTGTTTATAACGGATACGTTAACCTTCTTTGCTAATTAAATTAATATATATTAAATCTACTATTATTGTTTATATAATTAATTTAAATAAAATTTACCCCCTTTAAGCAAAGTTGATTATTTTAAAAGAGTAGACAAGACAAAATGTATAAATTTCGGGTTGTTTTATAACTTACTTGTCTTGTTTACATTTTCTATTATTGTTTTTATTTATTTAACGAATCAAATAATAATTGTTAAACATTGTTTAACTTTGTTTGTCGTTTATTTATTATTTTAAGTAGGATCCTCAGAGACTACACGTGAAAACCGTTATAACGGTAAGATATAGTCCAATCATATAAGAAACTATATGAAGAATCGACATTAATTGAATTAATATGAACAATCACACCAGCTTTAATTTTAATAGCTATAGCTTTCCCTAGTTTTAGATTATTATATTTATTAGATGAAGTAATATCACCTACAATAACAATAAAAGTAGTAGGTCATCAATGATATTGAAGTTATGAATATTCTGATTATGTAACTGAAAGTGGAGAATCTATAGAATTTGATTCATATATGATACCTGAATCTGATTTAGAATTAGGTCAATTTAGATTATTAGATGTTGATAATAAAGTAATTATTCCTGTAGATTGTCATATTAGATTAATTATTACTGGAGCTGATGTTATACATTCTTTTGCTGTACCTTCTTTAGGACTTAAAATTGATGCTGTACCAGGTAGATTAAATCAATCTTCAATTATAGCTGAAAGAACTGGAACATTTTATGGTCAATGTAGTGAAATATGTGGAGTATGACATGGATTTATGCCAATTGTTGTTGAAGCTGTTTCAGTACAAGATTATTTAGCTTGAGTTGATCAAGCTAATAGTTAATTTCTTTAAATTTAGATATTTATCTTATTTTAGAAATAAACTTTATAATATTTTAAAATATTAATTAATTTTTATAGTTATCCCCCTTTTTACTTAAAAGTATTAAATAAAAATAAAACTTATTTATTTAAATTTATAGTTATTAATATGTAAACTTAATAATTTTTACTTTTTATATTAGAAATTTCTATTATTAAAAGCCTATAATTTAATGGTAAAATGATTTCTTGATGAGAAATTTATAGAAGTTCAATTCTTCTTGGGCTTATATAAAAATATAACCAATAAATGAATTTCATTGTCAGAATATTTAAACAATTATTTATATTAGAATATTAAACAAATGTTTAATGATTATTATATCTTAAAATAATATTGCTATTAAGTGAGTAGTTAAAATATCAGTTTTATTATTTAATTAAATAATAATAAATGAATTATTTATATTTAAATTTAAAATTATTTTTCATTATTTATATAATAAATTTTCTCATTAAAATGATTTAACTACCAAAATAACTAAAATTTAATTTGTTATCTTAAATAAAATTAACAATAAATAATTATTTAAGATACTTCTATAGACTATTTTTTAAAATAGGGAAAAATACCGTAATTAATACTTTATAATATATTAAAAAACAAAATAGATTATATTTTTGTATTTTATTTGTTTTATAAAAATTTTAAATACAAATTCAAACACAAAAATATATAATATATAAAAAATATAAATAAAGATTATTAATTAAAATCCAAATATAAATACAAATGAGATTATTAAAAACTAATGTTTTATTAAGATTATTAAATTCTTATATTATAGATTCACCTCAACCAGCTAATATTTCTTATTTATGAAATTTTGGTTCTTTATTAGGAACTTGTTTAATAATACAAATATTAACTGGAGTATTTTTAGCAATGCATTATCAACCTCATGTAGATTTTGCATTTAATAGTGTTGAACATATAATGAGAGATGTTAATGCTGGTTGAATTTTAAGATATACACATGCAAATGTTGCTTCATTCTTCTTTATCTTTGTTTATGCTCATATAGCTAGAGGATTATATTATAGTTCTTATAAATCACCTAGAATTTTAGTATGAAGTATAGGAGTAATAATCTTAATATTAATGATGGCTATAGCTTTTCTGGGTTATGTTTTACCTTATGGTCAAATGAGTTTATGAGGTGCTACAGTAATTACTAATTTATTATCAGCAGTACCTTTTTTTGGACAAGATTTAGTAGAATTAATTTGAGGAGGATTCAGTGTAAGTAATGCTACACTTAATAGATTTTTCTCTCTTCATTTCTTATTACCTTTTGTATTAGCTGCTTTAGTAGTGGCTCATTTAATGGCTCTTCACACACATGGATCAAATAATCCTAATGGAATATCTTCAAATGGAGATAGATATGCTATGCATCCTTATTTTACATTTAAAGATCTTGTAACTATCTTTGCATTTTTATTAGCTTTATCTGTTATAGTTTTCTTCTATCCTAATTTATTAGGACATAGTGATAATTATATTCCAGCAAATCCTATGAGTACACCTTCTTCAATAGTACCGGAATGATATCTTTTACCATTTTATGCGATATTAAGATCTATTCCTAATAAATTATTAGGAGTTATAGCTATGTTTGGTTCATTATTAATTTTATTAATTTTACCTTTAACTGATTTATCTAGAATAAGAGGTAGTCAATTTAGACCAGCTATGAAATTAGCTCAATGATTCTTTATTGTAAATTTTGTAATATTAATGTGAATTGGTTCTCAACATCCTGAAAGTCCTTTTGTAGAAGTAGGACAATTTGCTACTGCATTTTATTTTGCTTGATTCTTAATTATTGTTCCTATTATTGGTATAGCAGAAAATACTTTAATGGATTTAGCTACAGATAAAAATTAAATATTTTTTTTTATTTAGAATTTTTTTTTTATAAATTCTTTAAATAATATTTAATTAGATAAATTTTAATTTTCTAAAGACTTATTTTATGTTAAATTATTTTTTTTTTTAATTTACCCCCTTTAATTTTTATATTCTTTATTTATTTAATATATTTATTAAAAGAATATGTGGACATAAAAATCTCTATAAAATTAATTTTTTTTTTAATCTAACTTTTTATTTATGAAAATTCTTTTAAATATAAATAATAATTAAAACCTGTTACATTTATTCAATATTACTAATTTTAATTAATTGATTAATTGAATATAAATTATTTTAATAAAACCTAAACCCATAAATTTTTATAATAAATAAGGTAGAATTAGTTTAATTGGCAAAATAACGTTTTGTGGCGACGCTGTTCAGAGTTCAAATCTCTGATTTTACCCTTAATTAGTTTAATTTAATAAATTTAATTCCAATTATATAATAATTTTTATTAAGAATGAGTTAAGATATCTAAACCTGTAAAATTTAATATAAAATTAAATATTAGATTTTAAGTCAAAGTTCTAGGTCTATAAATAAACTTTAATTAAAAATATAAAAAGTTTATTTTAAAAAATTTAATTGTATATTAAGAAAGATAGAATAATCTTTGGATAAAAAAACAGAAAAATATTCATTTTAACAATAAATATAATTATATCAAACACTTTTGTAAATTAAATTCTTAAAAAATTTTAATTAATTATTAATAAATTAATTTCGTTTCTAAACTAGTTTTATTGTTTAAATGAGGAATCTTTAATTCTTATACTTAGACTTATAAATATTTAGATTATATCAGCAATATTTTTATTAATATAAAATTATATTAATAAAATATTTGAACTTAATTAGTTTTGTAGATATATTTTCTTTCTAACTCATTTAATTCTTTAAATTAAATTAATAATAAAAAGATTAAATGATAAAATTAAATTAATTAAGCTGAAATAGTTTAAATGGTTAAAACTTACTATTCATGATGGTAAAATAAAGGTTCAATTCCTTTTTTCAGCTATTGAAAATTATAAAATTTTTAAGAATAATAAATTATATTAATTTTAAAATATATTTTCTATATATTTATTATAATATAAATTATTATTCTTTAGATTAATTTCTTAAATTTATTAGAATTTTGAATTTATAATATAGATAGTTTTAAATAAAATTTTAATTATAAAAGTATAGATGACAATTTAGTACAAACATCAAAGTAATTTAAAGGAATTATTAAGGATAACTAGCAAATTTATTAAAAAGGAGGTCTAAACCAAAAGCCACAAACTTATTAATATTTATATTAAAAGTAAATAAATTGTGGCGATCCTAAGGGAAACCTTAAATATTGATACTTCCTGAAGCAAAACATTGTATTAAGGAAAGGAAAGGAAATCAACCGAGACTCCAAAAGTAATGGTGAGTGAAATTGGATTAGCCTAAAAATTTCATATATTTGAAAATATATAATATAAATTATAAAAAATGAAGTTGGAATATCATTAATTATAATTTAATCATTCTATAATAATAATAATTACCAAAGAAGGTATTCAGTCCTGTAAAATATAAAAAGATTTTTAAAACACAAAATAAGTACAATGAGAGAAAACTTGTTGGAATAAAGGGGAACCATCCTCTAAGGCTAAGTATAATAAATTTAGCGATAGTGAAAAGTACTGTAAAGGAAAAGTTGAAAAAGTTCGTTGTATAACGGAATGAAATAGTCTTGAATTAGTAATTCTATAAGCAGTTGAAGTTTTAAACAAATAAAATGACAACGTACCTTTTGCATAATGGGTCAGTAAGTTAATGATAGTAGCAAGGTTAATTAGCCTTAGCGAAAGCGACTGAATTATTTGTATAATAAAATAATATATTTTAAAATATTTTAGTAAATAAAATAGAATAAATTCCTTATAAATAAAAACATTAATTATGAGATAAGTGATTTATTTACAAAGAATAATTTTGGGATAGTTACTATTATTAGACCCGAAGCCAGTTGATCTTTCCAAGACCAGATTATAATGGATCGAACGGTTGAATGTTGCAAAATTCTCCGAAGAGTTTTGGAAAGCGGTGAAATGTTAATCTGAACTGGTGATAGCTGGTTTTCTACGAAACATATTTAAGTATGACATCTATTAATAAATTTATGGAGGTACAGCACGGTAATTCCCAACTAATAATAAAATTATATATTTTATTAAATGTTTAGGTTGAGGGGATCTCGAAAATCTTACCAATGGAAATGAAACTCGGAATAACATAAATTGATAATAGATATTCAGACTATTCATGATAAGTTGAATAGTCAAGACGGAAACAGCCGAGAACATGGATCAAGGTCCCAAATGATTATTAAGTGAAATTAAAGGAAGTAATAGATTGAATGCAGCTGTAAAGTGAGCCTGGTAGTCGCTATCTTTTAATGACCGTTGTAACAACGTAACAGCCCTTAGACTATTGCGCCATAAATTTAACGGGTCTGAAATAATCAACCGATATCCTGTTAATTATAAATATAAATAAAATTTCTGTTTATAAATTAGGTAGTAGAACATTCAGTATAATTGATGATAAACAGTGTTTCATTGTTTGAAAATAACTGAAGAGATAATGCTGACATGAGTAACGTAAAGAAGTTATAATACTTCTCGCCGAATACAAAAGGGTTATAAGGAAAGGTTAAACCACCTTATGTTAATGCGGCCTCTAAGGTTCAGAACCAAAGTTTTGACTGATGAGTAATATATTGAAAATCTATATGGTAAATTATAATAGATCAGGAAAATTAAATATATATAATTTATTATAAATATTTTATTTTAAATTAATAACTACCGTACCCTAAACCGACACAGGTTTGTAAGTAGAGTATACTAAGGCGTAGAGCTAAAAGTTGTTAAGGAACTCGGCAAATTGTTCTCATAAGTTTGACAATAAGAGAAACCATATAAAATTTAAGTTAGCCATAATTTAATTCTTTATATGGTATAATAAAATCGGAGGCCACGACTGTTTACTAAAAACACAATTCAGAGCAATTATTAAGATAATAGTATTCTGAATGAAATTTGCTCAATGCCATTAATATAAAAGAGGTAATTTTAAAGTTACTAATTGAAAGTCTGGTTAATAGCGGTCTTAACTATGAGGATCCTAAGGTAGCAAAATAAATTGGCCATTAAATGTGGTCTAGTATCAATAATGTAACGATGGTCTCACTGTCTCTACAACTTGCTCAGTGAAATTGAATTGCGAGTGCAGATGCTCGCTATCTTCAGAGGGACGGGAAGACCCTATGCAGCTTTACTATAGTTAGTTATTACATTGATTTAAATTCAATTAATAGTAATTAGGGATGTCGATAGACAAAAATTTGGAATACCTTAAAATTAGAATTAAATCCTTGTTTACCTTATAAATTGAAATTTAAGGGATAAATGACTAATTGGTAGTTTGACTGGGGCGGTCGTCTTTAAAAAAGTAGCAAAGTACATCCAAAGATTTTTTAATCAAATTATAATATTATAATTCTTTTTATAATATACAGACAAAATTTATTAATTCTCTAATATAAAAAAGGAATTAAATATAAATAAAACTTAATAAATTAGTTTTATTATTATAAGATATAGCTAGAAATTGAATGGAAATCAATAAATCAGTGAAAGATTTTGAATAGTATAATGGCGGAAAGCATATCTAACTGAAAGACTTAGAAGTCGAACAGATACGTAAGTAGGGCATAGTGACCCTTCGCTATATAATGGAATAGACGGGGATCAATCGATAAAAGTTACGCTAGGGATAACAGGCTAATAGCCGGCAAGAGTACACATTGTTCCGGCTGTTTGGCACCTCGATGTCGACTCATCCTATCCTCCAGGTGAAGAAGCTTGGAAGGGTTCGGCTGTTCGCCGATTAAAAGGGTACGCGAGTTGGGTTTAATACGACGTGAGTCAGTATGGTCCCTATCTTCTGAAGAAATAAATAGTAAAAAGGGGAAGACCTTCTAGTACGAAAGGATCAATAGGCTGTGTTTCTCTAGTGCACCAATTGTTGAATTTAATTAATTAAACAAGCATAGTTGGGTAGCCACAAACATATTAGATAAGCGCTGAATGTATATAAAGCAAGAAACTAACCCCTAGATACTATCTTAAATTTATTTCTATTATTTTTTTATTAAAATAATATTTCTTTTTATTATATTAATCCATAATATAATTTAAGAAATGAAATAATATTTAATTTTATAAGAAAAAGAACATTTCTTAATAGGATGCAAATGTAAGTAACTGTGAATTATTTAGTTTAGCATTACTAATTTATAAAATAGACTTGATGTTTTAAATTGTCCAATTTTTTTTTTATCTACAATCTTACTTTATTTCTTACTTTATTTAAAAGTATACTAGAAATTAGTAGATAGAGAGGTCTAAAATTTTAATTCTTTTTTATTATATTATCTATTTTAAATGGTTTAGTACCAATTAATTTATTATTATTACTAAAAATTAATTTTCTTTTATTATCAGTAACTTTAATAGTATATAATTGATCTAAAACTTTTATATGTCCTTCACTAAGATTTTTAAATCATTTAGTTTGAACTTTTTTAAGAAAAGTATCTTTAATCAGTAAAATTTTAAAATTTAAAATCATCCATAGTTAAATCTACTTCATGTTTGAAACCTTTAACTTTATAAATAAATTTACCATCTAATGTTTCTAAACAATACACTTTAGGAGCTAAAAATATGGCTTTTTTACAAATGTTTTCTAATTTAAGTTTACCTAATTTTTTATTATCTACCAAATAGTCTGCTAATGCTTTGTTTGTGTAAGCACTATCAGTATCAGTATAATATAATATAAAATCTTGATTATTTTTAAAAATAGACATATGAATTCTAGCATAAGCTGTAATTGAAGCAGCTATACTAATAGAAACATTATGAGTACTATTATTATCCTCTAGTGTATTTATATTATTAAATGTAATTAATTTATAATCACCTAAATCTTTTGTGTCTAAAATATTATCTATAAATTTATTTTCAAAATCTGAATAATAATCTTTATGAATAATATTTACTGTTGCAAAATTATCATCCATACCAAATCTACCATATAAACTATTTAACAGAATTTTTGCTAAATAGTTCATAGCATCTCCACTAGGATATTCTGATCTTAAATTATATAAATAATTAACATAATCATCAAAAATATATTCTGAATCAAATGTATAACCTCATAAAATTTCAAATTTATATCCATAGTTTATAGCATTATCCATTTCTTTAGAAAAGATCATATCATTTCAACTCCCTAATAGAGCAATTGTTCTAATCCCATTAGTTGTTTTAACATGAGTTTGTATGATAGGATGATTTAAAGTATCTGGAGCTTTAATTTTACAATAAAAGATTCCAAATGCATTTTTATCTGATAATCTGATATCACCTTCAAAATAAATGGGTTTACCTACAGGCATAGCTTGAGAATGCATTTGTGAAGGATATAATGAATTAACATCATAAACAAAAACTTCTGTATTATCAGGGTTTTCTGGTATATACATATCTACTGCTCCTCCTGTGTACCCATTTCTTATATCTTTAGCAATTTTACCAGATAATTGTGGAATTATTTCTTCTTTCATGAATTTAGCTCTAAATATTGCAAATGCTAATGAAGGAAGAGTAGGATAATGATGAACACTTCTTCCAAATAAATCAAAAATCATTTCAGAAAATTTATATATAACTTGATATAGACTTCTACAATCTAATTCACAATATTTTTCTGATTCAATTTTTAAAGATCAGTTATTGTTAAATTGTGTACAATATTCTAAGTAATCTTCTTCTGAAATATTTTTAAAATATTTTAAATCTGGAACTGGTCCTACATAATTTAAATTATTTTCATTTACAAATAAATGAGGAAAGATTGATTTTGGATTTTTAACTTTAAAAGATTTACATAATTTCATTAATGAATTTAATAATATTAAATAACTATCCTTAAATTGAATTTGATATTCATTATCTTTACCATAATTTAGATTAATACTAATTATTCTTTCATTATGAATTATTGGATGAACCACTCCTAATTTAACTAAATATTTTAATAAAAATATTATATCAAAATTAGCTAAATTATGAATATAAATATTTGATCTATTATATTTTCTAATTAAAATATCTTTAAAACAATCTAAAATCATTGCTTCTACATTTGAATAATTACCTAATCAATAAGAATAGCAATTTATTCCATCATAAAATCTTATTAGATAAGGTATTAATATATTTTCTTTATTGAAAGTCTCAATATCTAAAGTTATAAATTTATTTTGGAAGTTTTTAATGGCTGATAATTTAGATATAAATCTAGTTTTCATATCTTTCATAAATAAAATTTCTTGATTATTTTCAAAATAATATTTTTTATTATCTAAAATTCTAATAAATTTATTCACTGAAATTCAATTATCTTTATAATTAAGTATTATATTTCCTCTATTAAAAATTTCAACTTCATTATATTTATCAAACTGTTTAAAATTAATTAAATTACCTTCTTTTGTTTGTATAACAAATTGAGTATAATTATCATATTTAAATGTTGTTATAATTTTACCATAATCTAAAGGATTATATGAAATTGGCAGTTTATTATTTTTATAATTTTGTAGACTGATATTTTCTTTAAAATTTTCTTTAATTGGTGCTAAACCTTCTTTAAAACCATAACTAAAAATAATTGATTCGATTTGAGTTTCTTTATAATATTCTGATTTAAATTCAATTGAATTTAAAATACAATTGAATTTAAATAAGTCTTTATCATCAACATTTAACCTTTGAAGTTTACCAATAGTTGCATAATCAGTACCTTTATATTTAATTTTAAATAATATAAACATATGATTATTATTTTAAAATCCATTATTTATTGCACTTCAAAATTTTTCAAATTTTGTTAAAAATAAATCTCTACTAAAAACTAAATTATTAATATTAAATTCTAATGTATTTCAAATATTTAAAGATCTGGTTTTTCTTAATTTTATTATATTTTTCATTAAGTTATATAAAATTTATGTTTAAGGTTGAACATCCGGTTTAAATTTTATTGTTTAAAGCATTTTGCAGATAATATTAAAAATAAATAAACGCGATCTACTGATTTTTCAGTAGAAAATAATTCATTATTTTTAAAAGTAAATTTTGTATTATTTAAAGATCTGATAAATATATTATCGTTTGTTTTATGGTCTGAATATTCTAATATTTGAACGCCTTCTTTAAATAGTTTTATATGATTTAAATCATCATATTGAAAAATTAAAGCTATATTAGTTCTATTAATTTGAATTATAAAAAGATTTATGTCCTCTATGTTTAAAATTAATTTACCATAATCTAATGGATTTATAGTAATTGGTAATTTGTAATGTTTGTAATTTTGGTATTTTATCATTTTGTTTTATAAAAATATTATCAATTAAAAAATTGAGATAATTATATTATACCAGTAAATCATGAAGTATTTTCTATAGATTTACTAAAATCAAGTTTAAATAAATTTTGAAAAGAAATTGTTGAAATTAAAGTAAATGAAGATCAACATATTTTATTCTTATTTAGATTACAATGAACTAATAACCAATTTGCAACTGTTGGTAATTTGCAAAAATTAAATATAGAAGACAAAGAATATATTCTGAATTTTATTATTGAAGAAATGCAAGATAAAAGTGAGTATTACCATGAACAATCTATTGTTTCTATTAGTTTTTCTTATGGAATAAGAGATGGTAGAGCTCTAGAAAAAGTAATTTCTACTGATATATCTTATCAAAATTATTATCATCAAATTTATTACTATTAAATTCTTCTTTATTTTTACCTTTAGAATCTATAATTAATTTATCTATACTACTATCTTGTGGAACATAAGATGATTCAATTTGATTTTCAATTAGATCTTGATTTTGTACAAGTGAACTTTTACTAGCTTTAGCTTTAATTTCATTTAATAAACTAGTATGAGATTTATTTACAGAACTAACAGTTTTTATCTGGTCTATAGTTTTATATTCACCTAAATCTTCTAATTCTTTTAAATCTTCTTTAACTAGTAGTTTTCTAAATTTTCTCATATCTTTTTCTGAAAGTTTACTTTCTAACTTATCTCATTGTTTATTAACACTTTGAGTTACAATTGATAATATTTTCTCTTTATGTAAAGGATTTTCTCTAACTAATTTTTCGATTAACTGTTGTTTACCTAACCCAGGATTTTCTTCCAACATTTTATTTATATTTTCATCTACATTTTTTATAATTAGCTCATTTATATATGTATTTTCAATATTAGTATGAGATAAATGTTGTACTTTTTCAAATAAATCATCTGGTTTTATTTTTAAAATTTCTTCTTCTAATATTTCCTTATCACCTTGTTTTAAATCCTCTAATGTTTGAAGATTTTTTCCTTTGTTGAATAACTCAGTTAAAGGTGTTAATTCTGGTTGTAAACCTACAGCTTCTACTTTAGGAGTTGAAGTAACAGATGACTTTATTTTATTTATCATTTTATTTAAAGATGATTGCATTTCTATTAGAGTTTTATTTTCAAATATAGGATTACTAGAATCAATTTCTTTATAGTCATCATCTCAAACATTTTTAGTAAGATCCTCTTCATCGTCAGATGCTTGAACAGCTTTTCTAATTTTATTAAATCTAGCAGAGAATTTTTCTGCAAGAGTTAGATTTTGACTGTCTGTAGAACCAATGTTTAGGTCTTTAATCGTAGTATCTAAAGTTTGTTTAGATGAACTAGCTTCTGCATTAACCTGTGTACAGTTAAGAACTTCTTTACCTTTAAATGAGTTATCTTTCACAATAGTTTAACTTTGTTTTAAAGTTAAACCTTTTTTAATTTGATCTAACAATTGATTAGGAAGACCTTGTTCAGTAGGAGCTGGAGGTGCAGGAGGAGCTGGTGGTGCTGGAGGAGCAGGTGGAATAGCTTGATTAATACTTAATTCACCCATTTCAGGAGACATAACAAATTGATCTAGAAGAAGAATGATCAGATCATTCCTTTTGTTGAATTAATGTGTCGTTTTCTATAAGAGGATATTTATTTTGGAATCTATCAAATATAGTAGGACCTATATTTCAGAAATTATTTCTCATAGAATATACAGAGCTATATCTATCTGCCATTCAAATTTTAAAATCATCTGGATATCTTTGTTCTAATTGAGATATTCTAGTTTCTATAATTTTATAACTTTCTCATTGAATTTTAAGATCATCTTTATTTAAAGGATTAACTGGCATAGCATGTCAGTTCATTACATTATTCAATATATCTTTAGATTCTAATTCAAAATTATTATTTTCTGGTTTTCTAATAAATTCTTTAGCAGTTGCCGCCGTATTTCTAACTGTGTTATTAAGACCTCTAATTTCATTTATAGTATTTCTAAAAGCTTCTAAACCACCTCATAAAAATCCTAATCCAGGAGGTTTAAAATCTGGACCATAATAATATCATGCTGTACCACCTAAAGCTAATAATAATAATAATAAGTAATATTTACTATTATTGGATTCATCTGGTTGTTTTGCTTCATTAGTTCTTAATCATTCAATGATTTTAGAATTTCTATCGCTTTCTCCAATTTTAGTTTCATCAAATGCACTTTTCGGATAAACTGTTGATGATTTTCATATTCTTTGTGAGTTTTCTTTGGTGAGTTTAACCCCACCAAACATAGAACCTAAATAAGTATAAAATTGTGTAGTTGTTAAATAACTTACAATATCTGACAGTAAATTAGGTATATAACTCAAATTGAAGTTATCTATTATTTAGAGACCAAATATAGATAAAATTATTCAATTAAAAATCGAAAAATTTTAGTCATAAATGTATATTTTTTAAAAATTTTATATATTAATGTAATTAGAGTTAATTTCAATATAATACTTTTAAATAAGAATAAAATTTCTGTAATTTTAATGTATAAAGATTGATTAGTAGAATCAACTTTAGATGTTTTAATTTTGCTGATTAATTCAGCTTTTGTAAATTTGTTTAAATTCATTTATTTATTTAATTTTTCAACGGCTGACAGATAATACACTTATTATTTGCTTAATATTCACTTTTAATTGCGTTAAATTTAACTGGAGTTTTATTATAAATAGATAGTTTTAAAAATAATATAATATATTTATTACTTGAAAATAAAAGAAATGCTCTCTTTAAAGGGTTATAAGTTGATTGGTCTCAACGAGGAATTTCTTAAATTTCTTTAAATGGTTCGAATTTCTGTCACTCTATAAAGAAAATAATAATAATAAGATTTTAGAACTAATAAATTTAAATATTAATTTATAAAAAATAAAAATTGTAAAAGAGAATATCAATTATTCAGTTTTCGTTAATTAATGAGATTAATTTTACGACTTTAAAGTAATTATTATAAAATATTATAATAAGAATTCAAAAATTATTCTTTAATTAGAATAAAATATTTTTAGGTTAAACCTACATTAAAATTTTTAATTAAAAATTAAGATATTAGAAATTTTTAATGTTTACAGCCTTTAACGTTTAAATTTTATTATTAATATAAATAAATAAAATTTTAGATCGAACATAAATAATATATCACATTTATTAATAGGCTTAAATTAAAGTTAAAAATGAAATTCATATTAATAAATATATTAAGTTTTACAACTATAATATCAAGTGTATTAGTTATAACATCTAAAAATCCTGTAATATCAGTAGTATATCTAATATCTGTGTTTATAAATGCAGCAGGTTATTTAATATTATCTGGAATAGGTTTTCTTGGTTTATCATATATTATTGTATATGTAGGTGCTATAACTGTATTATTTTTATTTGTAATTATGATGATTAATATATCATTAACAGATATTATAGATACAGGAAAACAATATACTAAAAATTTACCTTTAGCTTTTGTAGTTGGTTCATTATTCATGTTTGAAATGTTTAACATTTTACCATTTAGTTTTAATAATGTATCTGGTTTAAATTTAATTTTTGATACTATAACTAATTTTAATTTATTTATTTGAAATAATAATAAATTAAATTTTGTTAATAATATTCATACTACTTATCAATCTAATCTCGCAGATACTACATTTATTTCATTTAGTCAAATAGAAGCTATAGGACAATTAATTTATACTTATGCTGCTATATTATTAATTATATGTAGTATTATTTTATTATTATCTATGATAGCACCTATCTTTATCTCATTAAATAAAAAATAATTTTATTTTGTTTTGTGTTTATTCTATTATTATTAATTTACCCCTTTTTTATTATATATAATTTTATATAATAAAAATGTTTTATTTTTTTGTTTACTTTGTTATCTGTTTTTTGTTTTTTAGATAAATTAGAGTTAAGTTTACAGATGGTTTCTGTAGTAAATCTGCAAAATTTATAAATATTAGGGTTCAATTCCCTCTTAACTCTATAAATCATTAAAATTTATTTTAATAAAATATTAAATATTTTTATTATTAAAAGAAATCTATTAATAATATTAATATTATTATAAATAAAGTAAATTATTATTAATCATAATAAATTCTCTTAGTTCAATGGTAGAACTGCATTCTTCTAAAATGTTAATTTTGGTTCGAATCCAAAAGAGAATAAAAATAGATTAAAAATATTTTAATAACAAAACAACAAAGAAATAAAAACAAAAACAAAACAAAAATTATATTTCAAAAAGTTTAATAGAATAGTTAAATCTTTTTCATTATAACTATTTAGAAAATTAATATACAAATAAAATTTGTACAAATCAATTAGAACCTATTAATTAGGTTGTTAATATAAAAATAAATTATTGTTACAGTGTCTTTTACTTTATAGTTTTGTTTTACAATTTAATGAGAGATAATTTTATCTCATTAAATTTTAATTCAATTATTGATTCTCCTTATAAATATTTAAATTATTTAATACAAATAATTTTATTTAATTTATTAAGTTAAGTTGTTAATTTTAATTAACTATTAATCAATGTTTATATTTATTTAAATTTTATACAAATGTAAAATAAGATTATATTTTAAAATTATATTTTAAAATTATACTTTAAGAATTAAAATAAGAAAATTTAAAGTATAAAAATTAAAACGTATAATCAATTTATAAAATAAAATATAAATATAAATAAAGATGAAAAATATATTTATTTATGAATACAAATGATATAATTTTAACTTTGTTAAATATAATAATAAATTTATTAGATGTATTATTAGTGATATTACCTATATTGTTATCTGTAGCTTTTATGACTATGATAGAAAGAAAACAATTAGCTGCTCATCAAAGAAGAGTAGGTCCTAATACTACAGGATATTATGGTCTATTACAACCTTTTAGTGATGCTCTTAAATTAATAGTTAAAGAAACTGTGATACCTTCTCAATCTAATAAAATATTATTTTATTTAGCTCCTGTCTTTTCTTTAATCTTTAGTTTATTAGGATGAGGTATAATTCCTTTTGGACAAGGATTAAGTTTATCTGATTTTACTTTAGGTATATTATATACTGTAGCTTTATCTTCATTAGGAGTATATGGAATATTATTTGCTGGTTGATCAGCTAATTCTACTTATGCTTTTTTAGGTTCTTTAAGAAGTACAGCAGCTATGATTAGTTATGAATTAATATTAAGTTCTGCTATATTAATAATAATTTTATTAACTGGTTCATTTAATTTTACAACTATAATTGAAAATCAACAAGCTATTTGATATATAATACCATTATTTCCAGTATTTATATTTTATTTTATTTCTATATTAGCTGAAACATCTCGTACACCTTTTGATTTACAAGAAGCTGAATCTGAATTAGTAGCTGGTTTCTTTACTGAACATTCTAGTGCACCTTTTATTTTCTTCTTCTTAGCTGAATATGCTTCAATAGTTTTATTTAGTTGTATTACTTCTATTTTATTCTTAGGAGGATATCATATGCCTGAATTATTTATTAATGATTCTTTAATTAATTTACAATCTATTATACTTGGATTAAAAACTTGTTTATTCTGTTTTATGTTTGTATGATTTAGAGCTACTTTACCTAGAATGAGATATGATGCTTTAATTGAATTATGTTGATTAAATTTATTACCTGTTTGTGTAGCTTTTATTATTTTAGTACCTAGTATTTTAATAGCATTTGATATATCACCTTATTAAATTATTTAATTTAAATTATTTTATTTATTAAATTTATTCTAATTTATAAATAATTGTTTATTTATTCAATAAAAATTATTTTAATTTATTTAAAGTTTCTTAAATAATAAATTAAATTCGTTTAATTATTTTACCCCCTTAAATAAATAAAGGTTTAGTGGTACTAAATTTAAAATTTTAAATTTTAAATTACAATTCGATTTTGTTTAATTCTAAAAATAAATTAACGATAGTTTTAAAAAAATATAAATCTCTAAAAGAGATACTAAATATTGCAATTAAAGCATATAAAATATAACAATAATACAAAGTATTGATTTATTGTTTAAATATCATAAGAATTTAATTTTGGTTCCGATTGAACGTTGTTCAGTAGTTTAAGACATGCAAATCATTCTTACCAAAAAAAAAGAAATTTTGTTTTTTGTTTTTTATAAGGTAATAAGGTGTAAAGGTGAGAATAGTAAATAAGTTACTTTATAATTTTCATAAATAGGAAATAAAAAATAAATTAATTAATAAAATTAAAAAATTTATATTAAAGGAATTATTCTGTTATAAAATACTATTTACTTTGATTAGGTAGTTGGTAGGGTAAATGCCTACCAAGCCGACGATCAATAGCTATGTTTGAGAGAACAGATGGCCACATTGGGGATGAAATCTCCCAAGTAGTTTTATACTACCAGCAGTCGAGAATATTAGTCAATGCTCGAAAGAGTGAACTAGCTAACTGAAATCAATTATAATAATTGATAACATAAGGGAAAATAATGATATTACCTTATTATTAGTGTCGTCCAAATCTGGTGCCAGAAGACTCGGTAAGGCCAGAGACACAAACGTTAATCGTCTTAATCAGGCGTAAAGGGTTTGTAGGCAGCTTTAAAATTTCGTTATTAAATTAAATAAATTAAATATTTTTAATTAATAATTAAAGAATAAAAGCTAGAATCAAAAAGAGGATATATTAAAGAATGCTTAGAGTAGGTCTGATATCCTTAGATACTAAGTAGAATATTAAAGGCGAAAGCTTTTTTCCATTAATGATTGACGCTCAGAAACGAAGGTGAGGATAGGAAATAGGATTAGATACCCAAAATACCCCTCTCTGTCAACGATGAATGGTAATTATTAGTACAAATTTTATTAATGATAATGTTAACACGATAACCATTCCGCCTTGTGAGTACAACTGCAAAGTTGAAAACAAAAAAATTAGTCGGTTTCGGAGCAAACGAAGTGAAGCATGTTATTTAATACGATAATCCGCGTAAAACCTTACCAGTTCTTGAATAAAAACTTATATATTTTTTTAATATAAAGGAATGTTTTATATTAAAAATATAATTATATTTTTAATAGTAAATTAAAACATTTAATACAGGTGTTGCATGGCTGTCTTCAGTCCGTATCGTGAGAACTGAGGTTAATTCCGCTAACGGACGAAATCCCTATTGTTAATTAAAAATATTTTATATTTTATTACATACTTAATAATTAATGATTCTTATAGAGTTTCATTTGGGGCTAAGACAAGTCTTTATGGCCCTTATGAACTGGGCTATAGACGTGCCACAAAAACTTTTACAAAGTGATGCTAAACTTTTCCTTAAAATGAATTATATATTTATTTATTTATTAGAGAGAATATTTTATTTAATTTAATAAAAAATAAAAATAATTGAAAGATTAATAATCCATTTATTTTAATTTAATAGAAATAAATTAAATTTGGAAAGTTAGAAGAGCTAATCATTAAAAAAAGTTAATATATAAATTTAGACGGATTGTTCTCTGCAATTCGGGAACATGAAGATGGAATTTCGAGTAATCGTTGATAATAAGCGCAACGGTGAAACTAGCATCCGTGATGAACTAACTGTCTGTCGCTGGGAAGAAGCTTATATTGATGGAAATAAGAATGTTATTATAATTTTTCATAGTTAATATTAGATTTATATTTTTAAATTTAAAATAGTTATTTATTTTTATTAATAATATAACGGCTATGTAAAACTAATTAGTTTTTATTAATTCAATTGAGTAACATCTCAAAAGTCATAGCAAGGTAGCCGTACTGGAAAGTGCTGCTGTAAAATAAAACAAATTTTACCCCCTTTTTAATAATAATTAATAAGAGATTAGTTGAGTGGTTTAATAGCATATTTACACTATGCAGACAGAGTTTCGATTACTCTATCTCTTATTTCGAATTATTATATTATTTTAATAATAATGTCTTTATAATTATAAATTTTAATACTTACACTTATTAAATTAATTTGCGAGTGTGCCGAAATTTGGTAGCCGGGTAAATCTTAGGAATTTATGATTTTTTATCGTAAGAGTTCAAGTCTCTTTACTCGTATAATAAATATAAATATTTTTATTTTATTTGCCACCAAAGAATAAACCTAAATTAAAAAATTAAATAAGTTATATATTAATATCTATCTAAAATAAAAAATTCATTAAAAAGAAGTTAATTGAATAAAAATTTAATATTTCTTTATTAAATAAATAAATTAAAATATATTTATTTAATTTTTAATTAATTGAATATTATATCCTTTTTATATAATTTATTTATTTAAATAATAATCTAAAGTTTGATACATATTAAATAAAAACAAAAAATCTGTAACATCTTTAGCTGAATTGGAAAAGCGTTTGCCTTCGAAGCAATTGTATATTGGTTCAAATCCAATAGGATGCAATAAAATTAATTAAAAGAAAATTTGTTAAATATATTTTAATTTAATTAATTATGAATAATATAATAATAAATAAATAAATTAAATATTAAAATTAATTTTAATAAATAAAAGTAATGATGTTTATTAGTATCATGATTCTTATAGTGGCAATTGCCCTACCTTCAATAAATAGAAATATTTCACCAAATTTATATTTAAGAATATCTTCTCTATTATTACTTTATACTGGAGCATTAACTTTAAATGCTTTTTATATTCAGTCAATTGGATCAGGTATAGGTATATATAGTGGTTTATTTCAAATTACTTTATTCACACAATTATTTGATATAGTTATAGTGTTAACAGGTTCTGTAATACTAATAGCTTGACCTTTAATAAATCATAAATTTATAGATAATAATCTAGATTTAAATGAAGAAGGTCAAAAAATATTATCAATTAATAATTATAGAATAAAATATTCAATTATAGTATTAATATCAACTTTAGGTTCTTTATTATTAATATCTTCTTCAAATTTAATAACTTTATATTTAAGTTTAGAATTACAATCATTTGGAGTATATATATTAGCTTCTTTATATAGACATTCAGAATTAGCAATATCTGCAGGATTAAAATATTTTTTATTAGGTAGTTTAGCTTCTTGTATAATATTATTAGGTTGTGGATTAATATATTCTTTCACAGGATTAACTAATTTAGATTCTATATATAGTATGATATCAGTTGTTGATAATAATAATATATTATTAGGTTTTAGTTTAGGTTTAATATTAATTTTTATAGGATTATTATTTAAAATAGCAGCAGCACCTTTACATAATTGAGCACCAGATGTATATGCAGATAGTGCTACTATTATAACAACATGATTAACTATTATACCTAAAATTTCTATTTTGTTAGTTTTATTTGAAATACAAACTCATATTAATTTAATAGAAAATATTGAATTAATATTAGAATTAAATCCTTTAAATAATATAATAAATAATAATACTTTAAGTTTTAATAATAGTTATTTTTGAAGTAAAAATTTATTATTAATAAGTTCTTTATTATCATTATTAATAGGAACAATATTAGGTTTAGCTCAAACTAAAATAAAAAGATTATTAGCTTATAGTACTATTTCACATGTAGGATTTATTTTATTAGCTTTAGCTATTAATTCTGAACAATCTATAGAAGCTTTAATTTTTTATATTATACAATATACTATTACAAATTTAAATACTTTTTTAATAATAATATTATTTGGATATATAATAAAAAATTCTTTTAGAGATTTAATAAAAAGTATTATGGTGGAAGATGAAACAGGAATAGAAAATGATATTAATTATATATCAGAATTAAAAGGTCAATTTTTCTTAAATCCTGTATTATCAATAACTTTAACAATTTGTTTGTTTAGTATGGCTGGAATACCTCCTTTAATAGGATTTTTCTCTAAACAATTTGTATTATATTCAGCAATTCAAAATGGATATTACTTTATGTCTATTATAGCTATTATTGTAAGTATAATAAGTGCTTCTTATTATTTAAAAATAATCAAAATATTATTTATAGAAGAAGAAAATATCTCTGAATATAGTGATAAAGAATTAAAAATAATTAATAATTTAAATTCTAATTCAGAAATAGAAATAAGTAGTACTAATAGTTTTATTATATCTACTTTAACATTATCTATTTTATTATTTGTTCTTAAACCATCAATTTTATTAAATAGTACAACAATACTTTCTTTATCTTTATTTAATTTTTAATGAATAATTTATTAATGTTATTTATTTTTGTGCCTATTTTAGCTTTAGTGTTTTTAGTTTTAAATTTTTTATTTTCAACTCATAGACCGGATGAATCTAAAATATCAGCTTATGAATGTGGATATTCAGCTATTAGAAAACAAAATAGAACTGATTTTCAAATTCAATTTTATCTAGTTGCTATGTTATTTTTAATATTTGATTTAGAAATATTATTATTATTCCCTATAGCTGTAACTTTATATAAAGTAAGTACTTTTGGTTTTAGTATAGCTTTAATTTTCTTTGTAGTATTAACAATAGGATTTATTTTAGAAATTGGTTCTGGAGCTATCTCTATAGCTAAAACTACTCAAACTAAATTTAATAAATAATTATTTATTTATTAACTAATAGAAATTTATTTTATTTATCTGTTTATTTTTAATAAATTATCCCCTAACTGATATAAATTAATTATATATTTTTTAAAGGAAATAAAATAATAATTAATTTTATTAATAAAATTTAAATTAATATTTAGAGGAAGATTTTTCATAGTTTTCATTTTAAGATTAATAAATAAATCAATTAAAGTTTTAATTTTATATTATGTACAGATTGAATTTTTTATTTTTATTAAAGAAAATATACATATAAATTTAATATATTTAAAAGAATATATAAATTAAGGGGGAATCTGATAATTGGTAATCAGTTGTATTTGCATTACAAATATGATAGTTCGAGTCTATCTTTCTCCATATATTATTTTATTAATAAAATTTAAATTAATATTTATTATTATAAGCCTCGATTGCTTAGTGGTCAAAGCGCTATTCTGAAGATATAGAAATGTGAGTTCAATTCTCTCTCTGGGCAAATTATTTATATAATATAATATATTAATTAAATAATAATAAACTATTAATTATGTTTTAAGCCAAAATAGTTTAATTGGTAAAACGAATTCCTTGTAAGACTTTGATATTGGTTCGATTCCAGTTTTTGGCACTATTAAATTTATAATTATAGAATAATATTAATTTAAATTAAATAATCTCAAAAATAGTTAGAAAATAAAAATAATATGAGTTGTAGTTTAATTTGGAAAAACATCATTTTTTGGTAATGAATAATATCAGTTCGAATCTGGTCAACTCAGTAAATTAATTAAAATTTTTAATAAGTATTTATAAGATAGCAGAACTTGAGTGGTTGAGTGTCTCCCTTTTAAGGAGAAAGTCCTGGTTCAAGTCCAGGTGCTTTCAATTTTAAATATATAATTTATTTTAAAATTAGATTAAATTAATATAAATTTTTGGGTGATATATTTAGAATTCATAATTAAATAAAATTATATTATTAAAAATTAATATAATTTAAATAAAATAATCTTTTTTTATATTAAGGGCAGGTGATCCGATTGGTAATGGTGATTCTCTGTAAAAGAATTGGTTAGCACCGTAAAAGGTTCGATTCCTTTACTGCTCAATAATAAAATAAAAATGGTAGATGACAAATTGGTCAGTCGCTCCTTTTGGGTAGGAGACATAAAGCATGTTCAAATCGTGCCTACCATATTTATTCTTTAGGTGTTATGGCAGAGAGGTCATCGCGGAGTACTGTTAATACTTTTTTTCATAGGTTCGATCCCTATTAACACCTTTTAGTAAATTAATTCTTTTTATAAAATTACATAACATTTTTTTATAATTAAATAATTTAATTCTTCAATAAATAATAAAGAAAGTAAATTTAAATATAATAAAAATAATAATTTAAATAGCTGTAATCCTTAAAGATAATGTATAGAATAAACCATTACAAAGTATTCAAATCATAAAATTAAAAATAAAAATAAAATAAAAAACAAAAAACAAAGTAAATTAATTAAAAAAATTTAAGAATATAATCTATTAAAAATATAAAAATATAAAAGAGTAATAAAAATAGCGAACATGTTGAAATTGGTAAACAATCTCTTCTTAAGCAGGAGTGGAAGTAATTCCTTAAGAGTTCAAGTCTCTTTGTTCGTATGTGTTTATAACAATAGTGTACAATATAATCTAATTAATGAATTATGTTTAGACAGTTTAGTGTAACGGTTTGCACACTAATCTCATTAGTTAGTAGAAGGGTTCGATTCCCATTCTGTCTTTATTAATATTTACTTGTTTATATTCTCAATATATTTCCATTTTTAAATTTTACTTTTTTTTGGTTAGTGTTTAGGGGTTTTAATCTAAAAATTAAAATTAATTAAACTGAAAAAAATTTAGAACTGAATTATTCTTGAATAATTGATTAAATAAAATAATTTATTGAATGAATAAATCCTTTCTTTGAAGAGTAGGTTAAAGTACAGATTTTATAATTGAGTATAAATTAGATATAATTGATAAAACATCTTATTTAATTATAATAATTTATGCTACTGTTTTATAAGTCTTAGATTTCTCTCAAACTATATTATTTTTAGACTTTATTAATTTAATTTAATAAGATATAAATTTAATGTAAAATTAATCTAATTAATATTTACTTCTCTAATACTATCATTTAATATAAAAATGATTTTATATTAATAATGTAAGGTTTATATTTAATTCTAATAAGGTCTTTTAGTATAATGGTCGTACAGCTACCCTTCAAGTTGCTAGTGTCAGTTCGAATCTGATAAAGGCTATGTTTATTTATATTTTATTTAACTTTAAATTTACATAATTAACACAGAAAGTTAAATAAAAAAATATAAAAGTTAAGACAAAATTAAATACTATTTAAAAATAAAAATAAAATAATATTTCTAATTAATATACTAATAAATATAATATTAATTTAAATATTAATAATAAACATATTTTTAAAATTTATAAGTATATAGATTTTAACACAAAAAATTTTATAACTTAAATTTATTCTTAATTAAAAAAGAAATATTATTACATTAATTATAATATTTTCTAATTATTGTTATTCGTTATTAAATTTATAAAATAAATTTAGTACTAATTTTAGATACAAAAAACAATTAAAAAAATGTTACCAAAATTAACTTTAATTATAAATTCTCCATTAGAACAATTTGAAGTAAATAGTTTAATAAGTGTTATAGCACCTATATTTGGTTATATAAATATAACTTTAAGTAATTTAGGTTTATATTCTATATTAATCTTATTAATAATATTAAGTTTACATATAATAAGTAATAATGAAAATAAAATTTTACCTTCAAAATGAAGTATAGCCATAGAAAGTATATTTATAACAATTAATACAATGGTAAGAGAACAATTAGGTAAAGAAATTTATTTACCTTTTATTTATTCATTATTTTTCTTTATATTAATAAGTAATTTAATAGGTAATATACCTTATTCATATACAATTACAACATCTGTAATAGTAACTATTGGATTATCATTTACTATATTAACAGGTGTAACTATTCTTGGATTATATATTCATAAATTACATTTTTTCTCATATTTTGTTCCATCTGGAACTCCTTTAGCTTTAGTTCCATTATTAGTTTTAATTGAAACTGTATCTTATTTAGCTAGAGCTTTATCATTAGGAATAAGATTATTTGCAAATATGGTTGCAGGTCATTCTTTATTAAAAATATTATCTACTTTCTTATATCAAATGTTTAGTAGTAGTTTTATAATAGCTATATTCACTTTAATTCCTTTTGCATTCTTCTTAGCATTATGTGGATTAGAAGTTGCTGTTTCTATTATTCAAGCTTATGTATTTGTATTATTAGTAATATCTTATATTAAAGATGCTATTTATTTACATTAATTATTTTTAATAATGAATTAATTTTTAATAAATTTACCCCTTTTAATTATTAATTATTAATTCTTAATAATTAATTATAAATTATTATTTAATAAGAAAGATAAGGAATAGTTTACATTGGAAAGTTAAAACGATTGCTAATTGTTCGGGTAATCCCTTAGGTGTTCGAATCACCTCTATTCCGTTAAATTATAAGTGTTGTTTTAATTTTTGTTTATATAAAATCAAAAATAGAGGAGTAAATAAGAAAAGTGAGGATAGTTGTATGGATTGACGACTTTATTCAACTAATGCGAAAGAGATTGGAACTCTTTACTTAGTATTTGCAATATTTGCAGGTATGATAGCTACAGGATTTTCAGTTTTAATTAGATTAGAATTATCTTCACCAGGAGTTCAATTTCTTCAAGGAGATCATCAATTATTTAATGTAATTATAACTGCTCATGGACTATTAATGTTATTTTTTATGGTTATGCCTGCATTAATTGGAGGTTTTGGTAATTATTTTTTACCTATTCATATAGGAGCTCCAGATATGGCAAACAAAAAGGAGTTCCATGGGTTAAATATGAGATATTATAGCAATAAATTTAAAAATAATATATATAAAGGATATTTAGCAGGTCTATTTGAAGGAGATGGACAAATTTGAATTCAAAAACCGGAACAAAAAAAGAAACATAATCCAAGATTTTGTATAACTTTTGGACTTAAAAATGAACTATTAGCTAAAAAATTATTAGAAATAATAGGATCAGGATTTATAAGATATAAAACACGAGAGAATGCTTGTGTTTTAGTTGTTTCACCTGTAATAGGTTTAAAAAAAGTAGTTCATTTATTAAATGGTGAATTAAGAACACCAAAAATACATCAACTTCATAATTTAATAGACTGATTAAATAAAAACCATAATACAAATATTATTAAATTATCATTGAAAGATAGTTTTTTATCAGGAGATGGTTGATTAAGTGGATTTATAGATTCAGATGGTAGTTTTTCTGTACAACATACTAAATTAGAAAACAATGCAAAAAAAAGAAAAATATCTTGTAGATTAAGAATCGAACAAAGAATGTTAGATCCTATAACTAACAATAGTTATTTTAATGTTTTAACAGACATATCAAATTTTCTTAATTGTACATTGTTGACTAGAAAACAAAAGTCTACAGGTAATGAATACTTTACTTTAACAGCTTCAAGTAAAATGTCTCTAGATGTTATAGTAAATTATCTAGATAAATACCCATTATTTTCAAGTAAATATTTGGATTACAAAGACTGAAAAGAAATAGTTTTATTAATATTTGAAAACAAACATTATACAGAAGAAGGTATAAATAAAACAGAATCTGTAAAAAATGGTATGAATAGACAAAGAACTTACTTTACTTGAACTCACTTAAATTTATTCTCTTTATAAATTACATATTATTATATTTAAACCCTAAATTAGGAAATGCCGTTAAAAAGTGTAAATTTTTTAATTATTACTTCGCTATATGCATAGAATCTCTCGATTTTGGAATTAATTTTCCAGTTAACAGATACATAGACAGCTAATTGAAGTTTAAACTTATAAAGTTGTATTTTCAACTGAATTAGTCGTAATACTTATGTATACATGGGAAGAATGTGCAGGAAACCAACAAAATTACAAATAAACAAAAACAAAAAACAATAATATTTAAATTTATTATATATTTTTTATATTCTAAATTAAGAAATATTTTTAATAAAAGAAATATATAATTGATTATAGTAAAAATTTACTATAATCAAAATTATACTCTAAGTAACCACTGATATTTATATATTTTTTATATCAAACAAAAAAATTAATTAATTTATATTCATTTATAAAAATTAAAACACAAAAAATCTATTATTAGATTAAAATTAATAATTAAACACTGGTAAAATAAATTTTAAAAATATAAACACACATAATGAATAATAACTTATTATTTGACAATAATCTAACCGAATATGGTATTTTAATCGGTTTAGGACTTATCCTAGGCTGTTCTTTAATTTACTTAATTAGAAATAATTATACTGCTACTCCAACTAGAAATATGGAAGCTTTAACAAACCAAGAGATAGAAGCTATAGTTAACGAAAATTCAGTAACTGTAATACAAAATGAAAATATAGATGCTATAATTGACAGTGATTCTGATACAGATCTAACTTCTGATTATGAAAGTATCTTTGATAATGAAAGTATCTCTGATGATGAAAGTATACCAGAGGTTGATTTTACTGATCTAGATTTATTTTACATGCCAAATGTAGATTTTAATGTTTGTTCAATTCAGGAATTAAAATTTTTTGAGATAAGTAGCTTATATTCTAGAGAACTTGCTGAAAAATTGGTAACTGAAGAAGAATTAATGGAATTAATCTGTTATTTTACAGATATTCAATTAGCTACAAATTCGATTAATGATTTTATACTTCTAGTTATATCTAATCTGTAAAATTTGATAAATTTATATATAAATTATTAAATTTGCCTCTCCTTTTTTTTTTAGTACACAAGACAAAATTGTTTTGTTTCTAGGTAAAACAAAAATTTTTCTAGGTGTATACATTTTTTATTATTATTGTTTAAATTTTGAACAATTATAAAATAAATATTTTAATATTTTGTTTTTGAAAATTTGTAATTTTAAGTAGGATCCTCAGAGACTACACGCGAAGCCCCTTAAATGTATTTATCCCCTTTAAATATTTTCAATGTCAGTAATTCCATTTTATTATGAAAATACTCGGCCAGTTAAGGGTGAAGACATAGTCCGTCCAGGTAGGAAACTACTTCTTTAATTCAATTTAATTGACTTTAATAGTTGTAGAATTGAGCAATAAAGGTTTGACTTTATAGTCAAATGGTTAAAAGATTTCCACGATTAAATAATATAAGTTTTTGATTATTACCTCCTTCATTAATTTTATTATTACTTAGTGCATTAGTAGAAAATGGAGCAGGTACAGGATGAACAATTTATCCACCATTATCAGGAATACAATCTCATTCTGGTGGTTCAGTAGATTTAGCTATATTTAGTTTACATTTAACAGGTATATCTTCATTATTAGGAGCTATTAATTTTATTACTACAGTATTAAATATGAGAACTAATGGTATGAGTTTACATAAATTATCATTATTTGTTTGAAGTATTTTTGTAACTGCTATATTATTATTATTAGCTTTACCTGTATTAGCTGGTGGTATAACTATGTTATTAACAGATAGAAATTTTAATACTAGTTTTTATGATCCAGCTGGGGGTGGAGATCCTATTTTATTCCAACATCTATTCTGATTTTTTGGACATCCAGAAGTTTATATTTTAATTATACCTGGTTTTGGTATAATTAGTCAAGTAATCTCTGCATTTTCAGGTAAACCTATTTTTGGTTATCTGGGTATGGTGTATGCTATGTTTTCAATAGGAATATTAGGATTTTTAGTATGATCTCATCATATGTTCAGTGTAGGTTTAGATGTAGATACTAGAGCTTATTTCACAGCTGCTACAATGGTAATTGCTGTTCCTACTGGTATTAAAATATTCTCTTGAATTGCTACTTTATATGGAGGTAGTTTAAGATTAACAACACCTTTAATATTCACATTAGGATTTTTAGCTTTATTTACAATTGGAGGTGTAACTGGAGTAGTTTTAGCTAATGCTTCTTTAGATTTAGCTTTACATGATACTTATTATGTAGTAGCTCATTTCCATTATGTATTATCAATGGGAGCTGTATTTGCAATATTTGCAGGATTTTATTTTTGAGCTCCTAAAATAATAGGGAAATCATATAATGAATTATTAGGAAAAATTCATTTTTGAACTTTATTTGTTGGGGTTAATACAACTTTCTTCCCTCAACACTTTTTAGGTTTAGCGGGTATATTATATAAAAAATACTTTAATAAAATAAGAAATATATTTAAATTAATTTTTATCCCATTAACTCTTTATTACTTAAATTCTTTAGAGTTTGATATCCCTATGAATAATGCTATACCTCTTTCTATTTCTTTAAAATATAGAAAGAATAACAGATTAAAATTTCCAGAAGGTCCTCATAGAACTCCAGGATGATTAAATAATCCTGTGAGAGTTTACATGAATCCTAATTATGATAGAAATATAATAGGTTCTGAAAATAAAAAACATTCAGTAATTTATCAATGATCAAATCTTATAACAGGAAAAATATATGTAGGTAGTGCTTGAAATGGTTCTACAAGATTATTAAGTTATTGAACTCCCAGTATTTTAAAAAGAAATTATCCTATTTATAATAACATTAATTATTATGGAATTCATAATTTTGCTTTAGCTATTTTGGAAAATTTAGGTACTTCAGGTTCAGTAACTAAAAATTATATACTTTCTAGAGAACAATACTATTTAGACATATTATTTGAAAAATATTCTGAATTAGCTCTTAATTTATCAAGAGCAGCAGGTTCAACAAAAGGTTATAAACATAAACTTGAATTTGGTTTAAATAGAAAAGGTCATTTAAATCCAATGTATGGCTTAAACAAATCTAAAGAATTTCTAGATATGCAATTAAAAAATAAAAAAGGTCATAATAATCCTTTATTTGGCAAAATTAAATCTCCTTCTACTTTAGCTAAAATTACTAAAATTGTTTATGTTTATAATTGTTTGGATATGTCTTTAATCGGAGAATTTTCAACAGTCAATTGTGTCAGAGAATTTAAAATGGGGACTGATACATTAACTAAATATATTAAAAGCGGTTCACCTTACAAAGGCAAAATATTCAGCAGAAAAAAACTTAATTAAGAAAATTAAGATAAGAAAATATATTTTATAAATTACCCCCTTTTTTTACTGAATTCTAGCAAAGGGAAGATTGTAACTGATAATTTTAAATAAAATTTAAATAATAAAAGTAGTAATGGATTAAAAAATAAAGAAAAATATATTGCAAATGTATAGATTACCTTAGTTCAACGGTCAGAACATCATTTAAATGAAGTGAAGATTTTAGTTTAAATCCAAAAGGTAATACTTGTGGGTGGTTGATAGGAAGAGGGATTAATTGAAAAGAAGTAAGGTTTGAGCCCTTACAAATTTTTATAATGATCGTGTATAATTTCTAATTTTACATTTGTAAATTTTAGAAGACAATTTATTGATATCCGAGTATATTTCTTGGAAATCTTTAGACGTAATCATTCTTTATTTTTTATAATGACATTATTAAACAATTTTTTGCATAATGATTATATATTCATTCTATTATGAATCGGAGTAGCAGGAACCATTGGATATGCTTGATGATCAGAAAGTACAAAAGTTTTTACTTCAGTAAACAATGCAACAACATCTCTAGTAAGTTCTTGACCTTATGATTGAACTGCTGATAGAATAACTGATGCTAGTGTTATTTCAGAATAATTTGCTCAACAACGATTATTAAGATTACAAAATACTGTGAATTCAGAAGAAAGAATTTTAAGAGCTTTAGAGGAAACTAGAGAAAGTACATCAGCTATCTTAAGAAAATTAGAAGAAATAAGACAAGTAAGAGCAGGAACTTCACAAGCTTATTCTGCTTTAGACTCATCTTCAATGGTTTCTAATACTCCAAATTCAGTTGAAACTGCGGTTGAAACTGTGGCTCATGTAAGTAGAAATGCTGAAACTATGTTAGGTGCAGCTGGTGTATTTCTAGATTCCGCAGGAAATTTTATTTAATGAAAATTTTTATTAATTTTATTTTAGCTTATTACCCCATTTTAATTTTTTAATACGAGTAAATTTATTCAATTTACACCATTTATAAATCAAATAACAGAATTTATCGATATAAATTCCATCCATGTCTCATTTTTCAATAATTGCTTTATAATGCAGAGACAGTTCTCTAATAATAAAACAAATTATTTTGTTTATTTGAGATCCAATTTTATATTTTTTTTTTAAGAATGATTTTATTTAATTACTTAAGCTTTATTTCATTAATAATTATTGAAATTTTCAGTTCTGATTTATGAACTCTTTTCATTTATGGGATGATTCTATTAGGTGCATCTATCTTTTTAGCAAGTAGAGCTGGGGACAAAATTTTAAAAGGATTACAAGGTACAGCAGCCACTACTATTATCGCTAGAGGTGTTTACGACGCATACAATAAATGAAAAGATAATAAACCAAGCAACAATAATGACAATAATTCAGGGAATAATAATTCTAATACTGATAAAACACCTAATAAAAATCAAGATATAAACAAAACCTTAATGGTAATAAAACCCAATGAAAAATAATTATAGATCTTCGTTTTCTTTTCTTTTTATACTGAATTTGTTAAACATATCAGTACCTGAAAATGCTGAACCTATGGTTAATTACTCATTTGGGGTACTTATTTTGTCTCTATTAGTCTTTTTCAATATTATTAATGCTTTTCTATCTCTTTTTTCGCTTTATTTCATCAATAAATACAATGTTGATGAAAGATTTAAAAATTACCCTTGATTGAAGAAAATTATTAAATATTACGAAAGTAGCTCTTTAGTCTTTATTTCAATAGAAATTGGAATGGCACTAATATTTATATTAGTAATCATTTTTAGTAGTTTCTTCTTTTTAGGAATCAATATATTTTAATATATTAATTTATCTACACAATTATCCCCTTTCGAGAAATTAATTTAATAAAAGAGTATACAGAATTAACAAGCATATATAATTTGTGTTTTGTTTATTTTGTTTACATTTAATTTTTCTTATTTTATTAAAGTATTCATCATGCCCCAAATATATAACAATTAATTTATATATTTGAAAATTGGGTGAATTGCAAGAAAAGCCTAACAATAGGTCAATTTGCAGCTTATCTTATTACGAAGGATATAATTATAAAATTTATTATATTGTAATAAGCGAGTTCAACGATTAACGAGTGAGTAACTTCAACAATAATCTCGATACAAGCGCCCAACAATTATAAAATATAATTGATGACATAATCTGAACCTAATAGTAATATTAGGATATAGGGTTTAAATTCCCCTATGATAACATAAATTGATGCCTAGAAGAATTCCAGATTATCCAGATGCCTTTAAGGGTTGAAATCAAATTTCAAGTTTTGGATCATTAATTTCAATAATGGCTACTGTATTATTTGGTTATATTATTTATGATATATTTGCTAATGGAAATCCAGTTAATACTAATCCTTGAAATATACCTTCTTATTTTACATCTACAGAACAATTTAAAAATGAAACAGAAACAGCTTCAACATTAGAATGAACTTTACAAAGTCCTATACCATTCCATGCTTTCAAAATGTTACCTGTTCAATCTTAAATTGATAGATTAAATTTAATTTATTTAATCAGCTTAAAAACAAAAACAAAACAAAAAACAAAACTGTTTATTTAATTTTCATATTTTATCCCCTTTACTAATATAAATTAATTATTATTTTAAATTTAAAATTAATATTAATAAGAATTAATATATAAATTAAAGACTGTAGCATAATTGGTAATGCAATTCGCTCATAATGGATATTATAAGGGTTCAATCCCCTTCGGTCTTATTAATTTTTTTTAGGGCACTTGGTCGAGTCTGGTTTATGGCGCTCGTTTTGAAAACGAGTACTTGAATAAAGTCGTGAGTTCAAATCTCACAGTGTCCGACAAATTAAAATTTATTTTATTTAATATTTACCACATGGAACAATATAGATAATATATTTAAAAGAAGAGAATAAAAATTTCACCTCAATAAATATATTATAACAAAACAAAATTTTTTTTTTATCAAAATAAATCCCCTTTATTTATTATATTTTATTATAAAATCTTTAAAAAATAAATAAAAAAAAAAAATAAGTAAAAATGGATTAATTCATAATTCTATTTAAAATTTAAATAGACACTCAAGTCGTAAATCTCGAAAATATATATTAAAAACAAAAAATGCTTAGTTTATTATTATTAATACCTATAATAGGTAGTTTATTATTATTAACAATATCAGAAAATTCAATAGAAAATAAAATAAGAATGAAAAGAATAACTTTAATAACTATGTTAATAAATTTAATAATATCAATATATATGTGATTAGAATTTGATTCAAATACTAGTCAATATCAATTTGTATATGAATTTATAAATTTAAGTTATTGCCATTTAAATATAGGTATAGATGGAATATCATTATATTTTGTATTATTAACAACTTTTATAAGTCCTATAGCTATATTATCTAATTATAACAATATAAATAATAATTTAAAATATTTTTTAATATCTTTTTTATTATTAGAAACTTTACAAATAGGAGTATTTGTAGTATTAGATTTAATCTTATTTTATATATTTTTTGAAAGTGTATTACCTGTTTTATTTTTAATAATCATAATTTATGGATCAGGTGAAGCTAGAATAAGATCAGCTTTATTATTATTTTTATATACTTTAACAGGATCTTTATTTATGTTATTAGCTATACTTCAAATATATAGTTATGTAGGATCAACTGATTTTCAAATAATATCTTTATCAGAAATTAATTTAGATAATCAAAAATTATTATGATTAGGATTCTTTTTAGCTTTTGCAGTAAAAACACCATTATGACCTTTAACAGGTTGATTATATAGAGCTCATGCTGATAGTCCTTTAGCAGGTTCTATATTATTAGCTGCTACTATATTAAAATTTGCTACTTATGGTTATTTACGAGTTTTAATTAATTTTTTACCTGATGCTACTAATTATTTTTCTCCATTAGTTCAAACTATTGCAATTATTACTTTAATTTATGCTTCATTAGCTACAATTATTCAACAAGATACTAAAGCTTTAATTGCTTATTCAAGTATTGCACATATGAGTATTGTTATATTAGGTTTATTTTCTAATACAATTCAAGGTATTGAAGGTGCTATTTTATTAGCTTTAGCTCATGGATTTGTTTCTCCAGCTTTATTTATTTGTGTTGGAGGTGTAATTTATGATAGAACAGGAACTAGAATTATTCATTATGTAAGAGGATTAGTTACTTATATGCCTGTATTTACTATATTATTTTTCATTTTTACATTAAGTAATACTGGTATACCATTAACTTTAAATTTCTTAGGTGAACAATTAGCTTTAATTGGTATATGAGAAAGAAGTCCTTTAATAGCAGCTTTAGGTGCTACTGGTATAGTGTTATCTGCTATTTATTCTATTTATTTATATAATAGAATTTCTTATGGTATTTATTCTCCTCATTTAAAACCAATTAAAGATATTTCTAGAAGAGAATTTAATCTATTAATAACTTTATTATTGCCTACTGTGTTATTAGGTATTTTCCCTAATGTGATTTTAGATGGTTTACATTTTTCTATTTCTTCTTTACTTTATAATATTTAAATATTATCTTATTTAAGTATTATTATTTAACTTAGTTTATTACCCCCTTTTAAAACAATAATTTAAAATATTTTTTATTTAAAACATATGAAAGAAATCTTACAAAATAAAAATTATGAACAAATAAAAGAACATAGTAAATATAAGGTCAAGTTATAAAAACAAAACCGATTTACACGTTATTGGCTTTAAATTCCACTTTAAGAAAAAATTCAAATCCCCAAATATTAAAATATTTTTACTTTTTAACCGAAAAATATTTTAATATTTATTAATGTTTTATGCTTCTTAAATCTAAAGCAATTTTAATTTTATGATCTCGTTATGATTAAAAACTTCTTTATAAGGGGGGTAATTTTAAATAAAAAAAACAAAAACAAAAAATAAAAGAGCATAGTATAAATGGTCAGTATGACGATCTTCAAAATCATTGGTAGGTGTTCAATTCACCTTGCTCTTGTTAAATTAATATATAAGGGATCTTAGCTTAATTGGTAGAGTTTCTAATTGTCATTTAGAAGGGTCCCAGTTCGAATCTGGAAGATCTCGTTTCATATTATAAATAATAAAACAAAAATGACATAATAATTACATAATAATATATATAATCTTGATTAAAACAAGAATATTATATAATTTTGTAAAAAAATTTTTTTTTTTACAATAATTTAATTAAGTTTATATAAAATAATACTAATAATAAATTAGTCTAATTAAACAAAACATAAATTATTTATTTAATTGTCTTCGTTGTTAAAATGATTTTTTTATATTTATAAATATAATTAAATCATTTTAGTACTAATTTTAGAA